>ERZ791915.463-NODE-463-length-43419-cov-4.525067_pt1 | contig 43419 bp, 40 predicted proteins | sample MGYA00510139_ERZ791915 | MGnify/ENA primary metagenome ERZ791915 (study PRJEB30046, sample SAMN00792117) | human gut metagenome | study: EMG produced TPA metagenomics assembly of the A metagenome-wide association study of gut microbiota in type 2... | reverse complement strand
AGGCAATAACGTCAAACGAAGATATGGAAAACCCGTCCCCGGCCGGGGACGGGTTTCTATATTTTTCGGCTCTGCGCCGTCCGCAAGCCTATTTGCGTCTGTCCTGAAAGGAATCGCTCCCCACAATGAGGCAGCAATAAACAACGAACGTAACGGCCAGTGCGCCAATCAGCAAAAACCATCCCATCCGCGAGCCTCCCTTTTGTATTTACTTCATTGTTATCACTTTATTATAGCACTCGTGTATGACAAAAAACTGTATATCCCACCGTTCCTGCGGAACGGGTTCCGTGGACACGGCTGCACGCTGAAGTGTCTTTCCAGTGCAAAATATCGTTGAAAAACAAAAACGGCATCCCAACCGGGATACCGTCCTGTGGTGCGCTGCAAGGGATTTTGCAGCCGCTTGCGCGTCTGCCGGCCTTGCGGCGTAGCCGCTGCGGCCCCTCGCCCTAAAAACGTGCCACCGGCACGTTTTCTTCACGGGCTCGTCCCTTTCGGGTTCGAATCCCTTGCAGCACATAAGAACGACTTTTTCCCAAAAAACAAAAACGGCATCCCAACCGGGATACCGTTCCTGTGGTGCGCTGCAAGGGATTCGAACCCCTGACCTTTTGGTTCGTAGATACGTGCAACACACGCTTATGGCCGATAATTCATGTTATCTTCCATTTTATGCGCTTACTTTACGCATATTCTCCGCAAAAAAGCATCAAAAGCGTGTTGTGTCAGACGGAATGTGCGCTGGCCATTAGAATCCAATTAGAAAAATATTGGCGCAGCTCACTTCACTGAAAATCGAAAAAATCGACAAAGGTTCTCTTGCTGTTTAACGGCAAGGGAACCTTTTTTCGTTTGAAAAGGAGTCATCTATGAACTATCAATTGGAATTAAAGCAGCTGGTTTCATACCCACGCTGCCGTGTTTATCGTCAGTTTGTGCAGAGCCTTATCGCCGACAATGGGCTGCGCGCCCGGGGCGGTTCCGCTTTGTATCACTATGTGGCGCTCTGCTCTCTGGTCAATTACCAGACAAGCTATCTGAACTACGAGGGCATCCGCTATATGGTGCTGCCCGGTGAATGGATCTGCCCTCTGGATGATTTGCGGTCTGTGCTGAAAAAGCGCACAACGATGCAGGTTATGGCTGTACTACATGAATTGCAGACGCAGCATCGCATTCAGTTCTCCCTGTTGGGGCGCAAGAAGTTGGTGAAAATCCAGATTACGGACTGGGGGAAAAGCAATCGACTGATCGAGGCAAATGCTCCGTGCGCGAAAGATCATGGCTTTTTCTTCTTTCCCATGCAGGCAGCGCAAGAGTTGGTTGGCATTGGGCGCTGTTCAGAGTTGGACATCTTATTGGATCTGTGGCTTCATGGCGTGTACAACGACGATCGGATACCAGGCTCCGATTTGGGCCCGATCGTATATTTCCGCGACGGGTCCGGTGACCCTATGGTATCGTATGCGGCGCTTGCCCAGCGTTGGGGCATCTCCAAAACCAGTGTCTCCCGCATTTTGAAAAAGTTGGAGCAGCGCGGATATTTGCGCGTGATCAGCTTTTCCGGTCGCAGTGGCAGTGCCCTTTATCTGGACGGATATCTCTCCACCATGTTCGACATCAGTGATGTTCTAATCGACAAAGACGAGGTGGCGCTCGCGCTCCATGTGGAATTGCGCGCGGAAGATATGCAGGCAGAAGAGGAAGATTTCGCTGCAGCCGTCATTGTTCCGGAAGCGGAAATTTGCGTTCCGAAATCCGTACTTTGGGCCGCTGTACAAAAAGTGGCACAAACGCTGGAATTGCAGGGTTTTCCCTGCGCCCGATGCACAGACGCTCTATATAGATTATCCCCCTTATCCGGCTGTGAGGAAGGGAAGTATCTTCTGACAATTACGCATGGATACAAAGGCGAAAGCTGCGGTGTATTTCAGCTGCACGTAATGCCTTATATACAGGAGGTGTGAGACATGACAAAGCGCGAGAATCGTTCCGTACCACAAACGGCATCTGCGGAGAATCCCATTTACCACAACACATACAAGCTGTTGAAAATCTATCGTGACGTGACCTGGAGCATGGAACTTGCCTGCCAGCAGGTGCGGATGAATTTTGAAACGGAATACGGCACCAGCATTGACGATTTTTTGGAGAGCGTTTACCTGGCGGGTGCGGATTTTGGCGGCACGGAGATTGAAAGCCATGCACGCAGCATTGAGCGCAGCCGAAAAATGCTGAAACTCATTGATTCCTCAGTGGATCTGCTGCGGCGCAAACACAAGCACGGCGAGATCTATTACTGGGTGCTGTATTATTCGTTTCTCTGCCCACAGGAGCTGGAAGATGTGCCTGAAATTTTGGAAAAGTTGGAGCCGCACATTCACAACATTTCGTACCGCACCTATTACCGCAGGCGGCAGGATGCCATTGAAGCGCTGGGCTCTGTTTTGTGGGGATACGCCAATCGAGACTGCCTTGCTTTGCTGGACAAATTTTACCCGGAAGGCTGATGTGGCATTGAGATGTCACAAATTGGCACGGTTTTGCGATTTACCTGTGATACTGGCCGTGCTAAGATGGTATTGCTCAAAGCTGAAACCGACTCCTTCAGCAAAGCAGCGGCCCGTCTTGGTGTACCAGGCGGGCCGTTTTTATTGAGTCGTAGTTCATTTCAGGAGGTACTTATGAGACACATATCACAACTGCGCCGCTTGCTGCCTGTACGCCATACCGTATCAGCGTTTCTGCAAAAGGCGTACACCCTCGGCAATCTGAGTATGCTTTCGTTGCTCACGCCCACCAGCGCCTATGCAGCCGGTACCACCATTTGGGACAAGGCCAGCGAAATCATGCGGGATGTCTACACGCAGATCCTGGCGATCTCCACCATTGCTGCTATTGTCTGCGGCGCCACAGCATTGCTTTTGATGAACTTCAGTCGCAATGGCAGAACGGTGGATGAGAGCAGAGCCTGGCTCAAGCGCATTTGCATCACATGGGTCATTCTCAACAGCTTGGGCTTTATTATGACGTACATTACGCCTTTCTTTTCCGGCGGCAAATATGAGGGCTGATCAAGGCAGGAGGGGCATATGGGCATTTTAGACGGCATTGTTGGATGGATCGCCGAGCAGATCATGCACGGTCTGGACTTGATCTCCACTTCTGTTTTGGGGGCATTGGGCTGCACGATGGACACATTTCTTCGATATTTTCCTGCCGCCGAGACGTTATACATCGTGTTCGTTGCCCTGGGGATCGGCCTTGTGCTGCTCAATTGGATTTGGCAGTTGTTCCGCAACTATGGGCTGGGTGCCGGTTTGGAAGCAGAAGACCCGTTCAAACTTACGCTGCGCTCTGTTCTTTTTATCGTGTTGATCTACTTCTGTGACGAAATTATCGACACGGTACTTCAAATTGGCGGCACACCCTATCGTTGGATTTTAACCAGCGATTTGCCGCCGATACAATTTGCCGATTTCAACAGTTGCTTGCTGGTGATCCTGGGTGTTATCGCCAACGGCGGTGTGGCTGTCATTGCACTGATCGTCCTGCTGATCCTTGCATGGAACTATCTCAAACTGCTGCTGGAAGCCGCAGAGCGGTACATTCTGCTTGGCATTTTGGTATTTACCGCACCAGTGGCTTTTGCCACAGGTGCCTCGCAATCCACATCCAATATCTTTCGCAGCTGGTGCCGAATGTTCGGCGGCCAGCTTTTTCTTTTGCTGATGAATGCATGGTGCTTACGACTGTTTACCTCGATGGTCGGCACCTTTCTCGCAAATCCGCTCAGTTTTTAAGGAGCCAGACATGATGAAAACACGCAAAATCTTTTCATGCGTCGTCTGCGCATTGACCTTGGCTACGGTATTGGCTATGCCAGCCTTTGCGGTAAGCGAATCAGATGTGCAGGCGGCAGTAGCTGCCAACGGACGCGAAGCCGTATCCGGCAATTTGTTTGTCTGGATGCTCTGCGCCATTGCCTTTCTCAAAGCAAGCCAGAAAATCGATTCCTTTTTGTCGTCGCTGGGCATCAATGTGGGCCGTACCGGTGGCTCTCTGCTGGGAGAAACGGCCATTGCACTGCGCGCCTTGACAATGCATGGCAGCAGAGGTGGCGCAGCAGCACACGCAGCAGCCCCCGGGAGCAGTGCCGCCCCTGGCAGCAGCCGCTTTTTGCAAGGCGGGCTTTGGGGCGCATCCAGCAGGCAGTTGACCCGCGCTGCTGTACAAAGTGCCACCGGCACTGCAACCGGCCTGTCTGGCGCAGTGGGCGGTGCGGCGTTTATGTCCTCTCTGCGTAAGAACAGCGATTTTGCCACCCAGGTCACCGCTGCGGTCGCCCACGGCAAAATTGGTGTCACCGGCAGTATGACCGGGGAGAACGCAGCCCGCGCACTGAACCACTACATACCGGCGCAGCCTGTATCGGATGATGGCGAAGTACCTGTATCAGATACGGCGCCTGCGCCCGCTTACACGAATGTAGAAATCGGCGGCGGACGGATCACAGGATACGAAACACCGGCAGATGGCACAGATGCAACACAATTTGCCATGTACAGCGCCGAGCAGTATGTAGCCCCCGCCGACGAGTACACCACCGTAACAGCAGTAGACGGTTCCAAATGGTACAAACAATATGCACAGGCCGCCGTACAGCGCAAACCATACACTGTTCCCACTGAGAGTGGAGAACCGAAAATTGCCTACCATGAGCGCATTGTGCAAAAGCTGCCGCAGCCGCCCCAGCGAAAGGAGCGGATCTGATTGGCGCGCACCGATGACCACCAGACATCCGATTTGTCTGCCATTGCTTCCGGGGCTTTGCAAGGCGCACTGAAAATAGGGAAATCCGCTGCCGGATCGCTGAAAGGCGCAGCCGCTGGGCCTTATGGTGCAGCCGCCGGGTTGATTTGGGCCAATCGCCGAACCGTTGCCAAAATCGTAGCTGCCCTTGCTTTTTTGCTCTGCCTGCCGCTACTCTTTATCCTTATGCTGCCCAGTCTGATTTTTGGCGGGCTGGACGCGGCGCCCGCCGAAGCCCCCATTCTCAACGACAATGCCGCCATTGTACAGAATATAGCCGACGTGCGTGACCGGTTGGACCGGATCGTAGCAGACGCCATGACTGAAACATTGGCTGAGATCGACCAAGACTTCACGCGCTCCAGTGGTGACCAAAAGTTTGTGAACAACCCCTATACCACTGTTGGTACCGATGGGATCGTGGACCCACTTCTCATCATTTGCCAATACTGTGCCGCCAACAATGCCGATTATCGCACCATTTCACCGGATGACCTGGAGCGCCTGTTTCGCACTGCGCAAGGCCGGCTCTTTTCCTGGAGCAAGCGGGAAGAGACCGTCGCGATCCCTGTTGAGCCACCTGCGGATACAGAGGACGAAAGTACAGAAGAGAGCGAGGAAGAAGAGGAGGTGCCGGAAACCATAGAAGAGCTGCACATTCATTACACCATCACCTACAATGGAACGGCGTACTTTGCGGATGAGGTTTTCGCCTTGAACGATACACAAAAAGACCTGGCCGCCCAATACAGCGACAATCTGCTGCTGTTTCTTGGCGGCAGCACAAGCAGTGTATCTGGCAGCGCACTGGCCAATTTACAGGAGCTGCTGGAAAAACACCCCTTTACCGGCGGCAGTGCGGCGGGATTTGCCTCTCCATTTCCGGAATACGCTTGGCGCAGCCTCGTTTCTTCAGAATTTGGCGAGCGCACGGATCCTCTCAACGGTGCTTCAGGGGCTTTTCACCTGGGGATCGACCTTGCGCCCGGATATGGTTCTACCATCCACGCCTGCTTGCCCGGCGTTGTGGCGTTTGCACAGGCAACCACTGGCAGCTATGGCACCCACGTGATGATCAACCACGGAAATGGACTGGTCACCTTATACGCCCATTGCAGCGCCCTGCTGGTGACAGAAGGCACAACGGTAGAAGCTGGTACGCCCATTGCCCGCGTAGGCAATACGGGTCGTGTCACCGGGCCGCACCTGCATCTGGAAGTGATTCAGAACGGCAGTCGGCAAAATCCTCGCGATTATTTACCTTGAGGGAAGGAACCACCATGAAAGATTCGGAACATGAAGTTTTTGATATATATGTGATCCCGCCCAACTTTATAGACACCGGCACTGTGCTGGGCGGGATGTTCAAACTGCGCTATGCCGTTGAAGCCGCCATTATTTTGGCCGCATTGGGCCTGCCGGCTTTTCAACTGCCGCTGCCGCTCACAGGGCAGATCATTGTGGTGTGTGTTACCGCCTTGCCGCTGACATTGCTTGCGCTTATCGGCATATCCGGCGAAAGCCTCTTTTCCTTTATCACCAATTTTGCCCGGTACTGTGCCTCGCGCCGAATGCTGTACAGAAGCGATCAGTCACCGGCACCCCGACAGCGGCGATGGAGATCGCTTGGGCAGCGTATTGCCGCAAAACAAAAATCCCCTGTGCCCGCACCCAAAAGAAAGGAGAGAACGCACCATGCCGCAAAACAAGCAAAGAGACCGCCCGCGCAGCAAACACGAAAAGCGAAAAGCACCCCTGGAAGATCTGCTCCCCATTGAGAAGGTGGAGCACGGCATTGTCTACACAAAGGATGGTCGCTACATCAAGGTCTTAGAGGTTGCCCCCATCAATTTTTTGATGCGCAGTGCTCGTGAGCAGCGCAATTTGCTGTATTCTTTTATCTCCTATCTGAAGGTCTGCCCGGTGAAAGGGCAAATCAAGGTGTTGTCCAAAAAATCGGATATCTCCCGCCATATCCGGCGTATGAAAGAACAGCGAGCCAAAGAGCAGAATCCTCATTGCGCTGCCTTGCAGGATGACTATATTCAAATGGTGCAGGAGATCGGCTCCCGCGAAGCTGTCACCCGACGATTTTTTCTGGCGTTTCAGTACGAACCCTTCAATAACCGGCTCGCCAGTGAAAGCGACGCGATCTCCTCTCTACAGGCTGTTGCCAATACAGCAGCCAACTATTTTCGTCAGTGTGGCTCAGAAGTGATCGAACACGCAAACGAGGATGAAGCGCAGGTAGAAATCTTTTATACGCTCTACCAGCGCTGTACAAGCCAGACTGTCCCTCTTGCCAGCCGTGCCGCACAAGTAGTCGGTGCCTATATGGTGGATGGACATGAGGAGCAGCTCAACGACATTCCTCTGGGCAAGTTTCTTGCACCTCCCAGCTTTTCGGTTCACAGCCGGTATATCGTCGTAGACGGACAATATCAATCCTACCATATCATCCCGGGCGATGGGTACAAAAGCAAAGTGTTTGCCGGCTGGCTGGCGCCTTTGGTCAATGCAGGCGAAGGTGTTGATCTGGACATCTACTGGACGAAAGAGCCCAAAGACCGCATCATTCAAAAGCTGGGCCAACAACTGCGCATCAACCGCAGCAAAATCAAAGATGCAAGTGATACCAACACCGACTTTGACGACCTTGAAAATGCCATCGGCGCTGGCTATTATCTGAAAAACGGCCTGGCAAACAACGAAGATTTCTTTTATGTTTCCACGCTGATCACCATCTCCGGCCAGACAGAAGAAGAAATGGAATGGCGCATCAATGAGGTTCGCAAACTGCTGGCCAGCCAGGATACACAAATGACACCTTGCTATTTTCGACAAGAACAGGCATTTCTGTCGGCGCTGCCGCTGGTGGCCCTGGACAAACAATTGGGGGAAATGAGCAGGCGAAATATGTTGACCAGCGGTTTTGCCAGCTTTTTTCCCTTTATTTCTTACGAGATCAGTGACGAAAACGGAATTTTCATTGGCATCAATAAAACCAACAACAGCCTGATCATCATGGATCCTTTCGACAGTGCTGTTTATAAAAACGCCGGCATTGCCATTCTCGGCTGTACCGGCGCAGGCAAAACCTTTCTGAGCCAGTGCTTTGCCCTGCGCTACCGACGGCGCGGTGTACCCACATACATCATTGCGCCGCTGAAAGGGCACGAATTTCGCAGAGCCTGCACCAACGTAGGTGGAGCTTTCATTTCCATTGGCGCATCTTCTCCCTGGTGTATCAACGCGCTGGAGATCCGGCGCATCGATCACACTGCCAACCGACTGCTGGACGGGGATGACGGTATCGGCTCACTTTTGGCTGCAAAGATCCAGCAGCTGCATATATTCTTCTCTCTGCTGATCCCGGACATGAGCTATGAGGAACGGCAGCTGCTAGATGACGCGATGGTACAAACTTACGCATCTTATGGGATCACACACGACAATGACAGCCTGGAAGATCCGCACGCTCCAGGCCGGTATCGACCGATGCCCATTCTGGGTGATTTGTACCAGATCCTGCTGGAAGGTGACAACACCAAGCGTTTGGCCAACATTCTCAATCGCCTCGTACATGGCTCTGCCCGCTCCTTCAACCAGCGCACCAACGTAGATCTGGATAACCCCTATACAGTTCTGGATCTCTCCAACTTGTCCGGCGACCTGCTGCCTGCCGGGATGTTTCTGGCGCTGGACTATGTGTGGGATATGATTCAAGCTGACCGTACCCAGGAAAAGATGGTGCTTATCGACGAATGCTGGCAGTTGATCGGTGCGTCTTCCAACAGGCAAGCTGCCGATTTCGTTCTGCGTACCGCCAAAATCGCCCGGGGCTATGGTGCCAGCCCTGTTTTTGCCACCCAGGATATCAACGACTTTTTTGCGCTGGATGACGGCAAGTACGGCAAAGGGATCATCAATGCCTGTGCCATCAAAGTGGTGCTGGGGCTCGAAGACGATGAAGCCCGGCGCGTTGCCAATGTGCTGAACCTCTCTGAGCTGGAGACTATGGCCATCACACATTTTGAGCGCGGGAATGGTCTGATCTGCTCCAACAATAATACGGTGGCAGTACAGTTCAAGGCATCACCACTGGAAACAGAGTTGATCACCACAGACCGGCGTGAACTGGCCAAAATTCTGAAACGAAAGCAGGAAACATCCCTCTAATACGCACACAATGCGCAGAGCTTTACTGGATTGCGCACGCTATGCGCAGGGAATACGCACAAAGGAGAGAAGTCCAATGGCAACATATCAAGAGTCCCATCGGGATCTTGCGGCGCTTATGCAGCTTATATCTTTATATCGTGTGCTGCTGCCCGACCAAGTTCAGCGCGCAATGCCTCATACGCCGATAAAAACGCTGATAGAGCGGCTGCACCGGCAAAAAAGGATCTTCGCGGAAGACGGTTACCTCAAAGCATGGCCCGGCCTCACGCCGGACCCCGCCACCATAACCGCCTTCTGGGTACTGCTGGATCTGCTCGCTACCGGCCATGTGGATCATCATACACGCGGTGAATACCCGATTGCCATCAGCCTGTTTGCACAGGCAGAGCAGTACGATATCCTTGTCGCGTCCCAAGGGCAAGAGGGCACCCTGTGTCAGGCGTTGGCATATAGCCAGAATACAGATACTCGGCGCATCCTGGTGCTGGACAGTGCCCATCAGCTTGCCCAATCGCCGCTGGGCGCTGTTACCGGTATCCACAGTTATTGCACAGTCAGCCCAGACGGCCAAGTGGCCTATTTTTTAAAATCAAAGGAGCTTTCTTCATGAACCGACCCATAGTACAGCAGCGACTGGTCGACGCCCGACAGGAATGCACCCGACTGACAGCCGACTTGGATGCATTGCTGCACACCGATCTGACGCTGTACCCCGAAAACTTCAGCAACTTATCCATCAGCGCCGCTTTGCGCGGTGAGCGGCTCACCTGCCATCTACGGGAACTGGCCTCTCTTGTGCCCGCAGAGGTACCATATTTGCGGCAGGCGCTTGTGCAGCAAAATATCCTTGTGCAGCAAATCGATGGTACGCTCACTGTCACACTGCCAGGACTGCTGCCCAAACGCAAAAACCATACATCACCAGACTTTCTAATCGCGCCCCTGTATCATGCACTTGCAGGATATCCGTATCCCATTCGTTTGTACGACCATACGGTGATATGCATCACCCACATCTATGATGCAGAGCTGGGGCAAACGGCCGTGCGCGATCATGACAACATCGAAGTAAAACCTGTTTTGGATGCCGTGGCGTTGTTTGCGCTGCCTGACGACAGCGGGCTGTGCTGTAGTCTATTTCAATCCACTGCTTTTGGCGAAAGGCATTGCACGGTGATCCGGTTGTTTGACGCAGCGGTATTTCCGGCCTGGTTGGCGCAAAACATTCACAAAATCCATGTCTGATTTTTTGCCAAAACCTCTGCCTTTTGTGCGACATCCGTTGCAGCGGTACAAAGGTAGGCCAAAAGCGGCTTTTGCCCGCACGGATCTGTCTGCCATGTACCCAAGTCTCAGTCGATAGGGTAAAAACATGAAAAGTTCCATTTCTCCCACAGCCTATGCGCTGTTGAGCCAAATCGCTCTCACCGGCGAGTTCCCCGCAGATGCCGTACCCCGGTTGATCCCACACGCTGCCTACGCTGCCAAAATCGTAAGCGCACTCAAAAAGGACAAGCTGATTCGCGCATACCGCAGAGACCAGCTATGTACCTTGCGTCTTTCCGCCGTTGGGCGCGCATTCCTCCTGGCAGATGCACCGGACAGATTCGGCCCATTGCTCTATGCACTAGCCCCATACAAAACAGAACTGCATCACCGCAGCCGCCGGTGCCAGATGGCGCAGCTTGCTCTTACCATGCGAAGCGCTGGTGTGGCGATTTTCCCCGATGAAAAGCCACCTCTGTCTGCGCTGTCTCTGCAAACACTCCGCCTTCCTGCCTATTATTCGTCTCTGGAAATCAAGGGAATGGGGATCGAAGGCACAAAAATCAAAAATGCCCGTTTTTGCGGCGTATTGCTCACGGAAAACAAATGCCTGCTGTGCTACCACGCAGGCGATGGCAGTCTTCGCTGGACACGCCAATCTGAACTCAAGTCCCGCGCATTGCTGACCCATCTGTTCTGCCGGCAATTGCTGCCGGGGCGATACACAGTCGGAGATGTACAAGCACTGATGCAAGGCGCCTGCATGGATCGCGCTGCCACACTGCTGGATCCCTCCCCGCAACACGATCCCCGTAGGTTTCGGCTGGATGAAGTCTATGAGCACTTTCACTTTTGCTCAGAAGCACCAGGCGAAGCATTCATTCTTCTAACATTGCTGCTGCAGCCGAATGTGGCGCATCGCCTTCGCCAAACGCTTGCAGCCGGGCTCCGCCCGCCCAGTCCCACGCTCAATATGGAGCATGATGGATTTTTGCCGGACGGCACACCCGTTCTGTTTGTATTTGATGCAGATATGCAGCGCTTTGATCGGTATGTACGCGCCCTGCTGCTGTACGGCAGATCTGGCTGTGGGTACTGCTTTGATTTTCAAAAAGAAGCCTTTATCCGTAGGGCCGGTGCACAAATTCAATGGCGCACCATCAGCACCCAGCGATTTTGGCAGTACTTCGGGACAGGAGGTACCGCTTTGCATGAGTAAAAAACGTTCACTTTTTCTGGCGGCTCCACCATTGGTGGTTGCCGCAATGTATGGCAGCGGGTATCTGGCACAGTTGCTGCGCAATTATGCGCTGTGGCAGCAGTCTGGCGGCGTTGCCGGAGACGGCACCTCGCCGGCTTTTCCCAACTGGCAGCCGCAGCAATGCTTTGCCGCATTGTTCAGCTGGCCCTATGGCGTATATGGCGCTCTGCTATGCATAGGTTTGTTCGCTCTGCTGCTCTTGTTCATTATGCATTTGAATCTGGGCGCCGACGGCATCCACGACGCTGAGCGAAATCTGACCATCTCTGATCAAGGCGTATACGGAACCTCCGGCTATATGGACAACAAAACCATGCATCAGTTGCTGGAAGTGAGCGACGCCGGGCATTGCCGCGGTACGATTCTAGGCAAACTGGGCGACAAAGTAGTGGCCCTGCCGGAAGATACCTACTATAACCGCCATATCACCTTGTGCGGCTCATCCGGTTCCATGAAAAGCCGCGCCTTCATTCGCAATCATCTGTTTGGATGCATCAAGCGCGGCGAAAGTGCGCTTGTCTCCGACCCCAAAAGCGAAATATACGAGGACTTTCGCATTTATGCCGAACAGAACGGATACATCGTCAAAGTGCTCAATCTGGTGCAGCCTTCTCACTCAGATGGATGGAACTGCCTGGGTGAGATCAACGGCGATGAGATCACGGCCGAGGTGTTTGCCTCCACCATCATTGGCAACACCGGCGGGGGAAAAGGAGACCCCTTCTGGGACAATGGCGAACTGACCTTGCTGCTGGCGCTGATCCTGTATGTGGATCATGCGCCGGTTGGCACCGCCAAGACCATGGTGGAAGTGATGCAGATGCTCACCTTGTGCGATGAAGCCGCGCTCAACAAAATGTTCAGTGTATTGCCTATGGATCATCCCGCCAAGGCGCCTTTTAATATGTTCTGCCGTGCCTCCGACACTGTTCGCTCCGGTGTGATGATCGGCCTGGGCACACGGCTGCATACGCTCAGCAACCGGGCCATCCAACAGGTGCTCAGCCATGACGATATCGACCTGGAATTGATGGGGCGTCAAAGATGCCTGTATTTCGTCATTGTTTCCGACCAGGATCGAGCCTTCAACTTCCTGTGCTCGCTGTTTTTTTCTTGCGTGTTCACACGTCTGATCCGCTTTGCCGATAGCCAGCCCAATGGCCGCCTGCCTGTTCCTGTGCAGATCATCGGGGAAGAGTGGTGCAATGCTGTGGGGCATCTGCCAGATCTCAGCAAAAAGATTTCCACCATTCGCTCCCGAGGGTGCTATCTCACACTTGCCATTCAAAATCTACCCCAGTTGGAGAACCGCTATCCGGAGCAAGAATGGCTGGAAATCATCGGCAACACCGATCTTTTGCTATTCATGGGCTGTTCCGATGAGGTAACCGCCAAATACATATCTGAACGGACAGGGGAGTGCAGTGTGTGCGTAGAAAGCCAATCGAAAATGCTTGGCACATGGCGCATATCCAGCTATGTGCCCGAATATCGCCAAACCGCATCCACTGGGCGACGCAAACTGCTGACGCCGGATGAGGTGCTGCGTTTGGAGTTGGATGAATGCCTGGTCATTCTGCGCGGCCAAAAGGTCCTGAAGCTGAAGAAGTTTGACTATACCGAGCACCCCGAATTCAAACATCTGAAAAAGAGCAAATCCATTGCCTACACCCCTTCCTGGCAAACACAACCGAAACCGACACCAGCTTTTACAACTGCACAGCGCAGAGCCCACACAGAGCCCACCCTCACACCGGAGGAACAAATGGTTTCTGTACGGCCTGAAGACATATTGATTTGATAAGGAGTAATGAGTATGCCCAGCAAGAAAGACATCATCCCCCACGAGATCCCTTTGCAGCCTGACGAACCGATCACCGCTGCCGATGCCGTCCTGCCGGATCCGGCGCCTGCACAGCCCACCATCAAACCTGCGCCGGCAGCAATCGACAATGTTCTGACATTGCAGGCCCGCAACGAAGTAGATGCGCCGGATGCCGCCGAGACCATCGTCTGGCATGAACTGCAAAATTCTCTCCGCGGCCGACGGATCCTCACCGGCACATTGGGCGGTGTGGAGCGTATGGAAGGTGGCAGTCTGGTGGCCATTGTGTACTACAAGGGATATCGCGTTGCCATTCCTGCCTCCGAAATGATGCTGCGGCTTGCACCCAATACGAACTATGGAACAGAGCTGGAACGCCAGAGCAAACTGCTGCACAATATGATGGCCGCTGAAATCGACTTCATCGTAAAAGGTCTGGACGCAGAAGCCCACAGTGTTGTGGCCAGTCGCCAGGAAGCCATGCTGCGCAAGCGCCGGGTATTCTACTTCACTCCGGACGCATCCGGTCAGCCCCAGATCCGCCCCGACCGCGTGGTGCAGGCGCGTATCATTGCTGTCGCAGCCAAAGCGCTGCGCGCAGAAGTATTTGGTGTAGAATGCAATGTGCTGGCTCGTGATCTGAGTTGGGATTGGATCGCAGACGCCCACGAACGCTACCAGGTTGGCGATATACTGCTGCTCAAGATATTGGCTGTAGAAGGTGATTCGCCGGAGAATGTAACTATCAAGGCAAACGCAAAAAGCCTGACCGCAAACACCGTGCGCGAAAATCTGGCACAGTGCCGCAATCAGGCCAAGTACGCTGGCACAGTTGTGGATCATCACAAAGGGATCTTTTATCTGCGGCTGGCCAACGGCGTAAACGCCATTGCCCACTCCTGTTTTGATCCCCGAATGCCGGGCAAAGGAGATCAGGTCAGTTTTGCGGTAACGCGTATCGACGAAGAGCGCGCGGTTGCGGTAGGCATTATCACGCGCATCATCCGGCAAATCATCTAACTGCAGGGATGTTCTGCTATGTATTCAAAAGAAACAAAAATCATACAAATTCCGCTCCCGGATCCGAACGATCATGATTCCCTTCCACACCTGCTATAAGTTTGGAGTTGTGACAGATTTTCTTCCCTATTGAATTGTGGCTACGGGCTTTACATTCCATGTTTTCCCATGTATAATTATGGCAAGAGAATAATCGTGCCAAGTGCCATAGTGCCAAGTGCCTCTCTGCAAAAGCACAATCATCGTCTCACCAAGCGCTCGTTTTGCGTTTACAAGTCGATTTACATTGTGCCTATGATGCGAGAGGAGGTGCCAGTACTATGTCGAAGCAGAAGCATAAGAAAAAGCAGCAAAAGGTGTCCTGCCAGTTGGGACTTGCTCTTCTGACAGGCGTCATTCAAGCGATTCCGGCAACGATCGTTGCTCTGTTTATTGAGTTCCTTCAATAACAACACTCAAAATGCGCACATCATCTTTACTGATGGTGTGCGTGTTTTCTTTTACCCGCAGCGAATGTCTCTTTGGCTAAAAATGTGCTGTACCCTATAGCACGTTCCATATTTGCATTGTTCTTTTGTACGCAGTATATTTCCGCCGACAAAATAGTAACATAAATATTGAATAGTAACATTTGTGATGTTATTATATAAATAGATGCGTTACTATTTATTGGAGGGAGTGAAAGCATTGCTGGACTATTTGCGTCAGGAGCTGCACCTACCCGTATCTTCTGCACCTTGGGACAGCGCAAAAGAACTGCCAATATATATGGCGATCGGGCACGAATTTTCTATAGTCACCGTGGGGCAGCAGGAAACGCTGTGTATTGCAACCAAAAACAACGCTGCCTTTTCGCTTCGCGACAGCAAACGTATCTTTGAACAAGTTCGAGCGAGGATAGAACTGCCGGTGTTCCTTTGCTTGCACAGCATCACACATACACAGAAACGGTCTCTGATCCAGAGCGGTATTCCGTTTGTGGTGCCTGGTAATCAAATCTATCTTCCGTTTTTAGGTATTTCATTGCAAAGCAAATGTAGCAGCGCCGCTACGATCCCTCAGCAAATTACAATGCCAGCGCAAATGATCTTGCTTTGGCTGCTGTATCAGGACGGCACCGCTGTGTTCGCAAAGAAGGAATTGGCGCAGGCGCTTGGGCTCACATCCATGACAGTAAGCCGTGCTACCCAGCAGCTGCACCATATGGCACTGATTTGTGAAGAGCCCAATCGGCAGGACAAACGCTATGTGGACATATGCCTGGCTCGTCCCAAAGAATACTATTGGACACACTGGCGGGAGGTACTGCGCAGCCCGGTGGATGCGCGCATCTACCTTCGTCCGTCTGATGTATCGGCATCTTGGCCGGCAGCAGGGGAAAGCTGCCTTGCCCAGCGCAGTATGCTCAATCCGCCGATGGTGCCGGTTCGGGCTATTTCCAAAGCGCAGCGCAGAGGGATAGCGGAGAGAGCTCTGCTCTCTCCTGATCTGATTGCTGATCGAGAATATGTAGAAGTAGAAGTGTGGAAATACGATCCACAGTGTCTGGCCAAAGACAGCCAGGCAGACCCGCTGTCTGTTGCAGCGTCTTTCATTGGCAATCCGGACGAGCGCATTGAAGGCGCTGTTGAAGAAATGTTGGAGGATCACACATGGTAACAGGAATGGAAAGCTTTCGAGAACACTTTGCAGGCTATGAAGATTGCTACACCATCATTGGTGGCGCAGCCTGTGATATTTTGATGCACGAGCAGAATATCTCTTTTCGCGCTACGCGGGATGTGGATATGATTGTTCTGATTGAAAACCGTTTTGACGAATTTGGCCGACGCTTTTGGAACTATATTCAGCAAGGGGGCTATCGCTGCGGCTGGTGCAATGACCCCGATGTGCATTTCTTCCGTTTTACGGAACCGAAGAGCAATGCATATCCTATGATGATCGAGCTGTTCTCCCGCAGCACAGCCTACCAACTGAAGGTGCCGGACAGCATTGAGATTCCCCTGCACATTGATGACGATGTATCCAGCCTGTCGGCGATTCTGCTGAACGAAGAATACTATCACTTTATGATGCAGGGCCGACGTACCGTTGACGGGATATCTGTGCTGGATGCCGCGTATTTGATCCCCTTTAAAATTCGCGCCTGGCTGGATCTCTCCCGCCGGAAAAGCGAAGGCCAGCACGTCAATGCTCGTGATTTGAAAAAGCACAAGAACGATGTATTCCGCCTTCTGGCCATCATCCCTATGAATACGCGCGTACTGGTAACCGGTGAAGTAGAAAGCGATGTTCGGCAATTTATTCAGGCAATGGAACTAAACCCGCCCGACACAACGCAGCTTCAGCCTTCAGTCCCCGCAGATACAGCCATCACTTTGCTGCGGCAGATCTATTTGTGATAATACGAACCACCGCATCGTTTCTTTGGTGCTTCTCTGGATACCTTCAACCATACAGATCCGCATTCAATAGGCAGTCTGCCCGGGATCACATTCAAAACCTCCGCTGGCTGTTAACCATTACATGGCACACCGCTGTCACACATTGGCACAGTTTTGCGATTGTTGTGTAAATATGGGTATGGTATCATATCAGTGTCAAAACATATACGGCAGGCGCCGGGGCATTTGCCTCGGCGTTTTCGTTTTGTTTTGGCCGAAAGCAGATCGTTTTCGAAAACTGGTTGTCTTTCTTACATCGTTATGCGTATAAGATAGACGCCCGAGGGGAGTTGTGTGTATGTAGAGGGTCCACGCCGTATGGCCCGCCTCGTTTGGGGCGGGCCTTTTCTTTTGGGGCACAATGCCCCCACCATGCAAGAAAGTGAGGAAGCAATATGATCGTAAAATCTTTTCTGGCTTCCATGATGCTCGGCGCTGTGATCCTGTCTCCCGCGGGAGCTTCCGGCGCCTTGTATTCGGAAACATCTGAACCGCTTACACCTGGCGATACGTATCCCACCGTGGTACAAGTGGGCGAGGTGCCGGAGAGTAGCGTCTACCCGATGAGTATCACTGCGCAGCAGATCGGCAACACACCGTATATCACCAAAATCTATGAGGTTGACAGCGCGACCAATGTGGAGTCTCTTGTGGCCGAGTTTCAGCAAGACGGCTACCAGTTCAGCCGCTACGATATACTGGTCAAACCGTTGGCCGGTACCACGGAAACAAAGTTGGTGAGCAAAACTATTGTCGCTGCGGCAGAAAGCGATGAAAAAGAAAAGCTGCTGGCGAGTGTGGAACCGATCATCGACTACAGCGAAGGCGGTTTTGCTGGGCAGCTTCAGTTGGACGCAGATCAGATTTCGTTCGCAGAAACCGGCCGCACCAGTTACGGCTACACCTTGCGCGAGACGCAGCAATACACCGGCCTTGACCGAAATGACGCCGCCTACATCGCTAAAACCATGCAAAAAAATGGAGTGACCTTACAGTTGGAGTCTGTAGACTGGCAGATCATGGGCACTACGCCAGTGGACGGCAGTCTGGTCCCCAATCTGTACAATGCAGTGGCCACATATTCCGGCAGAGCCACCGGCAGCAAAGCCAGCGGGTATACGGCCACACTTGTGTACAGCGGTGAAGTCAGCCGCGAGATACCTGGGTGGAACCGGGTTTCTGTGATCTACCGCGGTGAGCCGATTACTCAGACCAAGAGTGAATCGCATTTACCGCTGATCATCGGCAGCACGCTTTTGTTTCTGCTGGCCGCCGGTGCCAGCGTTGGCGTTGTTCTGATGGTCAAACGCAAAAAGCACACACAAACCAACTGTAGCAATGCTGAAGGTGACGACGACAACTGGGAAGAGGGTCTGGAAGAGCAGGGATACCTGCCGATGGAGTACAGAGAAGGGGAGGCACCATGAAAATCAAAAGAAGCATTTTTTATGCAGCTGTACTGATGACCATCACCGCTATTTTGATTGCCACGCTGCTCTATTTTGGATCACAGTTTACAGTTTCCCCGGCGCATCACTACACAGGTGGTACGGCAGATATCGATTTTGAGAAGGGCACCGCTCACAGTGCGGGCAGTACTGCACTGATATCGGCGGATACATTCGGCGCCAACGGTGTGGTAACAGATGCCCAACCAATGGATGTTTGGGCAGAAGACGATGCAGATGGATATCACGGTTTTACCACACGAGCACAACTGGGAGCCGTAGACAGTATCGGCGTATTGGAAATTGAAAGCATCGGCCTGTCTGTCCATGCGTATGACTCGGAAGATGATATGGCGGATATGGACAAGGGCATCAGCCATTTTCGCAATACTTCCTACTGGGACGGCAATATCGGCTTTGCCGGACACAACGGTCAGCTTGCGTACAGCTTTTTTGGAAACCTGCACAAAGTGAAACAGGGTGATCGCATTACCTACCAGACCGAACTGGGAATGCGCAGCTACACCGTGACATCCATTCAGACCATCGCCGATGATGATTGGAGCTATCTGGAGCGGACACAGGACAACCGTATCACACTGATCACCTGTACAGCGGATCCAACCAAGCGGCTGTGCGTGCAGGCCGTAGAAGGTTGATCTCATATCATCCACAAGGAGTCGATTTTATGAAAAAAACTTTGAGTGTATTTTTGGCCCTATATTTTCTTTGCCTTTCTGGATGCGCGTCGGCAGAGCCAGTTTCCGGCAGCGTATCTGCGGATCCAGGCTCTGCGAGCCAAATCGTCGTTTCAGACGCAGACGACACCTCTTCTGTCTCGCTGCGCGAAGAAGCAGCGAACAGCCGCAGCCAGGATCATGCGGAAGACAGCAGCGACTTACAAACTGTGTCAGTAGCACCGCCTACTGCTTCCATGCCAGCCACCGCTGTGCAAACGCAGCAGAAAGTTTCCTCTTCTTCTGCGCCGGCACCGCTGCCAGACCCCGCATGGAACGCAGAGCCTGCACCAGCGTCAAATACGCCTGCGGCTCCGGAGCCTGCACCTGTCGTTCCCGCCCCGAAACCGGAACCAGCGCCTGCTTCGCCGCCGGCACCTTCGGTGGATATTGGCGCGTTGATCGGCGATGCACACAGTTATGCTTACAGCAAAAACATGGGTGTAAACAGCAGTCTTTCTATTGGCAACGCAGGCTTTGATAACCCGATCGACACTTCGATTTTAAGCGCCGATGCCATTCGCAGTGATTTGTACTATTGTATTGATCAGATCGCCGGACTCATGGGGGCCACCGATTTGGATCATCCTCCCGTATACAATATTGTTCAGGACGGAAGCCGCATCTACGTTTTGTACGGCTGATCCTGTTTATATATAACGCAGCCTGTTTTTCAGGCTGCATTTTTTATTTTACAAATAGGAGGCAACCAATGAACAACTTCATAAAAAAACGTGTTTTGCCCGGGTTGCTGGCGTTGGTGTTGTCTGTATCTATGCTTCCGGCCAATGGCTTTGCAGCGAATGTTGAAACAACCACCACGCCCAATGGCGAGATCAGTACAACAATGACGGATGCATATTCCGGCGATGAAGTGATCACCATTGCGCCCAATCCGGAAAATGCAGACGGTCTTCCCATCACCCCGCCAGATGATGCGCTCCCGCCTGCTTCTGATTCGACTTCGGAAAAACCGGCAGCCAGTGTTCCACCGGCAAGCAGCGACAGCAATATCACTCCTTCTGCTTCTGTCAGTTCTTCGGCGTCTTCTGCCAGCGCGTCTGAAGCAACGAGCGAAGCTGCTTCTTCTGCCAGCACGCCGGCTGTTGACTCAACAGCACCGCCTGCATCCGATTCATCAAAAACGGAAACCGGCGAAGAGGCGAGCGATAACAGCGCTGATTCGTACCCCGTACAGATCATTTCTATGCGAAAGCGTGCCCGCTCCGCAGGTGCGCCTGGCAAACTGGTGTGGACGGGGCATCCGGAATATCAATACGATAGGAGCTTTGTTGGCTCCGGTGAATTGCTGGAGTGGACGACCGCCACGATCAATGGGCAAATTGCATACTGTGTGGAGCCGGAGAATATGCATTCGCATAACAGCTACCCATATGGAACCGTTGAGTATGATCGCTTGTCCAGCGCACAGCGATACTCGATTGGCTATGCCATGCTGTACGGTGCGCAGGATGAAAGCAATATCCCGTATCATGCAGCCACACAGACGGTGATCTGGGAAATCGTGCTGGGATATATGGATCTGGAGTCCTACACCTGCATCAACAAAGCTGTATACAATTCCATCATCGGACATATTCCCGCTGCTGCTCCGTACTACGACCAGATCATCGCCAATATGCGCGCGCACAAAGAAGTGCCTTCTTTTGCGCACTTTTTCTCCGCATTGGCGCCTGTGCACCGTGTCCTTGGTGTGCCGGGAGAGTACAAGCTGGATCTTGTCAATACCAATCCCAACTGCGATCTGGCCAACTTCAACTTTACCGATCAAAGTGGCGTTACCTTTGTCAAAGAGGGGCAGACACTGCACGTGTCCTCTGCTGCTGCCATTTCTGCCGGCACCTTGTTTGCGGCCTATAAAGGCAGCGCCAGCGGCACAAACAGCCTGATTTTCTGGTGCTCTACCAACGGCGTGGATCAGATCCGTGCCACGGCAGACGTATTGGACCCCGTGCCCGCTTACTTCCGTCTGTCTACAGAAGATGTGGGCGAGTACAGCATTACCATCACCAAGCTGGAGCTGGGCACAAACGTTCCTCTGGCTGGCGCTGAATTCGAGATCCGCCACAGTGAAAAAGGCGTAGTTGGTACATTTACCACCGACGGCAGCGGTGTTATTCGAGTCACAGTGCCCTGGCAGGGAACCTATATCATTTCTGAGATCACACCGCCTGTCAACCATCTGCTGGACGAAAACAGCAAAAAAGATGTTGTTGTGTCTACAGAAAACAAACACCCCAGCGTGACATTCCACAACAAAAAGTTCTCAGGCATGGAGATCCTAAAGCTGGACGCAATGACAAAAACCCCTATTGCGGGCGTCACCTTCCGCGTGACACGCAAGTCTTCTGGCCAGAGCCAGGATGTGACCACCGGTACAGACGGCAAAGCAATTCTGCCCAACTTGACGCCCGACTGGTATACCGTTACAGAAGTATCCTGTCCGCCTGCATATATCCTCGACGCTACGCCGCACACGGTTGAATTGAAAGATGGGGAGACTTGTGTGCTCACGTTGGAGAACTACGCCAAGCCCGGTCTTGAGATCGCAAAGGTGGATGCCAATGATCCCTCTGTGCGCTTGACCGGTGCTACATTTCGAATCGCCAGACGCGGCAGTCAGGAATACCAGGACATTACCACAGGTGCAGACGGCATTGCACGTCTCACTGGCATGGCTGCCGACTATTATGTCATCACTGAGATCATCGCGCCCGATGGATATATCCTCAATGATACACCGCAGACAGTAGAAGTTGTGGCGGGGAAGGTAACTACCGTCACCATCCCCAATGGAAAGAAGCCGACGCTTGCACTGGAAAAAATCGACGCCATTACCAAGCAGCCTCTGGCCAGCGCGGTGTTTGAGATCCGCTACAAAAATGGCGAGTCCATCGGCCGCTTTACTACGGATGAGACTGGTCGTATCGAATTGCCGCACATTGCACCCGGCCTTGTGGTTGTAACAGAAATCAGTGCACCCGCCGGATATATCACGCACAGCACTCCGCAGGAAGTGCAGTTATCTGCCGGAGAAACCAAGACACTCACGCTTGAAAACACACCCAAGAGCCCGGTGATTTTGAAAAAAGTAGACGCCTCCACCGGTAAACCTCTCAGCGGTGCTGTATTTCGGCTCTCCAAAATGAATGGCGAGCTGGTGGGCGAGTATGAGACCGGCCGAAACGGCTATATCACGGCGCCGGGGCTTGAACCAGGCTGGTATGTGGCGGTAGAGATCCAGGCACCTGCATCCTATCGCCTGGACAGCACACCGCAGCAGGTGGAGCTGAAGGCCGGTGTGCCAGCCATTCTGGAATTTGAAAATCATCTGTTGCCTGGGCTGCAGATCCGAAAAGTAGATTCCATCACCGGCGCACCTTTGGCCGGTGTGCGCATCCGCGTCACCAAAAAGAGCGGCGATGTTATCGGCGAATACACCACCAACGCAGCTGGCTTGATCACATTGCCGGATCTGGAAAGCGGCTGGTACACTGCCTATGAGATCGCCACCATTGATGGCTACCTGTTGGACACCACACCCCAGGATGTAGAATTGAAAGATGGGCAGTGTGCTACCCTTGAATTCAAAAACACACCGCTTTCCGGCTTAACACTGTACAAGGTAGACGCCGTCACCGGGAAGGGTCTGGCGGGTATTGTGTTTGAGATCTTTCACCAGGATGGTTCCCCCATGGGTACATATACCACCGGAGCCGATGGACGTCTTTTTATTCCCGATTTGCAGGAAGAGACACTCACCCTGCGGGAGACAAAAACGCTGGACGGCTATAAGCTGGATACAACGATACACACTGTTGCCATCAAAGCCGGCCAGAATAATCTCGTCACTATAAAAAATGCACCGTACCCCTATCTCATTATCCAGAAGCAAGACAGCGAGACCAAAGAACCTTTGGCAGGTGCAACGTTTGCGCTGTACAGCGATTCCGGCAACAAAATCGGTACCTATACCACCAATGCAGCCGGCCGCATTGTTCTCACCGGTATGGATGAAGGCCATTTTTCCATTCAGGAGGTAGTAGCTCCGGACGGGTATGAACTGTGCAGCGATGTATTTGATGTATATCTCCAATGGGGGAAAACAACCACGATCACTCTCAAAAACGAAAAACTCGCTACACTGCGCATCCGCAAAGTAGACGCCGAAACAGGGGAGCCGATGGCCGGTGTCACCTTCCTGATGTATGATATGCGCAACAATCTGCTTGGTGAATACACCACAGATGATAGCGGGTTGATCGAATTTGATCAGTCGCTTGCGGAAGGCAAATACAAATTCCGCGAAATTGCCACCTTAGAGGGCTATGTTCTGGACAAGCAGGTGCGCACGGTTACGGTAAAGCACGGTGAAACCACCGATATCGTGTGGGAGAACAAGCCGGTACGCGGTATCATACGCATTGAAAAGGTTGCTGCCGTAGACAATGATCTGACCAAGCAAAGCAAAGGTGATCCGCTGGCTGGCGCAGTATTTGCAATCTACAATGCGCAGGAAGAATTGGTGGATACGATCACAACCAATGAAAATGGTATTGCCACATCCAAACCGCTTCCCCTGGGGCGTTACGCCATCAAAGAAGTGGAAAGCCCTGATGGATGGCTCATCAACGACACGGTGTTTTACGGCGATATCAAAGTAGATGGCGATCTGATCCAATTTGTTGTGGAGGACGCCGCCGCCAAGATCCGCACACACGTTGAAAAGCGCGGTGTGGCGGAAGCCTTTGCCGGTGACTTGATCCGCTATGATTTCCGCAACATCCAAAATTTGAGCAATGTGCCTTTGGAGGACTTCTATTGGCATGATTTGCTGCCCACAGACGCAGTGCGCCTGGAAAGCATTTACACCGGCACCTGGAATGAAAAGCTCACGTACAAAGTCGTTTACCGCACCAATCTCAAGCAGGACTGGGTGGTGCTTGCCGAGGGCCTTTCTACGCTTGAAAACCACAAGCTGGATTGCTCTGCGCAGGTATTGGGACTTGCCTCCAATGAATATGTAACGGAGTTCCGCTTTGAATTTGGCACAGTCAAAGCTGGCTTCCATGAGGAAACGGCACCCTATATTTTTGCCCGCGTTCTCGCTGATCTGCCCAATCAGTATCAGTTTGTCAACCGAACGGATGTGGGCGGCCGCTATGGCGACCACTGGACATATGACAAAGACGCCTGGGTGACAATCACCTGGAGGGTAGAACGCCCCACAAAACTGCCAAAGACCGGTGTGTACTTTGTGGAACACCATTCCTAAATTGCCCGTCGGCCGCGCTCCTTGCAAAGCGCGGCCGGCTTTTTTCATTTGTGGAGGTGAAAGGATTTGTCTGCTGCCTGCAAAACCGATGTTCATACCATTCATGCGTTTCTCAATGCTACCGAGGGCAATTGGCGCAACAGCTTGTATATTGATTGCAGCCGGTGCCATTTTGGCGGGTGCGACTGTGATGGGTTTTTGTTTGCCCCCACCGAAGACGGAACGCCATTGCTGCTGCCGGTCTGTGATGCGCGAATACTTTTTTCTCATTCTATTGATTTCAGCGAATGTCTCGGCAGTATACCAAACGCCTATTTTTGCGAGTTGTTTCGCCTGTGGCTGCGGCCGTACAGACACGACAACACCCAATGTCCTTTGCGCAGCATGATTGTGTACCGCGCCCACCCAAAATGGGAAACTTGATCCATTTTGCCCACAATTCAGGCAAAAACCAGCGTTCCCCCTATGGAAGCCGCTCTTTGCTCCTTTTACACTAAAGATAGACAGATTACGCAAACATAACGCACAGAATACGCATACAGGAAACGAGGTGATCCATTATGAAGTATCGGGCAAAAAAGCTGCCAAAAGTTCATTGCCCCTATTGCAAACGGCCCGCTTTGCTGCGGCCTGCCCGCGAGATTTTTGGCCCCAACAGCCGCGATGAGATGTTGTGGGTATGCAGTGGTTATCCGCAATGCGACGCCATGGTCAGGGCACATCAGAAAGACTTGCGCCCTATGGGTACGCTGGGAAATGCTGCGGTTCGCAAAAAGCGTCTGGAAGCGCACCGTGCGCTGGACGCTGTTTTGCAGGCGGGGATCATGACCCGACGCGAGATATATCAACTGATCCAGTTCAAATTTGGGTTTCGCGCCGATCAGGCACATATCGGCCATTTCAATGAGTATATGTGCGGCCAGGTTATTGAAATGGCAAATCAGATCCTTACCAACCGTACCAATGCCGCATCATGAGGTATATGGGATGAAACGTTTGAATGAGGCGCAGCGCAAGCTAGTGGAAGACCATCTGTTTGTGGTCGATCTCTATGTGCGCCGCCATTGTTTTTCAAGCAGCTGTGCAGATACCACAGAAGACGACTTGCGGCAGGTGGGATACATCGCCTTGTGCAATGCGGCGCTTCACTATTCCAAGGGCTCCAGCTTTGCTACGTATGCCCATGCAGCTGTACGCAACAGCTTGGCGCAGCATTTTCGGATTCTGTATCGAATGCCCGTCACCGTATCTCTGGACAGTGCGCCAGACGACGACAAAAGCGCACTGGCGGGCTTCTTGCCGGACCCACACAGTGGCCGCTGTTTCGATGAGCTGGAATCGTTGGACATTCTGCATCGCCTGCAGCAAAAACATACAGGTGTTGTGCGCAAAGGCATTCAAGCCATGGAACAGAAATACCAAGGCTTTACGGACATAGAGATCGCCCGCGGCTGCGGCTCTAAAAGGCAATCCGTAAACGCATGGATCTCCAAAGCGCGCGCCAAACTGCAGCATGATCACGAGCTGCGCCACACAATGACTGCATAAAAGAGAGGAGCAAAGAGCATGAAACTGTATACATCGTTGGGACGCTACATCCTTCGCCAGGAAGATAGCGTAAAATATCCGGTTGTCATCGTTGCCGAAAAGGAGCACCTTGTTTCGCCCCAGGAAATGGTGCTGTGGAGCTGCAGTCTCTGGCAGATCTACACGTATGAGGAGCTGCACAGATCCTATTGCCGACAGCTGGAGCTGGCGGGACTGTGCCCTGAGATGCCCTTTGAAGATTGTTTGCAGAGGCTGCTGACCCGCGGGCTTCTGGCAGAAGGGTGCGAACACCTCAAGGCAGATGCCTTGTATGGGCTGCTGAGCAATTTGTTCATTGTTCCCTTGCGCGAATCGCTTTTCGCACGGTGCGTTGCTTTTGTCAAACTGCTCTGGGATGGTATCCCTGCCGAGCGCGCCCGCCAAGCATTCGTTCGCCCTTGTTACAATGCCCGAGAAAAAGAGACTATGCGCATGGCGCTGAACCAGCCGCTCACTACCGCCGAATTGATCCGCTGTGAAGATCTGCACGTACCGGCACCCTGCACCGAAGAAGAGGTGATCGATGCACTCTATGCAGATGGATACACCACCAGTGCCAACATCGCCTCCCTCAGCCGCCACAGCCCGGCCCAGCCGGAAATTCTGAATGCCGTTGCCAATCTATATTTAAAGAAAGCAGTCGTGTTGGATCGCGCATAACGCTGTTTAAAGAGCTGTGCTTCTGCAAAAGGCTGTTGCCAAAAGCAGGAGAAATGGTTTGTTTGTATCATTCCCTCTTGAAGTTTCTTCAAAATACGCATATAATATTTTCAAAATTAAACAGCGGGGAGCTTGATGCACAAAAGTGTGCGGACAGGCTGAGAGGAAGGTATGACCTTCGACCCATTAACCTGATTTGGATAATGCCAACGTAGGGATGCCTGAGTGATCATGTGCGCACATGGAAGTTACCCAAAAAGGGGAACTTCCATTTTTTTTGCCTTTTGGTTCCCGCTGAATAATGAAATCATCTGTTCCGTACAACCGGAGAAAGAGGTAAAGAATGCTGGGAAACTGTCTGGAAAACGTAAGAAGATCCACGCCACTGGTGCATAATATCACCAATTATGTCACGGTCAACGATGTGGCAAACGCGATCCTTGCCTGCGGCGGAAGCCCGATCATGTCGGATGAACCGGATGATGTGGGGGATATCACTTCTATTTGTGGTGGCCTGAACATCAATATCGGCACACTGAATAAGCGCAGCATAGAAGCTATGTTTGTGGCGGGTGCCAAAGCAAATGCACTTGCCCACCCTGTTTTGCTGGATCCTGTTGGCGCTGGCGCCAGCACACTGCGCACCAATATCGCGCTTACTATCATGAAGGAGCTCCGGCTTGATGTGATCCGCGGCAACATCTCGGAGATCAAAACACTTGCTCTCGGCAGCGGAACGACAAAAGGCGTAGATGCGGACGCAGCAGATACTGTAACAGAAGACAACCTGGAACAAATGGTCGTTTTTGCCAAGAACTTTGCTTCTAAGATGCACGCCGTCGTTGCCATCACCGGCGCCATTGACCTTGTTGCAGACGCAGAAAAATGCTATGTGATCCGCAATGGCCGTCCGGAAATGAGCCGCATCACCGGCACTGGCTGCCAGCTGTCGGGGATCGCCACCGCTTTTGTCACCGCCAATCCCGACCACAAAACAGAGGCTGTTGCTGCCGCCGTTTGTATGATGGGCCTTGCCGGTGAAATCGGCGTTTCCGGTATGCAGCCAGGCGAGGGGAACTCCTCACTCCGCAACCGCATCATCGACGCCATATACAATATGGATGCCGAAACACTGCGCAAGGGGGCAAACTATGAAGTTCGCTAAAGAAGATCTGCTTTTGTATGCTGTTACAGATCGTTCCTGGCTTGGGGAGCAAACACTTTATGAACAGGTTGAAGAAGCGATAAAGGGAGGTGCCACCTTCCTTCAGCTGCGTGAAAAGGAGCTGGATGATACCGCTTTTCTTGCTGAAGCAATAGAGATCCAGCAACTTTGTAGCAAATATCACGTTCCCTTTGTGATCAATGACAACGTGGATATCGCCTGCCGAATGAACGCAGACGGCGTTCATGTTGGACAGCATGATATGAAAGCAACGGACGTCCGCAAGCTGCTCGGTGATGATAAAATACTGGGTGTATCTGCGCAAACCGTAGAGCAGGCTGTCCTCGCGGAACAGTGCGGTGCAGATTACTTAGGTGTTGGCGCTGTATTCCCTACAGGGTCGAAGGCCGACGCAGATGCGGTAAGCATTGCAACACTCAAGGAGATCTGCGATGCAGTGAGCATTCCCGTCGTTGCCATTGGCGGGATCGGGAAAGAAAATGTGCTGGAACTGGCAGGAAGCGGTATATGCGGAGTCGCTGTTATCAGCGCCATATTTGCCGCAAAGGATATTCGGAAAGCCACATCCGAGCTGAAAGCCCGCACGGAAGATATGGTGTCGCGATGATGAAGGGCGCCATATTTGATCTGGATGGCACGCTTCTTGATTCCATGTCCATATGGGACACCATTGGCAACGATTATTTGCGCGCTCTTGGAATAGAAGCAAACGAAAATCTGGCAGAAACCTTTAAAACCTTTACGCTAGAACAATCTGCCGAATACTATCGTGCCCACTATGGCATTGCCTTATCTGTCTGTGAAATCATAAACGGCATAAATGCCATGATCGAGGATTTTTATCGAAATACTGCCCCTCTGAAAAAAGGGGTTGCAGAATTTCTCGATAGGCTTTCCCGAAAAAATATAAAAATGTGCATCGCTACTGTCACCGACAAGCAGCTTGCGGAGGCCGCATTGAATCGGCTGAATATACGGAGCTATTTCACCGATGTTTTTACAACAGCAGAAGCTGGATGCGGAAAGAGCAGTCCGCAGATTTATCGCATGGCACTTTCCCGTCTGGGAACCGAAAAACAGGAAACTTTTGTATTTGAGGATACATACCATGCCCTGTTGACAGCAAAAAAAGATGGATTTCCCGTTGTTGCGGTTTATGATGCACACGAAACACAGCAAACCGAAATACGAAAGATCGCCAATCACTATATAGACGACTATGTGAATGCTGCCATTTAAAACAGCAGCGGCAGACCGGGGGCACCACTCTCTGCCGCTTAATAAAAATAATGTTAGGAGACAAAGGTTGAAACATTGTAATTTAAGCACCATCCCGAAAAAGGGCACACAAAACCAAGCCCCCTAAAAAAGCGGGCGAAATCGAAGCTATGCTTAAAATTTAAGGTGTAGGGGGAGCAGTCACCAGATAACCTTGTCGCTGGAGGATGAAGATGGCTTCACCTACGGAGACCTCTCTGTGCGTAGGCGGCCGGTCGCCCTTGCGGTAGAGCTCAGGGTTGTACGGCTCGTTCTTCTTGAGCATGTTGTAGATGGCTGTAAGGAGTATCCGGGCAATGGCGATGATGGCTTTCTTGTGTCCACGGCGCTTCTTGAGAGCGAGGTAACGATTGCGGACCTCAGGGAACTGCTTGGCTCGAATGGCGCAGAGAGCGCACTGAACGAGCAGCGGCTTGATATAGGCTCCGGCTCGGCTGATTCTGGTGGTTTTCTTCTTTCCGGCACTCTCGTTGTTCTGCGGTGTAAGACCCGCCCATGAGCAGAGATGCTTCGAGGTGGGGAACACGGACATATCCACTCCAATTTCAGAAATGATACCGATAGCAGCAAAGGATTGGATACCCGGCGCCGTCATAACAAGGTTGAGTTGAGGAAGATATTTCTCAGCAGTTGCCAGAATCAGCGATTCCAGATTAAGGTTACACAGGTGGAGGCTATCCATGTGGGAACGGATGATGCGGAGCTTTTCAGCTTGTTCTTCACACATCGCTCCGTCCACCGCAGCGAGCACTTGCTCGTCAGTAGCTTTCATTCCCTTGGTGCGGAAGTTGGAAACATCCGTGATTTTCTCTGCCGGGTTGTTCAGGATTCGAGTGGTAATTGCAAAGGCGGCCTTGCCGAACACATCTGAGAACACGTCGTCCAGTTTGAAGTTGGAGACAGTCAGGCAATTTTGCGCACGGTTTTTCTCGCCAGTGGTAAAACTGGTAAGTTTCCAGCGATAGCGCACTAAGTCCCGCAGCTGGCGAATATCTGCCGGTGGGATAAAGCTTCCAGTGACAAGGTCGTGTTTGAAGATATCGGCAATCCATTTGGCGTCCCGCTTGTCTGTTTTCTTGCCCCGAATGGCTTTCACATATTTGGGGTGAGCAAGGACAATATTGCAGGTGCGTTCCAGAATGTTGTAAAGAGGAATCCAATACTTCCCGGTAGATTCCATACACACATCCTTGCAGTTGTTTTCAGCCAACCAAGCCGCACACCGGCGTAAATCACCTGTGAAAGTAGAAAAACGCTTGCTTTTGTAGGTGGTAACACCCCGCTCATTGGTTGTGGCGATACAAGCCACTACAAAGGATTTGTGGACATCCATCCCACAGCAGATTGGGTGAACGATTTTGAGCATAACACATCCCCTCAAAGTGTGATTTGAGGGAACAGGCGGGGACTGGACGCCCACTGAAAGATTGAAGTAGTCCGTCTCTCCAAAGATAAGGTTACAGGGTTCAAAGCCCTACTCATTGGTGCTTGAAAGAGCGTCCGGCGCACATAAATATTCAGTCCAACGAAAAGTTGAGCCTACTCACCTTCACGTGCTCTGTAGTGTGCCTGTTTCCTCAAGCACAGTCTAACAAATTTTGACTTGCTGCGTTAGAGACACCTATGTTTCATGCCCCTTTGGTGCCTTGGAGCGCAGCGGAAAGGTATGGTCATAAATATGAAAACAGCATTATCAATCGCGGGAAGTGATTCCTGCGGAGGCGCCGGTATTCAAGCAGATATTAAAACCATGACGATGAATGGTGTTTACGCCATGACTGCGGTCACCGCTCTTACGGCGCAAAACACAACCGGCGTAAGAAGCATCATGGAGGCTACTCCCCAATTTTTGCAGGATCAAATTGATGCGGTGTTTGAGGACATCCACCCGGATGCTGTTAAAATCGGCATGGTATCCTCGACCGAACTGGTCCAAATGATCGCAGAACGGCTCACCCATTACGGTGCCAAGAATATTGTGGTCGATCCTGTGATGGTGGCCACCAGCGGATCGAGCCTTATGAAGACCGACGCGGTATCTGCACTTGCAAAAAAGCTGCTTCCGCTTGCTACACTGGCAACGCCCAATATACCGGAAGCAGAAGTTCTGTCTGATTGGAAAATCGATTCCGAAGAGGATATGGAGCGTGCAGCCAAAATCATAGGGGATACCTGTGGATGCGCTGTGCTCCTCAAGGGCGGCCATAATATCAACGATGCCAACGACCTTCTTTACACCAATGGTCATTGGAAATGGTTTTATGGCAAGCGCATCCCCAATCCCAATACCCATGGCACCGGCTGTACCTTATCATCTGCTATAGCAGCCAATCTCGCCAAAGGATACGATCTTGACACTTCCGTGCAAAGGGCCAAGGATTACATTTCGGGTGCACTTGCCGCTATGCTGGATCTTGGCCAGGGGGCGGGCCCTATGAATCATGCCTTTGATCTGAACGGAAAATTTGCTGAGGTGATCACTTATGAAGCTAATTGACAAAATGACTGCTGCCACAGCGGGTATCTGGGCCGAATACAACAAACACCCCTTTGTAAAGGGAATTGAAGAGGGGACGCTCGACAAAGAGAAGTTCAAATATTACATCATGCAGGACTACCTGTATCTGATCGAATATGCCAAGGTGTTTGGTATTGGCATCGCAAAGTCCAAAAGCGTCAAAACCTCTAAGCTGTTCGCATCCTATGTGCATCTGCTCACGGATGGGGAAATGGATATTCACAGAGGATACATGGGGAAGTTTGATGTCACCGAAGAAGAACTTGCACAAACCCCGCGTGCACTCGATAATCTCTCCTATACTTCGTATATGCTTCGTGTTGCTTATGAAGAAAGCGAAGTTGAGATTTTGGCTGCGATCCTCTCTTGCGCTTACAGCTACGAAGTGATTGCGCATACCATCATCAAAAACCGTCCCAATTCTGTATGCCATGATTTCTATGGTGATTGGATCAAGGGATACGCAAGCGAGGCATATCATGCAAAAAATGTAGAGCTCATCGAAACGCTGGAAATGCTCACGGAACATTATACTGAGGAGCAAAAACAACACATCATCGATATCTACATCGCTTGCTCTCGCTACGAGCTTGCTTTTTGGGATCTTGCGTGGCATATGCGCAAGTAAAACATCAGCGACAGCAAGGCTTCGCATTGCCCTCGCGCATTGCTATCGGCACAATATATATTGATTATTCTATTGACTTTATCTATATATTGTATTATCATAAGTTTGTAATTGATGTTTGTGCGTTGGGGTTTTCCCAAAAGGCTTTTGCCGAGCATACGTTGTTCAAGGTTTTATGTGTGCCAGAAGTACCCGTGCTTTTGCCGGGCGCCTCTGGCACATTTTTTATATAGATCACATGATTCGCCGTAAGGCAGAAAGGAGGAATTTCTACGATTCGTCTGTACCATTCCTTTGGGTATGTTGTAAAGACGCCCACTTTGGAAACAGGCAGAAATGGCGTGCAATATCTACGGCTGGTGTTGGCTGCTTCTTCAGGCTTTGGCGACAATCGCAACACAGTGTTTGTCCAGGCAAGCTTTTTTGACGAAGCAGCACAGCGGATCCTCAAAGCAAAAGTCAAAGAGGGAAGTCTGCTGGAGATCACCGGACACATCAAAGATATTGGTGCATATCCCGACAAGGAGAGCGGCGAACTGCGTACATTCATCTCGCTGCACCCCTACGCCTGGGAGTATGCTCCGGCGTCAAAGAACAAGAGTGCAGCAGATGATGGATCACGCCCGCAGCGTGTTGATACACCTGCACGCTCTCTGCCGTCTGAACCGGTGGAGCGAATCACTTGTCCTGTTGGCCATATGCCATACTGACCGACCACACCTTTACCTCAAACAAAAAGCGGAGGGGCCGTGGCACGAAGCAGATCTTAGGAAGATCCTGCCCGTGCTGCGGCCCCTCTTTTTTGTTTTCAAAAAAGAACAGGAGACGAATATGAACGCTTTGAAAAAGAGCACGCCTCTATTTATCGGGGCCGTTGTTTTTGTAGCAGCCTTTTTGCATGACTCACCGCTATATCCCAGCTTGATGATCGGTGCTCTGCTGGCATGGATCAGCTTTGCCATCATCAGAACGCCCTTTGTTACCCAGAAAATCGCGCGTCTTTCCGGCAAGATCGATCAGGCAGAACCGCCTGTACCGCCGGATACACCTGCATCCTGGGCTGCCGCACAGCGTCAGCTGGAGCAGAGGATCACCGATCAGCTGCAAGATCTTTCTCCGGATATCGAGTGGCAGTGGGAAACCACCTGCACTCAGGCTCTCCTGGAAAAGGGCGGAAGCGCACACATTGTGCTGAAGCATTTGGAAGACTATCCGCGCGCTGAGATCACACTCGACGAAGAGGGGCATCTGAGTATCCGCTGCGTCAATATGGTTGCACTCAAAGAATTGGCAGAGAAAACACCGCCGCTACCGCGACCGAAGCCCAGATCCGCGCCTACGCCCAAAAAGCAGAAGGCAGAGCCCAAGAGCGTGAATGTACAGGCATGGTTTGAGTTGATCGGCAATGATGCGCTCCGTCACATCATCACCGAGCTGACTACACGAGATTGCTACAGTATGTTCATCACCGAAAACGGAGATGTGCTGACAGTAGAAAACGGTACGCCTGTGCAGCAGCCGCAACCACTGAAGCAGTTCCCCGCAAAGGCACATTGGCCTGAGCTGCAGGAACTGCTGCGCAAAAGCGGCGTTGAGGCCAGCATAGACAATGGCCAAATGCAGTTGAGCTGGGCATAAGAGAAAGGAGTCGTATTCATGGCAAGATGCAAATTGTTTCAAGATTGGACCTGGGATCGAGAACTTCCGAAACCGTTCAATGACCCAAGCGTAGAACGCAAAACCACGGATTCTACACATCTGTCCCGGTATAATCTGGTGTCTACCAAAACCGCTACGCTGCACGCGGCCATGCTGCGCGCAATTTTGGCGTACATGGAACTGGATGCCGCAGCAGGAACGGGAGCGGCAGCAGCCGGTGCCATTGGTACGCAGGGGCCCGAAATTGTCATTGCAGAGTATCCCAGCCATTCCGGCGAGATCCACGCAGTGAGCTTCAACCAGAAAAACGGAAAGTTCACTGCCGGATGCTTTGAGAAAGCGGGCGATACGCCGTCTGTATACACACTCAACCGCACCAGCCAAAGCGGTGCCGCCCTTTTCTTTGCGCTGTTGCCTTTTGCAATGGCCAACGAAGAGTTTGCTCAGTGTTATCAGGAGCTTTTGAAGCAGAAAAACGCCGGATGGCCATCGCTTGATCAGGCAGTGAAGCAAGCACATATTTTGTGCGACAATTTCTACCGCCGTATCGAAAGCGCCAATACACTGGATGACGACATCGCCATTAAGCTTCAGTTGCCTACACCAAATATAACCCGATTTACGGCGCTCAATCTGGAAAAAGGCGCCTATAATCCAACAGATGTTGTGCTGGGCGAATTTCAGATCCTCAAAGTGGGTGCATCGCGCAAGCTTGTGACCATCGCCCATGGAGACTTTGAAAAGAAATACGCATTTTCTCCCCGGTCATTTTCTGTGCTGGAGCGCAAACTGATCCCATCTTTGCCGGACTACTACAGCATTCCGGAGGATGTGGTGGAGCTGTGTGAACACGCCATGAAAACAACCGGCAGCAAAAACCCGATGCGCAACTTTATGCTTCGCGGCCCCAGCGGGACAGGCAAATCAGAGGGCTCCAGCGCATTTGCCGCTGGCATCGAGCGCCCGTATGTATTCCAGACCTGCGCTGCGGATTACGAGTTTTCCAACCTGATCGGCAGCTATGTTCCCGATTTGCAAACGAACGCCTGCGCCTTGGCGGATGAAGATCTGCCCAGCTTTGATGACATTCGCTTTGATCCCGGCACGGCGTACAGCAAGCTGACAGGGGAATATGCGGAGGGTGTCACGGAGCAGGAGGTGTATGCAAAGCTGCTGGAAGTGATCGCTGACCGTACCGCTACCCAGTACAAAGATGAAGGTGGTGTCCAATACAAGTATACGGAAACGCCCTTCGTACAGGCCATTCGCAATGGTTGGACCGTCGAGCTGCAAGAGCCCTCCATCATTGTGAATCAAGGGGTTTTGGTGGGTCTGAACGGCATTCTGGACAATTGCAAAACCATTTTGCTGCCCACAGGCGAAGTGCTGCATCGCCACCCGGACGCGGTGGTCATCATCAGCACCAATACCAATTATGTGGGTTGTCGGCCGTTGAACCAGTCGGTGATCTCCCGGATGGACTTGATCATCGATATGGACGAGCCCTCCACAGAAGAAATGGTTCGTCGGGTCTCTGGGATCACGGGCAACACCGATATGAGTCTGCTGATGCAAATGGCACAGGTGATCCGTTCCATTCAGCAAAAGTGTCTGGATGAGCGTATCACCGATGGCAGCTGCGGAATGCGTGAGTTTATCCGCTGGGTGCAAAGCTACGACATCACCCACAATGCCATGCGTGCCGCCCGCCATACCATCCTTGCCTCTGTCTCGCAAAATGCGGAATGCCGCGATGACATCAGCAAGGACTGCATCGAACCGGTGTTTGGCTGATGGACGGCGTATGGATGACCGCTGCACAGTCAGCGCTGTTCGCGGAAAACCTGGCCGCCTTGCGGTTGGCCCGCCAGCCCCGCCTCTCACAGGCACTGCTGGCCAGGCGTTTCGGCATCAGTCGAAGCACCTATGACCGCTATGAAAAGGGGATCACGCAGCCGCCGGCATGGTTTGTGATTCAGGTGGCCCGCTATTATGGCGTAGCCGTGGAGCAATTGTATACGCAAAAATTACCCAAAGGAAGGATGAAATGATGCATGAGAATTTCCCCCAGACAGATCCGCAAGCTGATCGAATCAGAAAAAGGAAAGATCAGTGATAAAGAGATTTTTTCCGGTCCAAAAATGTCTGCCTATCTCACGGATTTTGCCTGTGGCCTTACCAACCGCTATAAGCGGCCGGTACGTGTCCAAGTCACATGGGATGAACAGCCTGGCGCAGCTGTTGCCTTTACCAACGGCGCTTCGATCCACATCAATGCCGCCAGCGAGATTTTGACCCATCTTCCCAGCCGCCAGCTGCGTCTGCTGTATATGCAAGGCACGGTTGGTCATGAATGTGGCCACATCCTGTACACCGACTTTGTACAGATGAAATTGTTCCAAGGCGCCTTGTCTGCCGGCAAACTGTATCCCTGCCCACCAGAGGAGCTTTCTCCCACAGAGGCGCTGGCGCTTTTGGAATTGGAAGACATTGGGCGCGGCAGCGATCGAATTGCCAAACAAGTGATCCTAAGCCAGGCATTCGACTATTGGAACATCATGGAGGACTATTACGTAAATGCGCAAATGTGCGACAGGTTCAAGGGCAGTGTGCGGAGCGGCATTCTGCTGAGCAACGATACAATGCTCAATCGGTGCCTCTCCATCCATGAGCAGATCAAAAAAGGTCTCCCACCGTTGTCCATTATACACAATCTGCTGTTGCAGTATGCTCTCAGTGGCACCGTAAACAACTTGGGTGACTATGACGGTGAATACATGGATAAACTGCTGGCTTGTACCGGATGGATAGACGAAGCCGTTATGGGCGACGCCAAAGCTCGCCTGCAAACAGCTGGCCGACTGCTGCTGCACACATGGAGCTATATAAAAAGCGAAATTGAACGTGTGCGCGAAATGATGCCGCCTCCATCGGACCCGGATACATCGGTTGACGCCGAAGAGACTGCAGCCAGCGGCAAGCGGATCGGCCTTTCCGGCTCGGAAGACCTCACAGACGAGGAGTATGAAGCATTGGTCTCTGCGATGGGTCACGGCCGCATCTCCGGTGCTGAAGCGCCAGATGGTGAGGGGAGACCCACTTTATCCAGCGGTGATCCTGACGCCAAAGAAGAGTACGACAATGCCGTAGCGGAAGCGCTGCGCGCCACCCGTGCTGAAGGTGGACGGATCCCATTGCGCAAAACCGACACCCTATCAGAAGGCAATGGCGACGGCGGCACAGAAGAAAATACGCTGTACAGCGGATCCGGGTATACTCGGGCCGGCAGTGACATCAACCGGCTGCTTTCTGACATGGCAGAAGAGAAGGTTTCGGAGCGCATCGAAAAGCAGATCAGCGAGGAACTGCAAGCAGAAGCGGACAAAGTTCGGCTGGGCAATGCTCACGCAGGGATCAACATCCGCCTCAATCGTCTATATGCTGTCGATGAAAATCTGATCACTCAATACAACCTAGTCGCAGCCCCTCTTTTGGCACTCAGCAAGCAATTGGAGCAAGAGGCATTTCCAGACTTTGCAGATCGCTGCATCCCACACAAGCGAAAAGGTCTTGTGTCCGGCTCAACGATGGACACTGCACGCCTGTATCGCAAGGATGGGCTCATATTCAGCAAAACCAAATATCCCATGGAAGAACAGGATATGGCTGTTGCGCTGTGCGTAGATGAATCCGGCTCCATGTTCTGTGGAGATCGCATCACTGCTGCCCGTGCCACCAGCGTGGTGCTCTATCACTGCTGTGTGGATCTCGGCATTCCCATTCTGATCTGCGGGCACACCTTCACTGGCAGAGATACGTTGGAGATCCAATCTTACGCGGAGTTTGACTCCATAGACGGAAACGACAAATATCGTTTGATGGACATTGCCGCGCGAGACAACAACCGCGACGGCGCCGCGCTGCGCTATACTTGTGAGCGCCTGCTTCAACGGCCGGAAAATCGCAAGCTGCTGTTTATTTTGTCTGACGGGCAGCCTGCCGCACCTGGTTACAGCGGTACAGAGGCAGAAGCCGATATGCGCGGTATTGTGCAGGAGTACACCCGCGCCGGTATTACCTTCTTGGCCGCCGCCATTGGCGACGATCACGATAACATTCGGCGTATCTATGGCGCGTCGTATCTGGACGCCACCAATCTGAAAAAGCTTCCTGCCAAATTGGCAAGGCTTTTGTTTGATCTTCTCCAGAAGTAACTAAAAAAGAAAGTGAGGAAACGAAAATGTTAACAGCAAAAGAAAATACCACCAATATCCCGCCTCTGGCTACAGGACTGTATTACGGCGTATGCTCTCAAATCATTGATATGGGGGAGCAGGAGAACAAGCAATTCGGCGGCTGGTCGCGCAAGGTACGCATCGTCTGGGATATCCCCAGCGAGGTGGTAAAGATCGGTGATGATGAGCAGGTGCGGCGAATTGCCAAAGAGTACACCAATTCGCTCAGCGATAAGAGCAATCTCCGGAAGATGCTGCAAGCATGGCGCGGGCGCCCGTTCTCGGCAGAAGAGCTGAAAGGTTTTGATCTGACCAAGGTTTTGGGCGTCGGCGCACAGCTGCAAATCATTCACAAACCCAGCAAGACCACCGGCGAGGTGTATGCCAATATCGAGACGGTGATCCCGCTGCCCAAGGGCACAAAAATGCCTGCGGCTTTGACCACTGTTTTTGATCTGGATGATCCCGGCACCTATTCCGTATTCAACACACTGCCTCGCTCTGTGCAAATGCGCATTTCCAATGCAACCGGCTTTGATGACACCGGGCTGATCGTCTCTCCCAAAGAGGGCGCAGCCAGCATGGGGCGTCCGCACACCAGTGCCACGGAATTCACCGTGATCGAAGACGGCGAGTGCGAAGATCTGCCGTTTTGATTGGGAGGTACCGCTCTATGCACGGCAACTCGATCATGCGCCGGCTGGATCAAAATGGGCGTATTGTACTGCCCAAAGAGGTGCGCCAGGCGATGGCTTTGGCGCCTGGTGAGCCATTGATGGTGCGGTATCTTGGCAATGACGTGATGCTGAGCAAATGCATCCGCAGCCCCATGAAACCCGAACTGTCACAAAAGGTGTTGGAAACCCTGTGTGAAGTATACGCATTGCAGGTCGTGCTGTGCGACGACCTGCGCGTTGTCGCTGTGGGCAATACATCCCTGCGATATCTTGTGGGACACGCCATTTCGCCGCAGCTTGCAGAAATACTGACGAACAAAACAGAGTGTCCCTCCCTGGGAGCGCACGCGGTACCGGTCACTGCGCAGCCGCAGGCACCGTTGGTGTCGGCCTGTATGCCGTTGCCTCTGCATGACAACACTCCTTGTGCGATCGTACTGTGCAGCGAAACCGTGGAAAATGTAGCACCAGCCCACTGGCAAAGCCTTGCGTTCTGTGCACGACTTTTGGTGAAATTGGCCCAAGTATAACAAAGGAGCTGCCGGGATCCTTCTCGGCAGCTCCCGCTTTATGGAGGAAGATGCGATAAAATGAACTATTTTGAAACCGACGCCGGAAAAATCTTTTTGGAGCGTATGCCCCGCTTGGCGGCATCCTTGCAAGCAGTGCTTACAAAAAAGCCATCGGAATGGCCGGAAGATGTTCTTCTCGCGTATGCGCCGGGACAAAACTTCTGTGGCAAGATCCTCTCCGATTTGCTGGACCCCGCCTGTATTGCCGCCACTCATCATACAGAAGAATGGCACAGGCTCAACCAGCAGGCGCTGGATGCCGCCGCCCAGCTGCAGGATAAACTCTCGCCTGCATTGCAGCGGGAATTCATTGATTATTCCGATCTGCTCACCGCCGTTTATGCACACGAAGAAGAAATGCATTTTGAAACCGGTTTTTGCCTGGCGTTTCAGATCATATTTTCGGGTCTGTTTCCGTTAAGCAGCAGAGACCGTAAATAAAATCAATTTAAATTCATGGAATCGGCGAGGGAACTCTGTTTTCTCGCCGATTCTTTTTAAGGAGGAGCGCAATGCATTATTTACATAGAATTCTTGTTCATATCCCAGACATCACCTCTGACTCCAGCGAATCTACGCGGCCAGCGTTGATTCGCGCGATTCGCAATTATGCAGAGGAAGAAACTTCCGACGCATATGGCAGTGTGTTCGACTGGCGAGAAACGGAAACCGCCGGGCGCTGGAGCGAAACGTATCCAGTCAATGTTTTGATTGCACAAGATGATATCGAAGCATTTGTAGTGGAACTTTACCGTGTACGAGAGCAGCAGGAGGGTGAACTGTTATTTTGTGTATCCCAATTGGAAACAACAGTGGGAACAGACATAAAACACATCTGTAATCAGCTTTGGAGCACGGATGATCCCACAGATGGATCAGAAAATGCACCGGTTCTAACGGCCTATTACTGTTTCAATAGAGTTCAATGGGATTATTCCCTCCGCTGTCTATACCATAGCACAGCTGAAATCTCTTTTCAACGAAAATATAAGAAACCGGTTACTCTCTAATTTGTGGTGTTTTTCCATCTATTACAGATATATATATTGCACAAGTATTTTGCGCTCTAAATTTGTTCTTTACCAAATTGTAATAATTTAGATAGCTTAGACGGTGATTTTCCTTTCTTCTGTTTACTATTTCTGTGTATGTGCGATATCTGTTGCACAACGTAAGAAAAGCGTGATTGGATGCTGTGTTTAGAATGTTTTATATCCCAATTCTAAACTTTTGTAAACAAATCAGGAAAACAATGCGCAGCTCCTGCAAGAGGTCTTCATCCAATACACCATTGACCACGGATTCTTTATAGAGCAATGGGGAATAGAGCTCCAGCAATTCCTCAACTGCTGATCCATCTCCAGCTTTTGCACGTCTAAGCAAAATAAGAAAATCCACTTTATATATCCTCTATATTCTCTAAGATTGTGCGCAGTCGCTGCACCGCCCGATAGTATGTTGTTTTTACTGTGTTGATGGGAAGCATTAGGCGTTGTGCAATTTGGGCGAATGTGCAGTCTGAAAATATCTTCAAGTACACGATTTGCCGCTCTCTTTGGGAAAATGATTTAAGCAATGATATGGCATCGCCATCCTCCCATAGTAATTGATTTCCCGAGGTACTGTACTCCTGAATGGCCTCTGGTGCGTCCAGAACAACAAAAATGCTTTTCTGACGCATTTGCGCTGCAATATATTTCGCACGATGCCTGCGCACAGCTTTTTGCAAATACGCAGTAAACTCGTATTGTAGATAGATGGGATCAGTGCTTGCATAATCATTCCCCATTGTGTGCGCCTCACTTTTTATTAAGCAACTGTTGTTTTCCGTTGCTTTTATTGTAGCTGGCACATTGCTTATTTACGTGGCCCGGAGAAGGCCATTGGCGGGCTCTCTTGGGGCTACAATGAGTTGATAAGTGGATACTGATAGTTATAGTGTCTAATTCATTTTAAATTTGGTGTGTTGTTAACCTAATGTCTATAATGTACTACAAAGATAGATTCAAAGTGCTGAACTCATTTTATTTTATATACAATACGCGATATAATGGTCTCTTTTTGGTGTATTTGTACATTGTATTTAGTATGTGTATTGAATATACTTGAATGCGTCGGCTCCAAGTTTATACATCGTTCAGTGAAACGCGCTTCGTTGCGGATAATATATTAGAAATCTAAATACAACACCTTAACAGAAACACAAATTAGTAAAGAACTCTTCAAGTTTCATAATATAGATTCGAGCTTGCTTTGTTTCGCAATCATTGGATACAGACCGGTAGCAAAAAAGGAGAGAAAACATATGCTGCGTTTTGAATTAAATGGCCCATGGTGCCTGACACAACCGAATCAATATACCTGTGTGGGGACCATGCCAGGTTCGGTGTATTCGTTTTTGCTGGAAAATAACCGAATGGCAGATCCTTTTTATCGGGAAAACGAATTGGAAAGTCTGGCACTGATGGACAATGAGTTTACCTTTTGCAAAACTTTCACTGCAGATCCAGCGCTGCTGTCCTGCCCTCGTGTGCTGCTTCACTGCGAAGGTTTGGATACGATATGCTCTCTTGCATTAAACGGCCATATTGTAGGCGAAGCATATAATATGCACCGTACATGGGAATTTGATGTGACGTTGTTGCTGCGTCCGGGTGAAAACGTGCTGGAAGCAGTGTTTTCTTCTCCTACCCGCTGGATTGAACAAGCGGTAAAGGATGATTATATCGGCGGTTCTTATCATGCAATGCGAGGATTTCCGCATTTGCGAAAGGCTCACTGTATGTTTGGATGGGACTGGGGTCCTCGTTTGCCGGATGCAGGCATATGGAGAGACATCTACCTATTGGGAGAAGATGGTGTGCGCATTGCAGACGTACATCCCCGCCAGCGCCATGAAAACGGCACCGTTTACCTATACACCGGCGTGAGACTGGAAGGAGAAGCCCCGGTACGTGTAACGCTCACCAGCCCCAACGGTGATGTACAAACCTTACAGCCAAATACCTGGTGTGAAGTCGTAAATCCTATGCTGTGGTGGCCTCATAATTATGGAGCTCAGCCACTATACACACTGCGCGTAGAAGCCGGAAGTGTTACTGCCCCGAACGATGTGTGGGAAAAGCGTATCGGCCTGCGCACCTTGACTGTGCGCCGCGAAAAAGACCAATGGGGCGAGAGCTTTGCGCAATGCATCAATGGCATTGATTTTTTCGCCATGGGCGCCGACTATATCCCCGAAGATAATATCCTATCCAGGATAACGCCTCAACGCACACGTCATCTGCTGGAGCAATGCGTAGCCGCAAACTTCAACAGCATCCGTGTATGGGGCGGCGGCTATTACCCCAACGACTGGTTCTACGACGCTTGCGATGAACTGGGTCTGGTGGTTTGGCAAGACTTTATGTTTGCTTGTGCCAACTACCATCTGACAGAAGCGTTTGAAGAAAACATCAAATCCGAATTTGCCGATAATATCCGCCGGATACGTAGCCATCCAAGTTTGGGGCTATGGTGCGGAAATAATGAAATGGAAATGTTCCAAGCAGCGGGCGAGTACGATGGCACAGCCAAGACCCGGTCAGACTATATTCGGATGTTCGAACACATCCTGCCAGAGATGCTGAAAAGTTTAGATCCAGACACATTCTACTGGCCGGCATCCCCTTCCAGTGGAGGCGGTTTTGACGCGCCAAATGCATCAGACAGAGGCGATGTGCACTATTGGGAAGTATGGCATGGCAATAAACCTTTCGCCGAATATAGAAAATACTTTTTCCGCTTTGCATCTGAATTTGGTTTTCAATCGTTCCCCAGCATGAAGACCATTGAGTCTTTCACTTTACCGGAAGACAGAAACATTTTTTCACGTGTGATGGAACGGCATCAGCGCGATGACAGCGCTAATGGCAAGATATTATCTTATTTGAGCCAGACATATCTCTATCCTGCTGATTTGTCTACGTTGGTTTATGCTTCCCAGCTCTTGCAGGCTGAAGCCATTCGCTATGGTGTAGAGCATTGGCGGCGCCACCGAGGACGGTGTATGGGCGCTATTTATTGGCAACTAAACGATATCTGGCCGGTAGCGTCCTGGTCGTCGATTGATTATTATGGCCGCTG
>ERZ791915.462-NODE-462-length-43513-cov-4.223917_pt1 | contig 43513 bp, 33 predicted proteins | sample MGYA00510139_ERZ791915 | MGnify/ENA primary metagenome ERZ791915 (study PRJEB30046, sample SAMN00792117) | human gut metagenome | study: EMG produced TPA metagenomics assembly of the A metagenome-wide association study of gut microbiota in type 2... | reverse complement strand
CGTAGCGGGTGGTTTAAAGCTGGCCGCTGCGCGGCCAGCAGACTAAAGTCTTGAAGCAAAATCCACCACAAAGGTGCCTGGCCCCTTTGTGGTGGAAGTGACGTTTGCGGGCCAAACCATCACAACATTCGACGTTTTTCGGCAAAATCGCGATTTTCATCGAATGTTGTGATGGTCTTTACTGCTTTACGGCACGATCCAAATGGCAGCGCCCAAACAGCAGCAACGCCGCGGGGACTGCCGTCACGACCATGCCTGCTCCGATGAGCGTCTGCTGCACGCCAAACGTCGCCGCCAGCCACGGGGCAATCGCCAGCGGGGCCACGCCGGCGAACATGTTGCCAAAGCCCATAACCGAGTTCACGCGGCCGAGCTGCTCAAGCGGTGCCGTCGTTTGCACAATGGTGTTGTGGAGCGGGTTGACGACACCCCAAGCTATGCCCAGGGCGATCTGGCCGACGAGGGCCACGCCCACGTACGGTGTCCCCACATAGAGCAGACTTCCCAGGCCCACGGACATGAGCGCCACGAGCAGTGTTTTAAGGTTGACCAGGTGCGGCGGCAAGCGGAGCGCGAGCACGGCACCCAGCACCGCGCCCACACCCGAGGCCGACGAAAGCCAGCCCATCCACTCAACGCCGACGCGTAGGACATCGCGGTAGAAGAACGACTCCAGCGGATCGAAGGCTCCGTAGCCAAAGTTCGAAAGAAAAATGATGCAGAAAAGTAGCGCGAGGACGCTGTTGGTGAAGACTGTCTTGATGCTGGCTGCGAAGGTGGCGCGGGCGGACGTGCTGGGGTTGGAGCTTTGTCCCGCACGCTCCCCTTCCTCTGCCGAATCGGCATCCGCATGCCCGGCGACATGGCTGGTCTGCGACCTAAAGCCCCAGCCGGCAACGAGCGCCAGCACGGTAAAGAGCATCATGAGCACGAACACCGCGCGTGACGATGCAGCAGCCGCGACAAAGCCGCCCAGCGTGGGGCCAACGATGATACTCACGTTTGAGAACATGGCAATGGCGGAGTTGATGTCTTTGAGCTCGACGGGGTCATTGGTGAGATAGGCCGGATAGGACGTGGCAATGGGCTGAGCGAATCCCATCGTAAAGCCTAGGAACACCGCGCCGAGCAGGACGACGCCGGTCGCGCCACCAAAAGCGATGATTGCCGTGCCAGTTGCGAGAGCGCCGATGATGCTCAGCAAGAAATGGCGGCGCGGACCCCAGGCGTCGAGCTCCGCGCCACCCGCAAAGGATCCCAGGATCACAAATACATTCATAAACAGGACAGCCAGCGATGTCGCGATGACCGAAGCGCCGTCCGCATAGGTGAGCGTTCCGATAACGCCGATAAAGTAGCTGGTCTGAAAACCGGTGTAGATGAGAAAGCGCATCGCCACCAGGCGCTTGGCCTGCACGGAAAGCGATGATTGAGGCTTTGAGAAAAGAGAGACGAGCATGGAGACTCCTTGTTTCATACGAATGTGGACGGCGGGCATTCGCCACCGTCTGTCAAATCAATCTATCCGCATGAAACATTAAGGACGCATCAAGCCCCTTTTCTCCGTTTTTCGCCCGTCATGAACTACTTGGTAGATTGTAAGGCATGTCCCACACATCTACCAAAGCAAAATCCACCACAAAGGTGCCTGGCCCCTTTGTGGTGGTTGCGACGTTTACGCTGGTTGAGACTTGGCTAGGCCAGGTCGGCGCCGTTGGTGGCGATGACCTTCTTGTACCAGAAGAAGCTGTCCTTGCGGCTGCGGGCGAGCGTGCCGTTGCCGTCGTTGTCCTTGTCGACGTAGATGAAGCCGTAGCGCTTCTTCATCTCGCCGGTCGAGGCGCTCACCAAATCGATGCAGCCCCACATGGTGTAGCCCATCAGGTCCACGCCGTCCTCGATGGCAATCTCCATCTGCTTGATATGCTCGCGCAGGTAATCGATGCGGTAGCCGTCGTGAATCGCACCGTCCGCCTCGACCTCGTCCACCGCGCCCAGGCCGTTCTCGACGATCATCAGCGGCACCTGGTAGCGGTCGTAGACCTCCTCCAGGTAGTAACGCAGGCCCTCGGGGTCGATCGCCCAACCCCAATCGCTCTTCTTGAGGTACTCGTTGCCGGCGCCACCAAAGATGTTGCCCTGCTCCAGCAGCACCGGGTCAGCCGTGGCCGTGGCGCTCATGTAGTAGCTAAAGCTGTAGAAGTCGACCTTGCCGGCGGCCAGCGTGGCGGCGTCCTCGGGCGAAACCTCCACGTGCACGCCTTCGCGGCGCCACACGCTGGGCGCCCACGAGGGATACGCACCGCGCACCTGCACGTCGCCGCAGTAGAAGTTCATCTCGCGCTGCTGCTTTTGTGCGGCCAGAACGTCTGCCGGATTGCACGTGTGCGGGTAGCAGGCGTTGCCGGCGATCATGCAGCCGATCTTGTTCTGGGGATCGATCTGATGGCCCATGGTGACGCACTTGGCGCTCGCCAGGAACTGATGGTGCAGGGCATCGAAGCGCGCCTGCGGGTCGTCCCAGTCGCAGTCGCCAAAGGCCATGGGCGTGTCGGTTGCCTCGGGCACCATGCCGCCGCCCATCACGCCGCCAAAGCCGCCCATGAGCAGGCAATTGATTTCGTTAAAGGTGAGCCAGTAGCGCACCAGGCCCTTGTACTCGGTCATGACGGTGCAGGCGTAGTTGAGGTAGAAATCGATGAGCTTGGGGTTCTTCCAGCCTCCGTAGTTTTTGGACAGACCATAAGGCAGCTCATAGTGGCTAAGGGTGACCATGGGCTCGATGCCCTGCTCCTGACAGGCCTGGAACACACGGCGGTAGAACTCGATGCCGGCCTGGTTGGGCTCGGCCTCGTCGCCGTTGGGGAAGATACGGCTCCAGTTGATGGACATGCGGTAGCACTTAAAGCCCATCTCGCCAAAAAGCTTGATGTCGTCGAGATAGTGATGGTACATGTCCACGGCCTCGTGGCTGGGATAGTGGTACTGGGGCAGAATGCCGTCGGTAATGTGGCGCGGCTCGGAGACCGTGCCGCCGGTCATGATGTCGGGAACGCCGAGGCCCTTGCCGTCCTCGTTGTATCCGCCTTCGCACTGATTGGCGGCAGTGGCACCGCCCCACAGAAATCCATCGGGAAAAGCCATGTTGGCTCCTTTCGTACGTGTTGGGATGTTGCGTGGACGCCGAAGCGGCGTCCACGAGGTAATTTGCGTCCCGATCGGAGTTCGCGTTGAGTCGGCCGCCACGAAACCGGCCCATCTACTACGTTTAGTCGTGAACCCCCGACCACGCCGCAATTGTCAAAAATAAAACCGCAGGTAGACGGCTTGGCGGTTTTCGAAAAACCACCGTGTGGTTGGCCCCTACCACTTAAACGTAGTAGATAGGCCGGTTTCGTGGCGAGGCATGTTGCGGGACGCGCACGGACCGACCCATCGAAACTATGCCGGCTTAAGATATGCGGACGGAGCTGACGGAGACGACGTTTGCCCAGATAAAACCGACCAAAATAAACCTGTCCCTTATTGGCAGGTTCAAAACCATGCCGGTTTACGGGGCAGAACCAGTGCCCCTTGAGCATGCCAGAAACGGCAAGGACAAAACCGCAGGTAGGAGGCTTGTCAGTTTACGGAAAAACGGGGTATGGTCAGCACTCACCGTTTCAGCCCCGTAATCCGGCATGGTTTTGATTTTGGGCAGTCGCTCGGACGAGCGCATGGCATCTAGCCCCTTTGAAAAAAACCGGCGGGGCGCTCCCCCCCCCGCCGGCTTGGTACCGAGTCTTTGTCGTTTGGGCTACTTGGCAGCCTCGGGCTTGTAGGTGGCAAACTCGATCGCAAAGCCCACGGCAGCACCCACGAAAGAGGCAACGATAGCCCAGATCATGTGGTTGATGCCGTTAACACCGGAGGGGTCGATGAAGGACAGCCAGTTGAAGACGCCCAGACCACCGGACATGTACACCACGGCGCCGGAGAGACCAATGATGAGGCCGCCCACAGCAGAACCGATGCTGGCGTTGATGAAGGCCTTCTTATCGGGCAGGGCGACACCGTAGATAGCGGGCTCGGTGACACCAAAGAAGAAGGCGGAGATCATGGCCGGCAGCGCGATACCGCGGAACTTCTCGTCCTTGTTCTTGAGATACATGGCGAAGAGCACGGCGCCCAGCGAGAAGGAGTGGGCGATAACGGAGCCCAGGATGTAGTCGTGGCCCAGAGTGGACAGGTTGACCAGCGCGATGGGCACGAGCGACCAGTGGAAGCCAAAGATGACCAGGCACATCCAGAAGGCACCGACGAGGGTGCAGCCCAGGAGGGAGCCGATCATGGGCAGGCCAAACAGCAGCGCGAAGAACTCACCAAGCAGGTTGGTGATGAGCGTGGCGATGGGGCCAATGACCAGATAGCCAAGGGTGACGGTAACGGTGACGACGATCAGCGGGGTGAAGAACATCTTCATAGAAGCGGGCATCCACTTCTTAACCCAGTGCTCGAGGGTGGAGCCAAACCAGACCATGAGCAGGATGGGGATAACGGAGCTGGTGTAACCCGAGGCAGGCATGATGAGCGGCAGGCCCAGGAACGTGGTGTACCAAGAGAAGGTGCCAGCAAAGCCGAGCTCGACGGAGCCGACAACCTCGCCCGAGGTCAGGGCAACCATGGTGGGATACACCAGGGCAAAGGCGATGGCCATGCCGTTGAACTCGCTCATCTTGAACTTCTTGGCCGCGGTAAAGCCAAGCACCACGGGCAGGAAGTAGAACATGCCGTCAGCGACGGTGTAGAGCAGCGTGTAGGCGCCGTCGTTGGCAAAGCTCGGGACCAGGAAGGTAGCGAGCGCCAGCAGGCCCTTCATGATACCGGCAGCGGCGAAGGTGCCGAGCATGGGGGCGAAGATGCCCGAGATGAGGTCGATGATCACATCGGTAACGCCCTTGGGAGCGGCATCGTCGTCATCGGCGTCGACGGCGCCGCCGTCGCTAAAACCGCCGGCCTTGAGAACGGCGTCGTAGACGTCCTCGACGATGTTGCCCACAACAACCTGGTACTGGCCGTTGGCGTGCATGACCTTGATGACGTTGGGCAGCTCGGAGATTGCCTCGTCATTGGCCTTCGACTCGTCCTTGAGCTTAAAACGAACACGGGTAATGCAGTGTGCGACGCATTTGACGTTGGACTTGCCGCCAACCAGCTCTACGATCTGGGCAGCAAGATCGTCATATTTACCTGCCATGATCTGTCCTCTCTTTTCCAAATTTCGACAAAAATATCCCCTACCGCGAGCCGGTACCTTGCCCGCAGTTAGAAACCAAAAAGAATTGTTGCGATTGCCGCCGGGCTGGCGGCTTTACTCACTCGGTCTGCGAAGCCGATCGCAGACGGTTGATATGCATCATCAGATACAAGAGCTCCTCGTCCGAGCAGCTCTGCTTGAACTCTTTCTCGAACACGCGGTTGATGGCGTACGCACACTGGTAGGCCTCGGGAAAATCGCGGGCGGCCTGCATAAACAGTGAGGAGTTCTCGGTCTGCGTGCAGCTGCCCTTAACAAGGCGGCGAACCAAAAAGCGCAGGTGCGCAAGAAAGCGAATGTAGCAGTACGACGCCGTGTCGAGCGAGCAGCCGAGCTGCTTTTCCACGGAATGGGTTACCTCGTCAAGCACGCGGGTGCTCTTCATGATGAAGTCCATGTCCTTGGCGCGGCCCATGCCGTCGACCTCGGCGTTAACGATGTGGAGCGCGATGCTCGTGGCCTCGTTCTGACCCAGCTTGGCGCCGGTGTGCTTTTGCACGATGGCGAGCGCGGCCTAACCGATTTCGAGCTCACGCGGGTAGATGAAAGCCACCTCATGCTCGAGCGGGTTGGGAGCGCTGATCTGGTCGTCGTCGCGCTGAACGGCAAACTGCAGGTGATCTGCCAGGATAAAGGGCAGGCCACCGGACAGCTTGCAACCAAGCTGCTGGGATGCGAAGCAGGCAATGTCGCTTGCCGCGAGCAGAACGTCGTCGGGAAGTGTGCCGACCATATCCTGCAGGCTCTCGGGAACGTTATAGAATTTGCGCTGGATGAGCGACTCATCGGCAAGCTCGTAGGGCATCTCGTGAAAACCGATGCCCTTGCCAAAGACAACAACCTCTCGGCCGTCATCGCTGGCGGCGAGAGCAACGTTATTGTTGATCTTCTTTAAAATGAGCATGAAAAAACTCCTCGGACATCGGCGCTAGACGACGGGGCGATATTCCTCGTCTTCTATTATGCGCAAGTGATGCCTCCCGAGGAGTAACAAACTTGTGAGCACGTGGGCGATTGTAGGATGAAACTTGCATGCAGCGTAAGCCCCATTGGTGCGAAAGTCCGCTGAACGGTAGGAAATCGCCTGTAAACGGCAAAACCACCACAAAGGTGCCTGGCCCCTTTGTGGTGGTTTTGGCTGATGCCCCGATGTTACTCGCGCGGGGTGCCGTAGGGGTTGTACAAATCTGCAAGAGCAAATGTGCCGGTAGTAGCATCAAAGTCGAGTTCGAGCACACAGCAGTTGCCAATGCGGTGCTTCATCTTGAGCGGCTCCACGCCCACGCCGCGCATGACCTGAGCCGCTGCGGCGCCATGGCTCACGCACAACACGCTCTCATGTCCAGGGCGCTGCATGAACTCGGTGATGGTCGCCATCATACGCTCGCGAAACTCGACTTCGCCCTCGCCGTCATACTGCTTGTAAAAATCGCCGTACGGCAGGCGCGGATTCAAATCCTCGCTCGCGCCCTCAAATTTGCCAAAGTTCCACTCCTTAAGGCCCTTGACGCGCTCGTAAGGCTGACCGGGGAACGCAAGCTCAAGCGTGTCGCACGCACGCTCGGACGTCGAACTGTACGCATGGTCAAACGTAAGGCCACGCCCTCGCAGGGTCGCACCGACAGTTTTAGCCTGCTCGATTCCCAGCTCGGTGAGCGGCGAGTCACACCAGCCCTGCTTGCGACGAAGCAAGTTAAAGAGCGTTTGACCGTGACGCATAAAGTACAGTTTTGACATGAGGCCTCCGTGATCGCAATCGTTTGTCAGCGATTATGACACCTTGAGCTAACTTTAAGTCAAAGCTTTTTTGCAAAAACCACCACAAAGATGCCTGTCCCTTTTTGGCATGTTATGGCAGCGCAGCGAGCCGGTTCCAAGTGCCCCAGGTCGCCCCGAAAGAGGAGCGACGCGTACTTTGGTACGCGAGCGACGGCTTGAGGGGCGAGATGGGGTGCTTGGGGCAGGCGCAGCGTCAAGCCTTAAAGGTGGTCTTGGATGAGATCGCAGATGGCTCGGGCGTCGTTGATGTTGATGGCTCGGGTCGCAAAGCCGGCGTCGAAGGCCTGACGCGCCAGGGCTTCGTTGCAGGCAAGGGCCAGCGTGCGACCGTCGACCAGGTCGAGCGAACTCTTGCCGCGCAGACGGTCGACGCCGGAGCGCGCGACCACGATGTTGTCGAAGCCCTCGGTCTTGTAGCCCTCGATGATCACCACGTCGACATCGCCGTAGCGCAACAACAGCTCGCGCGCGGGCATCTCGTCCTCCTCGCGCGTATCGGCATACTCCGCCCAGCGCGTGGCGCAGATGAGCCCCACGTGCTTGGATCCGGCCTGGTGATGGCGCCACGTATCCTTAGCGGGAACATCGATATCAAAGCCATGATGCCCGTGATGCTTGAGCGAGCCCACGCGCAGGCCGCGGCGGGTGAGCTCGGCGATAACCTTCTCGACGAGCGTGGTCTTGCCCGAGTTCTGGTAGCCGATAAACGCGATCGCGGGGACAGCCGGAGCGGGAGCTGCGGGCGCGATGGCGGCAGGTGCGCTCGCGGGCGCGTTGCCCGCGGCTCCCACGGCCTCAACAGCAGCGGCCTGACGCTCTGCGCGGTCCCACACGCCCGAGCGGCCACCCTCCTTGTGCAGCAGGCGCACGTCGACGATCTCCATGCCGCGATCGACGGCCTTGCACATGTCGTAGATCGTTAGGCACGCAGCACTCGCGCCGGTCAGAGCCTCCATCTCAATACCCGTCTTGCCCGTCACGCCCGCCGTGACCAGTACGTGAAAGCCAACCTGCCCGTCCGCGCGCGCCGGCGCCCAGCCCTCGGGCACGTCCTCGGCCGGCGTCCCCGCCGGAGCGATGGGCGCAATGTCGCACTTGCTCTTGGTAATGAGCAGCGGATGGCACATGGGGATGATGTCGCTCGTGCGTTTGATGGCCATGATGCCCGCCACGCGCGCGCAGGCAAGCACGTCGCCTTTTTTGGCGCGATCCTGCAGCACCATGGCCTGCGTCTCGGGATGCATGAGGATGGTGCCCTCGGCGATGGCGATGCGATGAGTCTCGGCCTTGTCGGACACGTCGACCATGCGCACCTCGCCCTTGGCGTCCACGTGCGTCAGCTCGTCGCGGCGGGCGTCGCGGGCGGACTCGGTGGCAGCACTGGCAGTCGGCTGCGCGGGCGCTGCGGCGCTGCCAGCATTCGCCGCAGCCGTGGCTTTGTGGGCAGACATCGCGGCCCTGCGAGCGACCTTGGTGGCATCGGCGTACCTGCTCTTGGCCATATGATCATCCTCCGATTTGGGACATAAATCGTTGCGTGCCCTCAATTATCGCGTGTTCCTGCGGTTTGTGGGCCACGGCATCGCGCCAAATCGAAAGTACCCGTATATCATCACCACGGCGCAGGGCTTCGCGCACCGAATACTCGGCATCGCTGAATAGGCACGGACGCACGTTGCCATCGGCCGTCAGGCGCAAACGGTTGCAATTCGCACAAAAATGGTTGGACATGGCGCTAATGAAGCCGACCGTTCCCGCCGCACCCGGAAAGTGCCAGTAGCGCGCAGGGCCCGCGCCGGCAGGAGCGTCGTTGATGTCGAGCGGCTCGAGCTCGCCCAATCCCGCCGCCGCGGCCCCGGCATTGATGCGCGCCCGCAGTTCGTCGCTCGGAACGGTGTCGCTCGCATCCCACAGCGCCGGATTGAGCGCGGGCGCATGCGGGTCCACAGCGCAATGCGAGCTCGTGTGTTCGTCGCCGATGGGCATGTATTCGATAAAGCGCAGGTGGATGGGGCGGTCGAGCGTGAGCCGCGCGAGGGCCGCCACATCTTGGTTGAGCCTGCGCACAACAACGCAGTTGACCTTGACGGGCTCAAAGCCCCAGGCCAGCGCCGCGTCGATGCCGGCCATGGTCTGCTCGAGCCAGCCCAGGCGGGTGATCTCTTCAAACAGCACGGGGTCGAGCGTATCGAGTGAAATGTTGACGCGGTTAAGCCCGGCGTCTTTGAGCTGCGACGCCAGCTTGGGCAGCAGGGCGCCATTGGTGGTAAGCGAGATGTCCTCGATCTGCGGAATCGCGCGGATGTCGCGAATGAGCGGGATGATACGGCGGCCGACCAGCGGCTCGCCACCCGTCAGGCGCACGCGGCGAATGCCCTCCCCCGCCACCAAGCGCACAAAGTGGGCAATTTCCTCGGCACTGAGCAGCTCGTCGTGCGCGCGGGGTGCCACGCCATCGGCCGGCATGCAGTAAATGCAGCGGAAATTGCACTTGTCGGTAACGGCAATGCGCAGGTAGTTGATATCGCGGCCAAAGCCGTCATGTTGCACGTGCCCGTCCACGCAGCCCTCCCCTCACGCTGGTCTTTATTCTTTAGGGAATATAGTACCGCACGGGAAGAATAGGTCGACATGCGTACGACACGACGCAGGGCGAATGGCGTTTTCTAGCGTGAACTCGACATGGTTCAACGCACCTGCATTCAATTGGAAATGCCTACGCACGCAACTTTTTCGCCCGGTCCTCAACTCAAACCTTGACTCTACAATCGTTGTAGGGTTTTCACTACACTGGTAGCTAAACGACCAAAGCCAGAAAGTGCCCCGCCCATGGAACACGACCTCACACGCGGCAATGTCCTTAAGACCATTGCGGTCTTTGCCCTGCCCTATATGCTCTCGTACTTTTTGCAGATGCTCTACGGCATGGCCGACCTGTACATGATGGGACAGTTTAGCGGCGCGGCCGGCATCACCGCCGTGGGCAATGGCGCGCAGACGCTCTATATCATTACCGTGACGCTCGTGGGCCTGGCCATGGGAACGACAGTCATCGTCGGCCACGCCGTGGGTTCGCGCCGCTTTGACCGCGCCGAGGCCGCCATCGGCAACACCATCACGCTCTTTATGGGCGTCTCGGTGGTGCTGGCCGCCGTCTTATTTGCGTTGTGCCCGCAGATCGTGGCGCTCATTGGCACGCCGGCCGAGGCGGTCGAAGGCACCGCTGCCTACCTGCGCATCTGCTTTGTCGGCATTCCGTTTATCGCCGCGTACAACATCCTCTCGGCCATCTTTCGCGGCCTGGGCGATTCGCGCTCGCCCATGTACGTGATCGGCGTGGCGTGCATCATTAACATCGCGCTCGATTTTTTGTTTATCGGCCACATGGGACTCGGCCCCGTGGGCGCGGCGCTCGGCACGGTAACCGCCCAGACGGCAAGCGTTGCCCTCGCGCTCGTGTGGCTCAAGAGCCGCCGCACGCACATTCACCTCAAGCGCAGCGACCTGCGTCCCCAGCCCGAGGTGCTCAGCAGCATCCTTAAGATCGGCGTGCCCGTTGCCGTGCAGGACGGCTGCATCCAGGTGGCGTTTATGTTCATCACCGTCATCGCCAACCACCGAGGGCTCGTCGACGCCGCTGCCGTGGGCTTGGTCGAAAAGATGATCAGTTTTTTGTTTATCGTGCCGAGTTCCATGGGCGCCACCGTCAGCGCGCTCACGGCGCAAAACGCCGGCGCGGGCAAGGGCGACCGCGCGCGTCAGGTGCTCAAAGATGCCATGACCATCTCGGTGATATATGGCTGCCTGATCACGGTGCTGATGTGGCTGGTGGCACCGGCGTTTCTCGGCTTTTTTGCCAAGGACGCCGCGGTCGTTGCGGCCGGCACCGGCTATATGCGCAGTTATATTTTTGACGCGATCTTTGCCGGCATCCACATTTGCTTTAGCGGTTTTTTCGCTGCGTATGGCAAGAGCTACATCGGCTTTGCGCACAACGTGCTGGCAGTGGTGCTCATTCGCGTGCCCGGCGCGTGGCTGCTGTCGAACGCCTACTCCGACACGCTGTTCCCCATGGGCATCGCCTCGCCGTGCGGGTCGATTCTATCGGTAATTATTTGCGTGGTGGCGTTTACCGCGCTCAACCGTCGCGGGGCTTTTGACAAGCTGATGGCGTAGCAGCTCGTTCGTGTCATACGACGGCTGCGCTGCATGGCCCCGGCGTTCCCCCGCACATCGAAAGGAGCGGTCCCATGACCGACACGCCAACTGAACATACCGAGGGCCTGCTCCGCATTGGCGAAGTGGCGCGCATGTTTAACCTGAGCGTGGGCACGCTGCGCCATTACGAGCAGATGGGCTTGCTGGACCCGGCGCACATCGATCCGGCGAGCGGGTACCGCTACTACGGATCACGGCAGCTCTCCACCCTTAACACCATCAGCCACCTGCGCGTTCTCGACTTGCCGCTCGCACAAATCCGTGAGTTTGTGACCACGCGCGATGTGAACCTTATGCAGCGGCAGCTGGCTCAGCAGCAGGAGCTCATCGAACGCAAGCGCCGCGAACTAGAGCGCGTGTCGCGCAAGATTGACAACCGGCTTGCCCTGCTTCACGATGCCTTGAACACCGAGCTCGATACCATTTGCGCAATCGATGCACCCGAGCTTCGCTGCGCCGTGCTGCGCGAACGCGTCAACCCCACCGACGCCTATGCGCTGGAGTGGCAGATTCGTCAACTGCAGAAGGGGCAGCACGAGACCTTTGTCTTTCTGGGCAACTTGGGCGTCGGGATTGGCGCCGAGCGCCTCGCCGCCGGTGATTTTGATGGCTACGACGAGGTCTTTCTGCTGCTCGATGACACCGATGATTACTTGGGCAACGTCGAGACGCGACCTGCCGCGCGTTGCCTGACCATCAGCTTCCGCGGCACGCACGGGCAAGCGGGCCCGCGCTACGAGCGGTTGCTCGGCTATATGCACGAGCACGGCATAGTACCCGCCGGCTCCTCGCGCGAGATCGCGCTCATCGACGACATTATCAGCGACGACCCAGCAACCTACGTGACGCAGATCACGGTGCCAGTTGCCGTGGCCGAATAAAAACCTCCCGGATAGCATCGGGCCATCCGGGAGGCTCTTCAATTTGATTAATTTGGCTATCGGCGCCTTAAGCCTGGGGCACCTCACCAGTCGCAAGAATCTGCTCGAGTGCGTCCTCATCCAATACAGGCACGCCCAGCTGCTCGGCTTTGGTGAGCTTGGAGCCCGCTTTGGGGCCGGCGACCAGATAGCTCGTCTTCTTTGACACGCTGCCCGAAACCTTGGCGCCGAGTACCTTGAGCGCCGCACCTGCCTCGTCGCGCGTGCGGTTGACGAGCGTGCCGGTGAGCACAAAGGTCAGACCCGCGAGCGGCTGTGCGTCGGCGAGCTCGCCGGCCACGCCAGCGTCGGCTGCGGCTTGCGCGTGCGCGGCGCCCAAGTCGACCTCGAGCGACATGCCCGCCTGGCGCAGGCGCTCCAGCACGGCGAGGTTCTCGGGTACGGCCAGGAACTGCTTGACGCTTGCCGCAATCTTGGAACCGATGCCCTCGCACTCGGCGATGTCCTCTTCGCTTGCCAAGATGAGCTTGTCAATCGACAGGAATCGTTCGGCGATGACCTCGCCCACACTCTTGCCCACGTGGCGGATACCCAGGGCAAACAGTACGCGACCGAGCGGCTGGCTCTTGGACTTGTTGAGCTCGGCGATGATTTTCTCGGCCGTCTTGAGGCCCACCGGGATGGGGTCGCCCTTCTTGACGCCCTTTTTGCTGTTGGAGCTGGCATACACGCGACCCGTGTCTAGGCCGGCGATGTCGTCGACCGTGAGCTGGTAGAAGTCGGCGACATCGTGGATCAGGCCAGCAGCGATCATCTTGTCGACGATCTCGTCGCCCAGGCCGTCCACGTCCATGCAGCCGCGGCTCACCCAGTGGAGCAGGCGCTCCTTGAGCTGCGCCGGGCAGTCGATGGACACGCAGCGATATGCCACCTCGCCATCCTCGTGGACCACGGGGCTGCCGCACACGGGACAGACCTCTGGCATGTGCCAGTCGACCGAATCGGCCGGGCGTTTGTCGAGCACCGGCCCCACGACCTCGGGAATCACGTCGCCCGCCTTGTGCACGATGATGGTATCGCCCTCGCGCACGTTTTTGCGGCGGATCTCGTCGATGTTGTGCAGCGTGGCGCGCGCGATGGTGGAACCGGCGACCGTCACCGGGTCGAACTCGGCGACCGGCGTGAGCACACCGGTGCGGCCCACCTGGATGCGAATCTCGCGCAGGATGGTCTGCTTTTCCTCGGGCGGGAACTTAAAGGCAATGGCCCAGCGCGGTGCGCGGGCGGTAAAACCTAGGTCGAGCTGCTGCTGGAAGCTGTCAACCTTTACGACCACGCCGTCGATGTCGTAGTCCAGGTCGCCGCGGTGCTCGAGCGCCTGGGCACAGAACTCGTGGACCTCGGCCGGCGCGGCGCAACGAGCCACGTTGGGGTTGACGCTAAAGCCGGCGTTGCGCAGCCAGTCGAGAAATTCGCGCTGGCTGTGGACGTGCAACGGGTCGGTATCGGCAATGGCATAGATAAAGGTGGCCAAGTCGCGACGCGCCGTGACCTTGGGGTCTTTTTGGCGCAAGGATCCTGCAGCGGCGTTGCGCGGGTTGGCGAAGGGGTCGCGGCCCTCGGCATCGGCCTCTTCATTCAGACGTACAAAGCTGCCTTTGGGCATATAGACCTCGCCGCGTACCTCAATGGTGCGCTCGCGGTCGGCGCCCATGTGGGCGAGCGCCGGCTCGGACAGGTGCATGGGCACATCCTTGATGGTACGGACGTTGAGCGATACGTCCTCGCCCGTGGTGCCATCGCCACGTGTGGCCGCGCGCACAAAGGTGCCGTTTTGATAGGTAAGCGCCACGCCCAGACCGTCGATCTTAAGCTCGCAGGTATAGGTGACGCTGCCGGCACCGAGCGCATCCTCGGTGCGTTGGAGCCATGCGTCGAGCTCGTCCAGATCCATGGCATCGTCCATGGAATACATGCGCGCCATGTGCGTTACCGGCGTAAACTGCTCGCTCACGTAGCCGCCCACGCGCTGGGTATAGCTGTCGGGCGTCACCAGGTCAGGATAGGCCGCCTCGATCTCCTGCAGCTCAACGAGCATTTTGTCAAAGGCGGCGTCCGTGATCTCGGGCGCATCGAGCATGTAGTAGCGATAGGCATGGTAGTCGAGCTCGTGGCGCAGCTCGGCCGCGCGTGTTGCCGCTTGGGCACGGACATCGGTCGGTGCGGTGGCTTCCGCGGTCGTGGGCGTTTCGGTATCGATGTCCACGCCGTCACCAAACAGGCTCGATTGCTCCATAGCGGCACTCCTTCGCTCGATTTCAAACGGATACTAGAGTACCACCGGTCGCAATGAGGCCGAATAGCGGTCTCGCACCGCACCGAATCGGCAGCCGCCAGACTGGGGTGGACAGTTAGTTCAGATACGTATAAATCCTAGAGCTGGATCAGGCACGAACACCCCTGTTTCAACTAATTTGGGCTCCCTGAGACCATGTAAACGTCCCGCTCTCCCTCCCAAACGCCCATTCAAGCCCCATCCCAATCAAAAATTGCTCAAAACGCATCCCAAGCTGCCCCAGATTTATACGTATCTAAACTAACTGTCCAGGCCATTCCGAACCAAGTCTCTTCCCAGCCACAAGTGATCCGTTTTCCTCGTCCCCAAGGGATCATCGCGAAAAGAGGGGGCTGCCCCGCGTTGGCGGGACAGCCCCCTCTGGCTTCGATATGTGTGGAGTGGCTCGTTAGTAACCCTGACCGTAGCCCTGGCCCTGGCCCTGCTGGCCTAGCAGCTCCTCCAGGTACTGGCGCAGCTGTTCGTCGGTAATACCGCCGTTGCCGGTGTCGGTCGCGCTGTCGTCCTGCTGCTGGTTCTGCAGCTCCTCGTCGGAGCCCAGTTCAACCGTGACCTTCTTCTCTTCCTTGCCGCGCATGAGCGTGATCTCGACCTTCTCGCCCACCTCGTGGCTGCGCAGTGCGATGATCAGGCCATCGGCGCTCGTGATCTCATCGTCGCCCAGCTTGGTGATGACATCGCCCTCCTGAATGCCGGCCTTGGCAGCAGGACCATCCTCAACGACGCTCGCCACATACGCGCCGCTATCGGTGCTCAGCTTGTTGGTGCGAGCGTTGAGCGCGTTGACGCTCGAAAGCGTAGCGCCCATGTACGGATGCACCGGCGTCTTGCCGTCGATGATCTGGTCGGCAATGTTCTTGGCATAGTTGACCGGAATGGCAAAGCCCACGCCCGAGCTGGAGCCCGAATAGCTCTCGATGAGCGAGTTGATACCCACAAGCTCACCATTGTCGTTGACGAGCGCGCCGCCGGAGTTGCCCGGGTTGATAGCGGCGTCGGTCTGAATCATGTTGGCATAGATGGTATTGCCGCTGGTAGAGCTCATGGCCGTGGAGCGATACAGTGCCGACACGATACCCGTGGAGACAGACTGTTCGTTGCCAAACGGCGAACCGATCGCCATGACCCACTCGCCCACGTTGAGCTTGGAGGAGTCGCCGATCTCGATCGGGGTGAGCTTGGAGGCATCGGCATCCTTGAGCTTGATGACGGCGAGGTCGCTCGAGGCATCGTTGCCCACGAACTCGGCCTCATAGGTGGTGCCGTCGTCCATGGTCACCACGTACTGGTCGTAACCATCGACCACGTGGTTGTTGGTGAGGATGTGGCCCTCGGTATCGAGCACCACGCCCGAACCGACGCTGCCCGAGCTATCCGACTCGTCGGCAGACTGCGAAAGCGAGCCATTCTGGCTACCGCTCGAAGTGGCGGCGATGGAAACGACGGAGGGCAGGGCCTTAGCAGAGACGGCCTCGGCCAGCGTGGTGTCCTCGGAGTCGATGGTGATCTTTTGCGTCGATGAACCCGAAGCACCCGCCGTCACGGCATTCTTACCGCCACCAATATCGAGCGTGCCACTCATAATGAGTGCGATGACCAGCAAGGCTCCGCAGGCACAACCGGCAAGCGCCGTAATAAAGATCGGCAGCTTTTTGGTCTTGGTCTTGACCACCGTGTGCTTGTTTACAACCTGCTGGCCGCCCAGCGGCTTGCCGGTCTGCGTGTCGTAGGCCTGCACGTAGGGAATGTTGTTGCCGTCGGCAGGCGTCGACTCCACCTGTACGCGCGGCTGCTGCTGAGTCTCGCCGGCGTTGCCCGCATCCTGGGGACGCTGGGGATCGTTCTCGTTCATGCTGCAATCCTTTCGTCAAATAACCAAAGGCCCGCCAAACATGTGGCGGGCCATCATTGTTCACGTTGAGTTGTACCCCAATATGTGGGCGAACGTGTATGAGAACGAAATCTTTTAGGAAGGTTTAAGTTCTGTTGCAGACCCGAAAGGGACCCCCACCTGTGGCAAAGCCACCACAAAGGCGCCTGTCCCCTTTGTGGTGGAAATCTAGTCCTTAAACAGATAGCCCACGCCGCGGACGGTGGTGATGTGTGCCGCGATCTGCGGGCCCACCTTGGAGCGGATGCGTCGGATATGCACGTCGACGGTACGCGTACCGCCGCAGTACTCAAAGCCCCACACGCGGTGCAGCAGCACCTCGCGGCTGTAGGCGCGGTTGGGGTGTGTGGCCAAAAAGCTCAGCAGCGAGTACTCCATCAGCGTCAGGTCGATGGGCTCGTTATCGAGCGTCACCTGGTAGGTAGCCAGGTTGATCTCGAGGTTATCGATGTTGAGTACATCGTCGGCGGTGACGGTCTCCTCCTCGCCCATCAGGCGCTGCGCACGAGCCTTGAGCTCGTTGGGCGTCGCCGTGGGGCATACAAAGTCGGCATGCGCGTGATTGGGCAGGCGCAGGGTGCCGAGCGCCTCGTCGTCGACGATCACCAACATGGGAACGCCACCGCGGTCGTCAAGCCACTTGGCAATCTGATCGATGCGGTCGCTGCGGATGCCATCAGAATCGAGGATCAGCAGGTCAAAGTCGTGCGCCGCAGTCGGCGAATCGGGGGTGGCCAGGCTCACCTCGACACCCAGGGTGGTCGTCAAGCTGCGGGCAAACTCGTGGAAGCGCGTCGTGCGCGCCATGAACAGGGCACTCTTTTCGGACATATCGGCCTCCATAAAAATGAGCTCAATCGTACTGGGACAAGCCAGCGCGATTAGGAGTTCGCCAGGTAGTGCTTGATCTCCCATTCGGTGATCGTGGATTCGAACTTATGCCACTCGTCGCGCTTCTTTTTGAGGAAGAAGCTATGGATGTGCTCGCCGAGGGCATCCTTCATAAACTGCGAGTCCTCAAAGACGTCGAGTGCCTCTTTAAGCGAGCGCGGCAGCGGCGTATAACCGGCCTCGAGCATCTGGCGGTCGTTGAGCTTGAGCGTCTCGGCCGTGGCCTCGGGCGGGAGCTCCAGCTTGCGCTCAATGCCGTCGAGACCAGCCGCCAGCGTGACGGCGTTGACCAGATACGGGTTGGCCATGGGATCGGGGCTACGAAGCTCGATGCGCGTGGACAGCTGCTTGCCGGGCTTGTAGACCGGGATGCGAACCATGCTTGCGCGGTTGCGCAAGCCCCACGTGGCGTACTGCGGCACGGAGTCGCCGCCCGTGGTGATGCGCTTGTACGAGTTGACGGTGGGGTTGGTGATGGCGCTGATCTCGCGCGCGTGCGCCAGGATGCCGGCCATGTAATGCTTGGCAATATCGGAGAGGTGGTACTTCTCGTCGTCCTCGCCCCAAAAGACGTTGTTGCCGTCGTGGTCGAACAGCGACTGATGCAAAAACATGGCGCTGCCGTCCTCGCCCGCCAACGGCTTGGGCATAAAGGAGGCATGGCAACCGCTCTCGTAGGCCTGCTGCTTAATGATGAGTTTGGCCGTGGTGATGGCGTCGGACATGCTCAGGGCCTCGGCGTGGCGCAGGCTCATGCCGTGCTGCGAGCGACCGGCGGCATGGAAGGTGTACTCCACGGGCACGGACATCTTCTCGAGCGTAAGGACCGTGTTGCGGCGCAGATCGCGAGCGGCATCGCTCACCGAAAGATCGAAGTAGCCCACGTTGTCGAGAGGCTTGGGCGTGTGCTCGTCGGGGAAGTAGTAATACTCCAGCTCGGCGCCCACGTTGAGCAGATAGCCGGCTTTCTCGGCCTTGCGGAACATGCGACGCAACGCATCGCGCGGATCGCCGGCGAAGGGCTTGCGGTCGGGGGTGCACACATCGCAGAACACGCGGGCAACGCCGTTATGGCTCGGACGCCACGGCAGGATCTGGAAGGTCGAAGCATCGGGAAACGCCAGCATATCGGCTTCCTCGGGCGTGGCAAAACCCTCGATGGCGGAGCCGTCAAAGCCAATGCCCTCCTCAAATGCGACCTCGAGGTCCTCGGGGCTAATGGCAAAGTTTTTGAGGCGGCCGAGAATGTCGACAAACCACAGACGCACAAAGCGGATGTCACGCTGCTCTACGGAGCGGAGTACGTAATCGATGTTCTGCTGGTTCATGTCGCTCCCCTTTCTTTCGGGCGGGTTTCGACTGGTCTATACCGCAGATACTATCGCAGAAAAATGTTTCCGCAGGGTTAAAGCGTATCAAGCGCTCAAAAAACGTGCGCGAGCAGGCGGGTGCCAAGCACGAACGAATGGTTAGCGCGAGGTCGAAGCGCGGTGTTCAATGTGACCGGGGATCTCGATGCGCTTGGGGGCGAGCCTTGCGGCCTCGCCCACCGTGGTGGTGACCACATCGATGCGATCGGACAGACGCTCGACTACGCGCTTGGCAATGGTGACGGTGTCCTGCGCGGCCGTGGTCACGCCGCCAAAGAGCACGTGGTTCCAGGGATAGTCGTCAAACGTTGCGATCTTGAGACCCGCCGGCAACGAGGGTCCCAACTGTGCCAGCGCCTCGGTCAGACGCAGAAAGACCAGGCCGTTGACGGCGATAAGGCCGAGCTTTTTGCCCGCATAGTCGCGGATGGCCTCGTCCAGGCGGCCGACACCCGCGGCGCCACCGTCGGCCAGGGTGACGACCTCGCCGGTCAGGCCGAGACGCGAGAGCTCGTCGGCAAAGGCCTCGGCGCGCTCGCGACGCACGGGGCTGTCGTCGCTTGCCTCGGTGAGCAGGCACAGGTGCTCGCTGCCCGCGGCGACCAAGGCGTCTACCAGGCCGGCGACCAACTCGCGGTTGTTAGAGGTCACCAGATCGATGCCGCCATTGGCAACATCGCGGTCGAGCAGAACGACAGGCAGGCGCCCCGCGGCCGCGGCGATCGCCTTGTCGTTGCCACCACAGGTGTTGACGATCAGGCCGTCCACGCCGGCATCGATAAGTCTGGTGAGCGACTCTGCCTCCTTGGCGGGGTCGTTGCCGCTAATGGCCGTCATGAGCGAGCTGCCGCGCGCGGCGGCGCTGGCGGAAAGCCCTTCGAGCATGGCGCTGGAGAACGGGTTAGCAATGTCGGCCAAGATCACGCCGATGAGGTTGGTACGCGAGCTGCGCAGATTGCGCGCGGCGGCACGTGGACGATAGCCGGTGCGCTCGATAACCGCCGCGATGCGAGCGCGGGTTTCCTCGGTCATCTGCCCGGGACGGTTGTTGAGATAGCGCGAGACCGTGGCCGGGCTCACGCCCGCCTCGGCGGCAATGTCCTTGATTCTCATCTGCGCCATAGCGCACCCCGTTTCCCAATTGTCGGCAGTCTGAGCCATTTTAGGCATTTTTTTAAAAATCTCGCTTGCAAAACGCTGTAGGTGGGCAGCATCGTTTTTACGTCTTGAGCAGATGCGGTGATGGGCTAGATATTCGAGTCTTTAGGCAGCTCAAAGTAGTCGGGATGCAAGGCGATAACCGGGCCCTGCTCCTCGGGCATCAGATGCAGATGTGTCTCTGCCAGGTAGCTCGCCGTGTCGGTATCGCCCCTCTTAATGGCCTCGAGAATCCGGCGATGCTGCCGACGAATCGGCTCCCAATCCAGATCCTGCGACACCATACGCAACCAGTTGTAGCGCTCGAAATGCGTATTGACGCTCCTCATCCAATCCCACAACATGTGGCGGCCGGCAATCTCAAAACACGTCTCATGGAACAGGTTGTCCAGATCGAAAAAGCGACGCGTTTCGCTATGGTCGAGCGACTCGGACTCGGCAAGAATCCGCTCGAGCCGCTGCTTTTGCTCGGGCGTGGCGGCAGAGCAGCATTTAATGAGCACGCTTCTCTCGAGTTTCTCTCGCAAGAAACAGGCGTTCTCGGCGCGCTCCATGCTGATTTTTGAGACATAGGTGCCGCTTTTGGGACGCGTTTCCACCAGCTCCTGCTCACGCAAGCGCACAAAAGACTCGCGAATGGGCGTGCGCCCGATTCCCGTCTCCTTTTCCAGACCAATCGCCGAAAGGCGCGTGCCGGGCTTGAGCTCGGCATAGATGATCTTGGAGCGCAATGCGTTGTATGCCTGATCTTGCAGGCTCTGATAATGCTGGTGCTGTTCCATAAAGCCCTCGAATGAAGCTCACGGTTTGTCGAATATCACCACGTAATACTATCGCATCCCCCATTCCCTCAGTTGCGGTGAAATAGGGCGCGCTCACGTCGCCAGGATCACAAGAACAAGCGGCGGCATCCCGAAACCCGGGACACCACCGCTGTTTTGCTATCGGATGGCGCAGAGACGCCCCCCTCATGCGCCAGGGGATTGATTAGAGCTCGCAGGCGACCTTGTAGCCATCGCCGATGGCGTCGCGGATGTTACCGCACTTCTGGGCATCGCCCAGCACGTGGGTGACAACGCCGGCAGCGGCAAGGTCATCGGCAAGCTTGGTATTGGGGCGGTAGCCCATGGCAAGCACCAGCGTATCGGCATCGGCGATGGTGTGGATCTGGCCATCCTTTTCGTAACTGATGGTGTCCTCGGTAATCTCGGTCACCTTGGCCTCGGTCAGCACGTGAACGCCCTTGGAGAGCATGCGCGTGATGAGCACCGCGCGACCGGCACCGCCCTCGTTGGCGGCGAGCGTCTTGGTCATCTCAATGACGGTGACATCGCGATTGGCCGGCGACAGGTCGTTGACCAACGGGGCCAGGTAATCGGCCGTCTCGCAGCCGACGGTGCCGCCGCCCACGATGACGATCTTCTTGCCCGGGAAGGCCTTGCCGCCCAGCAGGTCGTCAGCCGTCATAACCTGCTTAAAGCCCTGCATAAAGGCCGGAGCGATGGGCTCGGCGCCATAAGCCAGGACAACCTCGTAGCCCGCGTAATCGCGCTGAATGTCCTCGGCCGAAAGCTCGGTACCAAAGACGCACGTGACGCCGGCCTCGGCCAGGCGACGGTACTGATACTTGATCACGCGGGTGAGTTCCTGCTTTGCCGGCGGAACGGCTGCGATGCGCATTTCGCCGCCCGGCTCATCCTGCTTGTCCACGAGCACCACGTTGTGGCCGCGCTTGGCGGCAATGTAGGCCGCCTCCATACCCGCGGGGCCGGCGCCCACGACGAGCACGTTCTTGGCCTCGGCGGCAGGCTCGTAGCCGGCCTCGTCGCGCTCCACGTCCGGGTTGACGGTGCAGGAGATGCGCTTGCCGAACATGATGCCGTTCAGGCAGCGCAGGCAGCCGATGCAGGGACGAATCTCGTCGGCGTTGCCGGCAGCCGCCTTGTTGCAGAACTCGGCATCGCACAGATTGGCGCGGCCCATCATGCAGATGTCGGCAGCGCCGTCCTCGATCAGCTCCTCGGCAATCCATGCCTCGTTGATGCGGCCCACGGTGGCAACGGGAATGTTCACATGCTTTTTGATCTCGCGCGAGCAAGCGGCGTGCGAAGCCTGCTGCGTGCCAGCGGCGGGAATTGCAGAGCCGCGCTTGATGGTGGTACCGCCCGACACGTGAATCATGTCGACGCCGGCCTTCTCCAGGCGCCGCGAGACGTAGATCATGTCGTTGAGGGTCAGGCCGCCATCGGTGTACTCGTCGCCCGAGATACGGACGTCGATGATGAAGTCCTTGCCGCAACGCTCGCGAATCTCGGCGATGACCTCGAGCAAGAAGCGCATGCGGGCGTCGAGCGAGCCACCGTACTCGTCGGTACGCTTGTTATAGAGCGGAGTCAAAAAGCCGCCGAGCATGCCATGGGCGTGCGCCGCATGGACCTCGACGCCATCGACGCCGGCCTTCTGCATACGCACGGCGGCGTCGCCGAACTGATGCGTGAGCTCGTGGATCTCATCGACCGTGATGGGGCGCGGCGCCTCGCGGGCATAGGAGGGGCCCACAAAGGACGGAGCAATCAGGCGCGGCGTGCCCGGAATGTTAAAGGCCATGTAGGCGGGGTGGAAGAGCTGCGGCATGATCTTGCAGCCGTACTCGTGGACGGCCGCGGCGAGCTTTTCCCAGCCGGGGATAAACGAGTCGTCGTAGCAGCACATGTCACCCGGCAGATAGGTATAGGTGGGCTCGACCGTCACGACCTCGGTGATGATCAGGCCCACGCCGCCCTTGGCGCGGGCACGGTAGTGGTCGACCAGGTCTTCGGTCACGTAGCCATGGTCGGCCAGGTTGGTGGACACCGGCGGCATAAAGACGCGGTTCTTAACCTCGGTCGTACCGACCTTGATCGGGCTAAAGAGCATCGGATAGGCGGAGGACTCCATACAGGGTTCCTTTCGTTTGAGCCGCTCGGCGGCGGTTGCTGATGTACCTATCGTATCAGCAACCGCCGTATCTGCACTCGCTCGCACTCCTCACCTTCAATCCCGACCCTCACAAAAAAGTTGCGGTGGAATACGGAGTAGATAAGGCCTTTGGCAGCAAAAACAGTCCGTATTCCACCGCAACTGATGGGCGGGGTGGAATTGAGGGCTCAGATAGTCAGTCATGCCCTCATCCGCCACCCCCTCACCTACAGCGCGCCGTCCAGCATAAGATTCACCTTGAGCACGTTGACCGTGGGCTCGCCGAACATGCCGAGGAAACGGCCCTTGGTGCACGCGGCGATGATGTCGCGCACCTCGTCCTCACTTTTGCCCGTGGCCTTGGCAAGGCGCGGAACCTGGTACTCGGCGGCATCCGGAGAGATCTCCGGGTCGAGGCCGGACCCCGAACACGTCACCAGATCGACGGGCACAGCGTCCATATCGGCATCGGGGTTGGCGGCGCGGATCTTCTTCACGCGCGCATCTATCAGCTGCCGATACTCCTCACTCGCCGGGGACAGGTTGGACGGGGCACCATACGCCATGAGCTCGCCGTCTTCGCCTTCGACAATTGATACGTTCTGGATACGACCCCACATGTGGGCTTCGTCATCGAAGTTCTGGCCGATGAGCTCGGAACCCACAACCTTGCCGTCGACCGTAATGAGCGATCCGTTCGCCTGGTACGGAAACGCAAGCTGCGCGACGCCGGTCACCACGAGCGTGTATCCCAGGCCGCAGACGATGGTAAACAGCGCGAACACGCCAAGTGCGCGCGATGCGATACCTTTGAACATACAAACCTCCGTCTACATCATGCCAATGCCGAACAAGGCCAGCAGTATGTCGATAATTTTGATGAATACGAACGGCGCCACGATACCGCCCAGACCCCACACCAGCAGGTTGTGGGTCAGCAGCTGGCCGGACGAAAGCTCGCGGTACTTCACGCCTTTCAGGGCGGCAGGAATCAGCGCGACGATGACCAACGCGTTGTAGATAATGGCGGACAGCACGGCAGACAACGGGCTGGTGAGCCCCAGGATGTTGAGGGCGTCCAACCCGGGGTAGATCGGCGAGAACAGCGCCGGGATGATGGCGAAATACTTGGCGACGTCGTTGGCGACCGAGAAGGTCGTGAGCGAGCCGCGGGTCATGAGCAGTTGCTTGCCGATACGCACGACCTCGATGAGCTTGGTGGGGCTGGAGTCGAGGTCGACCATGTTGCCGGCCTCCTTGGCGGCCTGAGTGCCGGTGTTCATGGCCACGGCGACGTCCGCCTGGGCGAGCGCCGGCGCATCGTTGGTGCCATCGCCGGTCATGGCGACCAGGTGGCCCTCACGCTGGAACTCGCGGATCTTCTCGAGCTTGCCTTCAGGGGTGGCCTCGGCCAGGAAGTCGTCCACGCCCGCCTCGGCGGCGATGGCGGCCGCCGTGAGCGGGTTATCGCCCGTCACCATGATGGTCTTGATACCCATGCGGCGCAGGTCGGCGAACTTCTCCTTCACGCCGGACTTGATGATGTCCTTAAGGTAGACGACACCCAGCACACGTCGGTCCTTTGCCACGACCAACGGGGTGCCGCCCACCTTCGCAATGCGTTCGACGGCCTCGTCGCACTCCTTCGAGAACACTCCTCCGGCAGCCTCCACATAAGCGCGAACGGAATCGGCCGCACCCTTGCGAATCTCGCTGCCGGCGTAGTTCACACCGGACATGCGGGTCGCCGCGGTGAAGGGGATGAACTCCATGCCCTTATCCTCGAGCGTGCGGCCGCGCAGCCCAAACTGCTCCTTGGCGAGCACGACGATGGAGCGGCCCTCGGGGGTCTCATCCGCCAGAGAGGACAGCTGCGCGGCATCGGCGAGTTCTGCCGGATCGACACCGTCGACCGGAATGAACTCAGCGGCCTGTCGGTTGCCCAAGGTGATGGTACCGGTCTTATCGAGCATGAGGATGTCGACGTCGCCGGCGGCCTCGATGGCGCGGCCGGACATGGCCAGCACGTTGGCCTCGTTCAGTCGGCTCATGCCGGCGATGCCAATGGCGGACAGCAGCGCACCAATGGTGGTGGGCGCCAGACAGACGAGCAAGGCAACGAGCGTGGTCACAGCGGTGGGGTTCGCCATACCGTTGAGCCCTGCAGAGAAACTCGAGTAGCAGTACAGTGCGAGCGTCACGAGGATGAAGATGACGGACAGAGCAACCAGAAAGATCTCGAGCGCGACCTCGTTGGGGGTCTTCTTGCGGGCGGCGCCCTCGACCATGGCGATCATCTTATCCAGGAAGCTCTGGCCAGGCTCGCTGGTGATTTTCACCACAATCCAATCGGAAAGCACGGTAGTGCCGCCAGTGACGGCAGAACGGTCGCCGCCAGCCTCGCGAACCACGGGTGCAGACTCGCCGGTGATGGCCGACTCATCAACCGAGGCGGCACCCTCGATGACATCGCCGTCTCCCGGAATCTGCTCGCCGGCGCGCACGACCACCAGATCCCCGCGTGAGAGCTCGGTACCGGGAACGACCGTGAAGCGGTCCTTATCCTCGACGGACTCGATGCGATGGGCCTCGACGTCCTTTTTCGCCGCGCGCAGGGAGTCTGCCTGCGCCTTACCGCGGCCCTCGGCAAGTGCCTCGGCAAAATTTGAAAAGAGGTCGGTCAGCCAGAGAATGACGGCAATGGCGATCACATAGTACGTGGGGACGCCGGCGTCCTGTACCCCAAAAATAGAGGCGATGGCCAGAATGGAGGTCATGGCGGCCGAAAGCCACACCAGGAACATAACCGGGTTTTGGACCTGGACACGGGGGTCAAGCTTGGCAAATGAATCGCGCACCGCGCGGCTCATCATGTCTTTTTGCATAGCCATAAATCTGCGACTCCTTTACGCAACCATCTGGAAGAATTCGGCAACGGGACCAAGCGCCAACGCCGGGAAGAAGCTCAGGGCGCCAATCAGCAGAACGACGAATACCAGCAGAAACACGAACATGGCATTGGTGGTGGAAAGCGTGCCGGCGCTCTCGGCGACCTTGCCCTTCCCGGCCAGCGAGCCCGCAATGGCGAGCGTGCCCACAATCGGCAGGAACCGCGCGAACAGCATCTCGATACCCAGCAGCACATTGATCCACGGGGTGTTGCAGTTCATGCCTGCAAACGCCGAGCCGTTGTTGCCGCCGCATGAGGTGAAGGCATACAGCACCTCGGAGAAGCCATGCGCCCCGCCGTTGTTGAGTTGGTCGACAAGACCGGGCACCATGCAGGCGATAGCGGAGCTCACCAGAATGGCGAACGGAGTGGCGAGACACAGAACCACCGCCCAGCGCATCTCGGTCGGCTCGATCTTCTTGCCCAGGAACTCGGGCGTGCGGCCGACCATAAGGCCGGCGATAAACACCGTGAGGATGGCGAAGCCGATCATGCCGTACAGGCCGCAGCCCACGCCGCCGAACACCACCTCGCCCAGCGCTATCTGGAGCATCTGGACAAACCCGCCGAGCGGGGTGTAGGAGTCGTGCATAGAGTTGACCGAGCCGTTGGAAGCAGCCGTCGTGAAAGCGGACCAGGTGGAAGAGGAGGCGATGCCAAAGCGGCTCTCCTTGCCCTCCATGTTGCCGCCGGCCTGGCCGTCGGTCATCTCGATATTGACCGCTCCGCCATCGGCCAGCTGCGGGGTGCCCGCATGTTCGTTGACGGCGATGATGCCGGTGAAGATCACCAGCAGGATGAACATGGCGGCAAAGATAGCCTTGCCCTGCTTGGTGTTCTTGACGCCGATACCGAAGGTGAAGCAGCAGGCGGCCGGGATCAGCAGCAGGATGGTCATCTCGATGATGTTGGTGAAGGCACTGGGGTTCTCATACGGATGGGCGGAGTTCACGCCGAAGAAGCCGCCGCCGTTGGTGCCGGACTGCTTGATGGCGACCTGAGGAGCCGCGGGACCCTGGGGCAGGAACTGCTCGGTGACCACGCGCGCGCCCTCGACAACCTTGCCGTCGACCTTGACCGTGTCGCCCTCGATCTGGGCGCCGTCGATGACGCTCCAGCCGCCGTCTGCATTAGGCTGGACAGCGACGGGCTCTACGAGCTCAGCCTTCTGAGCCGGCTGGAAGTTGGAGATGACGCCACCGGCAGCCAGGCAGATGCCGAACACGAGGTTCAGCGGGATGAGCACATACAGGACGGTGCGGGTGAGGTCGACCCAGAAGGAACCCAGACCCTGCTCCTTGACCTGACGGAAGCCGCGGATCAGCGCGAACATGACCGCGATACCGGTGCCGGCGGACAAGAAGTTCTGCACGGTGAGGCCCATGAACTGCACAAAGTAGGACAGGGTGGTCTCACCGGAATAGGATTGCCAATTGGTGTTGGTTATGAAGGAAGCGGCCGTATTGAACGACAGATCCCACGGCACACCCGGCAGGTGCTGGGGATTGCCTGGCAAGAAGGACTGAAGCGCCTGGAGTGCCACAAGAGCCACGAGGCCGATCCCCGAAAAGACCAGCACGCTCGCCAGATAGCGCCTACACCCCATCTGCTCTGCCGCGTCGATGCGAAGCAGACGATAGACGCCACGCTCCACAGGAGCAATCACAGGCGACAGGAACGTATGCTCACCATCCATGATATGGGCCATGAATCGACCGAGCGGAACGGCCAGGACGACGAGCACGGCAAAGTACAAGATGTACTGAATCGCAGCGTCCATAGTTTACGAATCACTCCTCATCAGAATGTAGATGTCATAGATAAAGAGTCCAATGCAGACGACTCCGATAATGGGAATGAGGATGTCCATTACCGCCCCTTTCACGCGCGGTCCGATGTCTCGGACGCCTGCTCTCGCAAGCGTCTGGGGACAGTAAACGCTTCTAGGGATTAAAGAGGCGTGAGGGCTGGGGCTCACGACCTTAAGATGCCGTAAAGATGCAGGTAGAAAGCACTATTGCGGCTGCAGTGCGCCTATACTCGACCTCGCGAGCATACAGTGGCGCCCTCGCCGCGTATGCACGCATGGACAACGCTTCAGAAAGGCTACGCTATGCAGCGCGACGCATCGGACACTCGCGTCAATCCAGACCTCATCCTAAAGGCAATTGAGAAAGACGAGGTCGCCGATGACGCTCGAACCAGCCGGGGACACCTCAAGATTTTCTTTGGCTACGCTGCTGGCGCAGGCAAAACCTATGCGATGCTTCAAGCCGCCCACGCCGCCAAGCGGCGAGGTGTCGACGTCGTCGCGGGATACATCGAGCCGCACGAACGTCCGGCAACTGCCCATCTTGCACAAGGGCTTGAGAACGTGCCCTGTAAACTCATCGAGCACAACGGCATTGCGCTCAGCGAGTTCGACCTAGATGCGGCTATCGAACGCGCCCCTCAGCTCATCCTTGTCGACGAGCTCGCCCATACGGATGCACCGGGGTCTCGCCACGACAAACGCTATCAAGACGTCGAGGAACTTCTACATGCGGGCATCGACGTCTATACGACCGTGAACGTTCAGCATATCGAGAGCCTAAACGACATGGTTGCATCCATCACCGGCGTTGTCGTGAGCGAACGAATCCCCGACCGTATCTTCGATGATGCCGACCAGGTCGAGCTCGTCGACATAGAGCCCGAAGATCTACTTGAGCGCCTTCGCGCCGGCCTCGTCTACCGTCCCGCACAAGCCGACCGAGCGCAACAGCATTTTTTTACCGTCGAGAACCTCACCGCACTCCGAGAAATCGCGCTGCGCCGCTGCGCCGATCGCACCGGCTACCTCACAGACGCCGCACGCGTACTGGGAAACCGTGACTACTACACCAGGGAGCGTATCTTAGTCTGTGTCTCCCCGGCGCCGACCAATCCCCGCATCGTCCGTGCCGCCGCACGCATGGCGAAAGCGTTTCGCAGCGAGCTCGTCGCCCTGTTCGTAGAGAGCCCGCGCGCGCAGGCCATGAGCGATAATGAGCGCGCCAAGCTTGCAGCCAATATCGCCCTGGCCGAACAGCTCGGAGCACATATGGAAACCGTCTATGGCGACGACATCGCGTTTCAGATCTCCGAGTTCGCGCGCCTGTCGGGTATTTCGAAGATCGTCATGGGGCGCACGGGCGAGCGTAGCAGCGTCCGTCAGGCCCTCTTCGGCCGCAAATCTCTCGTAGAACAGCTCATAACATTCGCCCCGAACCTCGACATTTACATCATTCCAGACCAGTCGACTCCGCCCTCCCGGCCCGAAGAACGCCGCCGTGCGCTCGCCCTGCAGCCGCCCAGCAGCCGTGACGTGCTTCGCACGCTGGCCCTCTCTCTTGTCGCCACGGCGATCGGCACGGCTTTCCGCCATCTGGGTTTTGCCGATTCCAGCATCATATCCCTCTATATCCTCACGGCCCTGCTGACCGCCGTCACCACGACGGGGCGCATCTGCACGATCGTATCGAGCGTGCTCTCTGTAGTGCTTTACAACTTCTGCTTCGTCACGCCTCTGTTTTCGCTCGCCAGCTACGACCGAAGCTATCTGGTCACGTTCGGCATCATGTTCGCTACCGCTATGGTCGCCGGCGAGTTAACTGCGCGCATCGCCGACAACGCCCGGACCTCCGCCGAGAACGCATTCAAAACGCGCGTACTCCTCGAAACGAACCAGCTCTTGCAGCAAGCCCATAGCGCGGAGGAGTGCGCCCGCGTCGCCATGAACCAACTCATCAAACTGCTAAAACTCGACGTGGTCTTCTACACCGCCGAACACGGCACGCTCGGCAAGACGCTCTATGAGTCCGCTGGCACCGAAAACCGATCCGCGTCGCTGCTCACCGACTACGAGCGCGCCGTTGCAACCTGGACCTACACCAACAACAAGCGCGCGGGCGCAAGCACGCGGACCCTGCCTGAGGCGCGCTGTCTCTACCTCGCGGTTCGCACCGGCGACAAGGTATTCGGTGTCATCGGCATCGCCCTGGAGGGGCGCGAGATCGAAGCCTTCGAGCATTCGATCGTCCTATCTATCGTAGGTGAATGCGCCTTGGCGCTCGAAAGCGACCGAGCAGCGCAAGAGCGCGAAGAAGCTGCGGTCTTGGCGAAAAACGAGCAGCTGCGCGCCAACCTTTTGCGCTCCATCGGCCACGATTTGAGGACACCCCTCACGGCTATATCCGGATCTGCGGCAATCCTTCGGAAGAGCGACGAGAAGCTCAGCCTCGAACAACGCTGCGATCTTGCCGATGCCATCTACGACGACTCCCTCTGGCTTATCGATACCGTGGAGAACCTCCTCGCCATCACACGCGTCGAGGACGGCACCATTCGCCTCAACTTCACGTCCGAGCTCATCGACGAGGTCATCGAGGCCGCCCTCAGCCATGTCGCCCAAGCATCGCATGGACGTACCGTCACCATCGAGCACACTGACGACATCCTGCTGGTACGCATCGACGTCCATCTCATCATGCAGGTGCTTACGAATCTCATCATGAACGCCTTCAAATACACGCCCGAGGACTCGACTGTCACCATCAGCGCACGTCGCGAGGGCGCGTTCGTCGTGGTGGACGTCGCAGACGATGGGCCGGGTGTGGCAGACTGCGACAAGCCTCATATCTTTGAGCGCTTCTTCACCTCAAGCAATACGCAGCCCGTGGATTCGCGTCGAAGCATCGGCCTTGGGCTGTCGCTTTGCCGCTCCATCGTGGAGGCGCATGGCGGCGTCATCGAAGCTCGCGACAACCACCCCCATGGGGCCGTCTTCCGTTTTACCCTGCCCGCCGAGGAGATCGAGATTCATGAATAATGCCGCTAAGCCACGCATCCTCCTGGTCGAAGATGACCTGACCGTTCAAAACCTCGTTTCGACCGCGCTTGACCTCCACGGCTACGTCGTGAGCAAAGTTTGCAACGGCCAGGCCGCCATCATGGATGCGGTGTCGCACGGCCCCAGCCTCATCATGCTCGACCTCGGCCTTCCCGACATTGACGGTATCGAGGTCATCACGAAGATCCGAAGCTGGTCGGCAGTCCCCATTATCGTCATTTCGGCGCGCACCGAAGATTCCGACAAGATTGCAGCACTTGACGCAGGGGCAGACGACTACCTCACCAAGCCCTTTTCTGTGGATGAGTTGCTCGCGCGCGTCCGTGCGAATTTGAGGCGCTCCTCGATGGCGTCGAGCGAGTCGACAGAAGCGAGCACGTTCGACAACGGTCCGCTGCATATCGACTACGCCGCGGGATACGCGACGAAAGACGGACGCGAGCTCTCGCTCACCCCAACCGAGTACAAATTGCTTGTCCTTCTGGCGAAAAACGTCGACAAGGTGCTCACCCACACCTTCATCACCCGCGAGATATGGGGCACGAGCTGGGACAGCGATCTGGCGAGCCTGCGCGTGTTCATGCGCACCCTGCGCAAGAAGATCGAGGCAGACCCCTCTCACCCCAAGATGATTCAGACGCACATGGGTGTCGGGTACCGCATGCAGCGTCTCTAGCCCACCCCACAAAAAAGTTGCGGTGGAATACGGAGTAGATAAGGCCTTTGACAGCCAAAACAGTCCGTATTTCACCGCAACTGATGGGCGGGATGGAGTTAGAGGCGCAAGTAGGCAATCATGCCTTCGACGGCGAGCTTGGCGCCGGCGGCGGCATGGACGACCGTGAGCGGGCCGTTAACAATATAGTTAACGATACCCCAAAATGGGTCTTCAACTCGCCGCGCTCGCCCCCAAATGTGCAAAGCGCCCCGCGAACGGATGCTCGCGAGGCGCTTGGACGTCTGGGGCTTACTTGATACCGCGGCCCAGGTCTTCGGCGATTTTGTCCACGCCCTTAAGTGCGGCGCAGGTCTTTTTGTTGGAGCAATGTCCCGTGCAAACGCCACCCTGAGCACAGTCGGCGCAGGTACCCTTGCGGTAGATACGCACGCACACGGCAACAAATGCAATGCCGATAACAGCCAGTACAACAATATCGATAGGTGCCATAGCAAGCCTCCTCTAGTTAGCCACCACTTACTTTACCCCATTCTCCACCTACAAAAAGGGGACAGGTTTATTTTGGTCGGTTTTATCTGCGGAAACGCCACATCTCCCCCACCAAAAAGCCCGAGTGTCGCTGGGACACCCGGGCTTTTGGAAAGGGGCTAATCCTTATTCGGAGTTAGGCGGAAACTGCGGCAGAAGCGGTGTTGGTCTCGTCCTCATCGGTCCAAACATGCTTAGGCATGGGACGGAAGATCTGGAAGAGCATCGCAGCCAGCAGCACGATGGCCACAACCGTCCAGATACCAAACTGTCCAAGAACAAACAGGTTGTAGAACTGGTTGATGAACAGGCCGATGACCCAAGCAAAGGCGCACTCGTAGCCGATGGCGATAGCGGTCCACTTGCCGGAATCCATCTGGTTGCGGATGGTGCCCATGGCTGCGAAGCACGGAGCGCACAGCAGGTTGAAGGCACCAAAGGCCACGCAAGCACCCATGGTGGGGAACATGCCCGCAAACGCGGTCCACAGGCTCGGGTCGGTCTCGCCGGCGTCGGCAACAGACAGCAGCGAGCCGGCGGTGGCGACAACGTTCTCCTTGGCAACGAGACCCGAGACGGTCAGTGCGGTGGCCTGCCAGGTGCTAAAGCCGAGCGGGGCGAAGATCCAAGCGACCAGGTTGCCGAACATGGCAAGCACGGAGTAATCCATGAACTCCTCGGGGATGCCCTCCATGGAAGGCAGGTAGCCAAAGGCGCCGTTGTAGCTACCAAAGTTGGAGAGGAACCAAACGACGACGGTGGACGCAAAGATGACCGTGCCGGCCTTCTTGATAAAGGCGAAGCAGCGCTCCCACACGTGCAGCGCCCAAGAGCGGATCGCCGGGAAGTGGTAGGCAGGAAGCTCCATAACAAACGGCGTCGGGCGGCCGGCGAAGAGCTTGGTCTTCTTGAGCATAAGGCCCGAGGCAATGACGGCAAAGACGCCCAGGAAGTAGAAGAGCGGGCTGATCCACGCAGCGGTGGTAGAAGAGTCGCCAATGATGGAACCCATAAGCAGGGCGATGATCGGCAGCTTGGCGCCGCAGGGGATGAACGTGGTGGTCATGACCGTCATACGGCGGTCCTTTTCGTTCTCGATCGTCTTGGTGGCCATTACGCCGGGAACGCCGCAGCCCGAGGACACGAGCATGGGGATAAAGGACTTACCGGACAGGCCAAAGCGGCGGAACACGCGGTCCATAATGAAGGCGACACGGGCCATGTAGCCGCAGTCCTCCAGGAAGGACAACATCACAAAGAGCAGGAACATCTGCGGCACGAAGCCGAAGATGGCGCCCAGGCCGCCGACGATACCGTCGCAGACCAGCGAATCGACCAGGCCACCGTCCTCGGTGCCGCCCGCCACGAGGGCATCGTGCACCATGGTGGTAATACCCGGAACATAGGGACCGTACTGCGCCGGGTCGACCGAATCAGCGTCGTCGCCCGCAGCCTCAACGGCTGCGTCATAGGCGTCGCGGCCCTGACCGAGCACGTACCAACCGTCGGTGCCAAAGAGTTGGTCGTTGGTGAAGTCGGTCACCGTACCGCCCAGGGTGGAAACGGCGATGTAGTACACGCAGAACATAATGACTACGAAGATCGGCAGGCCCAGAATGCGGTTGGTAACCACACGGTCGATCTTCTCGGAAGTGCTCATCTTGGCCGGAGCCTTGGTGAGGCACTCATCGACGATGTGCGCGATCACACCATAGCGCTCGCCGGTGATGATGGACTCGGCGTCGTCGTCGCAATCCTGCTCGCACTGGGCGACCAGCTGCTCAACGCGATCGGCCTTCTCCTTGGTAAGGTTGATGAGCTTGCAGGCGTCCGCATCGCGCTCAAACAGCTTGACAGCGTAGTAGCGACGCTTGTTGGCGGGAACGCTCGCAGGCAGGTTATTCTCGATGTGGTCCAGAACGTCCTCGATGGAAGAATCGAACTTGTGCTCCGGCACCTGGCCCTTGGAAGCAGCGGACTTCTTGACCTGCTCGAACAGCTCGTTGATACCCTTGTTCTTAAGGGCCGAGATCATCATGACCGGGCAGCCGAGCTTCTTGGAAAGCTTGTCCGTGTCGATCTTGTCGCCGTTTTTCTCCACGAGGTCGGCCATGTTGAGGGCCACGACCACGGGCAGGCCGGTCTCGATGACCTGAAGTGCCAGGTACAGATTGCGCTCAAGGTTGGTCGCGTCGACAACCTGGACGACCACATCAGGCTCGCCGCTCATGAGGTAATCGCGCGAGCACTGCTCCTCGGGGCTGTAGGGGGAAAGCGAGTAGATGCCGGGGAGGTCCGTAATCGTGACGTTCTTGTCGCTTAGGAGCTTGGCTTCCTTTTTCTCAACCGTGACACCGGGCCAGTTGCCAACGTAGCCGTTGGCGCCGGTGATCAGGTTGAAAAGCGTGGTCTTGCCGCAGTTGGGGTTACCCGCCAGCGCGACATGGATCTGAGAATCCGCCATTCAATCCTTCTTCCTTGTGTGCCCGCGCTGTCATCTCCGCGCAGGTTGGATAATGTGCTTCAAAGATGCTGCATTAAGTTAGAAAAACCTAACTTTATATGCAGAAATACACGCCGCGAGCCCTTACTGAACCTCGACGACGGCCGCTTCCTCCTTGCGGATGGAAAGCTCGTAGCCGCGCACGTTGATCTCGACCGGATCACCGAGCGGCGCAACCTTTACGACCTTGAACGAAGTGCCCTTGATGAGCCCCAGGTCCATAAGGTGGCGGCGCAGCGCGCCCTCACCGTGAAGCTTGACGATGGTAGAGCTCTCGCCTACCTTAACGTCACCCAACGTCTTCATCCTCTTGTCCCCCTTTCGGTTTTAATGAAATGCTGCGGACTAACCGACGGTCATGATGTGCATGGCAACCTTGGAATCGATGCCAAAACGTGCGCCCAGCACGGTGACGATGATATTGGCACCACTCGAGCTCACCACGTGAATCTCGCTGCCCTCGACAAAGCCAAGGTCCTTGAGGTGGTGCTTCATGTCCTCATTGCCCTTTACCCGAGACACGCGCACGGTTTCGCCCGCCTTTACCATCGAAAGCGGCATGGCCGGCATCTGCGGTCCGCAAGACATGAGTGAGCTCCTAACGTCGGTTCGTCCTCAACATCGACGCGGTAAAAGTTAACCACGTCTATGTTCGCTTTAGTAAACTAACATGTGGTTAACTTTTTTGAAAGGGTCTCTATTCAGTTTTCGAAAAAGTTTCCCATACGAAACAAAAGAGGCACCGCAAAGAGCGCCTCCTAGAGATGTGACAAAGGGACTGTCCGCAGTCCCTTGTTGCGTTTAGAGCGAGAGGTTTCTGATCGACGTGACGCACGAGGCCTCGTCTACGCCCGAAACGCGAAAGACGATATCCTCGCCACATTCGCCGTAAAGCGCCATGAGGCCCATCACGTCACGGCCATCGGTATGGCGGTCGCCGATGCTGACCGACACGTCGCTACGATGCTTGGCGATGATGTCGTAGAGTAGCGCGACCGGGCGGGCATGCAGTCCCAACGGATCTTTAATCGTCTTTGTAAACTCGACCATGTCCCCTCCCGCGGTATCGCTCATTCGGCTGGCAAACCCAGCCACGTGGTAGCTATTGTACCGTTAGATAGTTGTTGCGGCTCGCCAAAAGCTCGACCGGAAACTGCGTCCCATTATTTGGCTGGATTCTGGGTTGCGGCTTCCCAAGGGGCCCTGTTTGGGAAACTGCAACCCGTTCTGGACGCAAATTCCGGGTCGCAGTTTCCGCGGCGCCCGGTCATCCCGGGCCACCGCAGCATCGGCGCATAAAAAGCGAGGAAAGGCACGCGTCCTCCCCTCGTTACGGGCAATATGTAGCCGCTCGCCTACATCAGGCGCAGGCTGACGTCCTTGAGCTGGGCGCCGGAAACGGCACTCGGGGCGCCCGACATGAGATCGGAGCCGCTGGCCGTCTTGGGGAACGCCATGACGTCGCGGATGGAGTCGGAGCCGGTGAGCAGCATGCACACGCGATCCAGGCCCAGGGCGAAGCCGCCCATCGGGGGCGCACCAAACTTGAGCGCCTCCATGAGGAAGCCGAACTGCGACTCGGCGCGCTCCTCGGTAAAGCCCAGAAGCTTGAGCATGGACATCTGCATCTCGGCGTTGTGGATACGCATACCGCCGCCACCGGCCTCAAAGCCGTCCATGACAAAGTCGTAGGTGCAGGAGCCGGCTGCCAGCGGATCGGCCTCAATCTTGGCGATGTCGGTCTCGGTCGGCAGGGTAAAGGGCTGATGCTCGGCTGCATAGGCCTTGCGGTCCTCGTCCCAGTGGAACAGCGGGAAGTTGACGATCCACAGGAAGTCGTGACCCTCGCGCTTGATCTCGAGCGCGTTGGCCATGTGGGAGCGCATGCCGCCCAGGATCTCGTCGGAAAGCAGGCGCGGGCCGGCGGCGAACATCACGAGGTCGCCGGGCTCGACGTCCATGCGCTCGCGCAGAGCCGCCATCTCCTCGTCCGAGAAGAACTTGACGATGGGGCTGTTGATGGAACCGTCCTCGCGGAAGGCGATCCAGGCCAAGCCCTTGGCGCCAAACGTGGAGGCCACGCCGGCGAGTTTATCGATCTTGGCGCGGGCCCAGGCACCGGCGCCCTTGGCGTTGATGGCCTTGACGACGGAACCCTCCTCGTTTGCGGCGGTCGCAAAGACCTTGAACTTGGAGTTGGCAAAGATGTCGGTCAGGTCGACCAGGTGCATGCCATAGCGGGTATCGGGCTTGTCGGAGCCATAGGTGTCCATGGCCTCCCAGTAATCCATGCGGCGCAGCGGCGTGGGCATCTCGACACCCATGCGGCCGAAGGCATCGGACAGGACCTCTTCGAGCGCGCTCATGACATCGTTCTGGTCCACGAAAGACATCTCGATATCGACCTGGGTGAACTCGGGCTGACGGTCGGCGCGCAGGTCCTCGTCGCGGAAGCACTTGGCAACCTGGTAGTAGCGCTCGACGCCGCCGACCATGAGCAGCTGCTTCAGAAGCTGCGGGGACTGCGGCAGAGCGTAGAAGTTGCCCGGCTGGATGCGGCTGGGAACGATGAAGTCGCGGGCGCCCTCGGGCGTGGACTTAAACAGGGAGGGCGTCTCGACCTCCATGAACTCACGGTTGTGCAGTGCCTCGCGAATGGCAAAGGTGAAGTCGGAGCGCAGCTTGAGGTTGGCCATCATCTCGGGACGACGGAGGTCCAGATAGCGATAGCGCAGACGGGTGTCCTCGCTGGTCTCGATGCCATCCTCGATCTGGAACGGCGGGGTGACGGACGTATTGAGCACCTCGGCATGGTCGGTCAGGACCTCGATCTCGCCGGTGGCGAGCTTGGTGTTGGTGGTCTCGTCGCCACGGGCGCGCACGACGCCGTGAATCTTGATGGGCCACTCGGGACGCATGGTCTCGGCGATCTTAAAGGCATCGCCGTCAGAATGCTCGGGGTCGAAGGTGAGTTGCGTAATGCCCTCACGGTCGCGAAGGTCGCAGAAAATAAGGCCACCGTGGTCGCGGCGACGGCTCACCCAACCGGTGAGGGTGACCTCTTCGCCCACGTTCTCGCGGCGAAGCTCGCCGCAGGTACGGGTGTGCATGGAATGCTCGTCGATGGGACGGGTCTGGCTCATACCAGTGATCCTCCTTTATGGATCTGTGCCGCCCCGTGTCGTTCCGGGCGGCGTCGTACAGATTCGCCCGGCCTGCGTAAACCGCGCAGCCGGACATGGCGTTCTATCTTATCGCACCCGCGTCGATGTGCCGCAAAAAAGTAGCTCCTGCCCAAAGACTTGACGGAGACGAAACAATTGGCGCACCGCGACTGTCGCCGAGGCGCGCCGCGTGCGACAATGTGCCCCAATACAACTGCACCCGGAAAGGCCCAACATGTCTGCACGCCTCATCGTTATGGATATCGACTCCACCCTCATCAACCAGGAGGTCATCGATCTTTTGGGTGAGGAGGCAGGCGTGGGCGAGCAGGTAGCGCAAATTACCGAGCGCGCCATGCGCGGCGAGCTCGACTTTAAGCAAGCGCTCGAGGAGCGCGTGGGGCTGCTTGCGGGCCTGAACGAGAGCGTGTTCGAGCGCACCTTTGAGCGTGTGACGTTTACCCCCGGCGCGCTGGAGCTTGTGCGCTCGGCGCACAGCAAGGGCTGGAAGGTCGGCGTGGTAAGCGGCGGCTTCCACGAGGTTGCCGATAAGATCGTGGCTGCCGCGGGCATCGACTTTTGCCTGGCCAACCGTCTGGAGGTCGTAGACGGCAAGCTCACCGGAAGACTGGCGGCAGACATCGTGACCAAGGAGTCCAAGCTTATCCAGATGCTGGATTGGGCAGTTGAGTGCGGCGTCGATATGGCCCACACGGTCGCTATTGGCGACGGCGCCAACGACATCCCCATGATTCAGGCCGCGGGCACGGGCATCGCGTTTTGCGCCAAGCCCAAGACGCGCGAGGCCGCCCCGTTTGCCATCGACGAGCGCAACCTGATGCTCGCCATGGACATCATCCTGCGTGACTAGCCGATTCGTCTAACAATTGAATCAGTCTGTCCTATAGTTTCCGAACAATTTTATCTTAGTGTTCGGAAATATACCCTTTGAGTGCTAGACTTTGCGCCGTCGAAGGGAACATATATATGGATAAGCGAGATCTTGAGCAATTGCTGAGCGATGTTGCCGGCGGGGCAGTCACCCCTGCCGACGCCCTCACGCGCATCCAGACGGCTCCGACCGCCGATCTGGGTTTTGCGCAGCTCGATCTTTCACGCGGGGTACGCCAGGGAGCCGGCGAGGTTATCTACGGCGCCGGTAAAACCGCCGGGCAGATTGCCGCCATTATCGAAGCGCTGCGCGATGCAGGCCAGGAGCGCATCCTGGTCACGCGCTTGGACGCCAAAAAGGCAGCCCGTACCTCGGAATTTCTCGGCAACGGCATCGACCTGGGATATGTCCCGGACGCACAGCTCGCCCTCGTGGGCGGCAAGCCCTCCCCCACCGGCAACGGACGCATCGTCGTCGCCTGCGCCGGTACGAGCGACCTGCCCGTCGCGAAAGAAGCCGCATTGACGGCCGAGTTCTACGGCAACGAAGTCGATCGCCTCTACGACGTAGGTGTCGCCGGCTTGCACCGCCTGCTCGCTCATGCTGAGGAACTTGCCCAGGCGCAGGTGGTCATCGCCATCGCCGGCATGGAAGGCGCCCTGGCAAGCGTCATCGGCGGCCTGGTGAGTTGCCCGGTCATCGCCGTTCCCACCAGCGTGGGCTACGGCGCGAACTTTGGTGGCGTGGCCGCACTGCTCGCCATGCTCAACTCCTGCGCCAGCGGCGTCTCGGTCGTCAATATCGACAACGGCTTTGGCGCCGCCTATCAGGCAAGTCTTATCAATCATCTGAGCGCCGGCACGCCCTGCGCCCGCTAAGGAGCATTCCATGTCCAACCACCAGCACACGCTTATCATCGACGGAACCTCGGGCATCAGCGGCGATATGACCGTCGCGGCTCTGCTCGACCTGGGCGCCAGCGAGGAGCACCTGCGCGAACAGCTCGCCACGCTGCCGGTCGACGGCTTTACGATCGCCGTGACGCGCGTAAACAAGCATGGCATCGACGCCTGCGATTTCGACGTCCAGCTGGCAGAGGAACTCGAGAACCACGATCACGATATGGCCTGGCTCTACGGTAATGAGGCTGCTGTCGAGCACGAGCATGACCATGAGCATATGCACGAGCATGAGCACCATCATCACGACCATGTCGAGCACGACCACTGCCACGAGCACGACCATGAGAGCCATGGACACGAGGGCCACCATCACGCCCACCACCATCACCACCGTTCTTTGACAGACGTCACCGCCATCATCGACGGCTCGCAGCTGAGTGGCGGTGCCAAACGCCGCGCTCTCGCCATCTTTACCGCGCTGGCTGCCGCCGAGGCCAAGGCACACGGCAAAACGCCCGAGACCGTCATGTTCCACGAGGTGGGTGCCGTCGACTCCATCGTCGATGTCTGCTCGGTCGCCATCTGCCTCGACGACCTGAGCATTGAAGACATCGTGGTTGAGTCGCTCTCCGAGGGTCACGGTACCATCCACTGCGCCCACGGCCTTATGCCCATCCCGGTGCCCGCCGTCGTCAACCTATGCCAAGCAGGCAATATCGCCCTCACGCCCGCACCGGTCGCCGGCGAGCTCGTGACGCCCACGGGCGCCGCCATCGTCGCCGCACTGCGCACGTCCGAGCACCTGCCGGCCCGCTACCGCATCGAGACCGTCGGCTACGGCGCCGGTAAGCGCCCCTACGAGGGTTGCTCCGGTACGCTTCGCTGCCTGCTCGTTCACGCAGACGCATAGCCATGGATGCCCGCAAGGCCAAAAGCCGTGCCGCGATCGTCGCGGCGTTCTCCGAGCTCCTGTGCGAGGAAGATTACGGCAAGATCACTGTCGGCGACATCATCGCGCGCGCTCACGTAGGCCGCGCGACATTCTACGGCCTCTTTAAGAGCAAAGACGACCTACTGTCCGAGCTCGTGAGCGACATCTGTACCCACGCCCTCGACGACGATGGCGCACCGCTCGACGACCCTTTCGTGCAGGTCGAGCATATCCTTAGCAACCTGTGGGAACGCCGTCAGGGCGTGAGGGCCCTTGTAGCCGGCGCCGGCTCACGCGTCTTCGCCGACAGCCTCCGCAAGACCATCATGTCGCTCGCGGCCGAAACCGTCCCCATCGACCCCACAGGCCCAGCCGGCACCATGGACCGCAGCTTCCTCCTCCATCACATAGCCTCAAGCTTCGTAGCCACCGTCCAATGGTGGGCCTGGCACAACTTCCAATCCAACAAAGCCGACGTAGCCAAAGACTACCTATCGGCCATACAACCCCTGTTCACCTAAGTAAGACCCCACCCCAAAGTGCCATCCCAACAAAGCGCCCACCCCATCCCCAAGTTACGCTTTCTTGTAAGAGCACCCAAAAGCAAAGCGCCCCTCCCATCCAAATTCAGATATATATGTTGGGTTGCTTGTTCGAACACAGCCAAGAATGCCCAGGGCTCGGCAAGGGTTTACTTTCCAACGCATTACGCAGGACGCAAAAAGGCTCGCCGCACAAAGTGCGCAGCGAGCCTTTTTGCATGTCCGAGGACGCGTTGGAAAGTAAACCCTTGCCGAGCCCGAACCTTATAGAGCCGTCCTTCGACTAGAACATGCCCAAGAAGCCATGCACAAACAGCGCTGCCACAATAGCACCGACAAACGGCGCAATGCCAGGAACAAGCAGGCCATACTTCCAGTTGTTGTCAGCCTTGTTCTTAATCGGCAGCAACTGATAGGCCATGCGAGGACCAAGGTCACGTGCCTGGTTCATGGCGAAGCCGGTGATGCCGCCCATGCCCATGCCAACGGCCCAAACGATCAGGCCGACGCAGATAGCGAGCATCAGAACGTCCTCACCAGCACGGCTAGCAGCAGCAAGGATGGCGCTAATGAACACAAAGGTGCAGATGGCCTCGCAGAAGAAGTTGCGGGCATAGTTCGTACCCTCGGTGGTGGGGTTGGTCGAGAAGATGTTGCGCTGAGCAATGGGATCGACGACGCCTTCGGAAGCCTTGAACTCATCGGCATACATAAACCAAGCGATCACAGCACCCACAAAGCCGCCGAGCATATCGGCAAGCATGAAGGGGATGCAGTTGCCCCACGGCACCAGACCGACGATGCACTGGGCAAGCACCATAGCGGGGTTCATGCACACGGCGCCGCCAAAGACAAACAGGCAGACCGAGATGCCAAAAGACCAAGTGGTGATGGCAAACATATGGCCAGAGCCCTGATACTTGGTGCCTTTGAGCACGGTATCGCAGTGCACGCCCACGCCAAAGACGATCATGAGGGCCGTCGCGCCGAATTCGCAGAGGAGTTTGGTAAGCATAAAACCTTATCTTTCTTATTGGTTACAAACGATTCGTTTAAGCTGCGCGCTAGTGCTGGGCGACGACAACACCCAGGCCATCGGGGATGACGGCGACCTTGGCGTCGGCACCCTTCATCTCAAAGGCGAGCTTGAGCGCCTCCTCGAGGGTGTTAACCGGCGTCGTGTGCATATCCTTGAGCATCTGGTGGTCGCACAGGTCGGTAACCATGATCACAGGGTGATGTGCCAGGATGCGAGCAAAAATCTGGCTCGTCCACTGATCGGGCAGGGTCTCGTCCTTGGGGCGATCGATGCAGGCACGCTCAAACTCCGCCGGATCGTTGTCGGCGATGTTGTGATAGAAGCCCTCGCCGCCGTGACCGTCGGCGCAGCCGGCGACATCGATGATCACGCCGCCCTCGGGAAGCGTGGCCTCGGCAGCGCACATGCCCTTCACGGCCTGGTAGATGTTCTGGTCGAGCGGGTAACCACCGTTGGTGGTGATGGCAATCTCGCACTCGACGGGCTCAGCGCCGGCAAGGCTCTTCACGAACTCGCAGCCAGCCTCGTGTGCCTTGTGGATGTCACCGGCAAAGGAGCCAATGACCTCGTGCTTGCCGTTGAGCACCACGTTAAGCACAAAGGCAAGGTGAGCCATCTCGGCAGCGGCGAACATATCCTCGCTCACGTGGTTGTGGCACAGGTTGCCGGCACGCGAATGGGAGTCGTTCACAAACTGACCGTTGTGGTTGTACATGATGGTCTTATAGCTGGCGATGCCGGGCAGGACAGACTTTCGGCTGCCAGAGAAGCCGGCAAAGAAGTGCGGCTCAATGAAGCCCTCGGCAAGAAGCAGGTCGCAATCGGCAGCGATCTTGTTGATGATGCACTCGCCACCAGAAGGCAGGGTGCCGATCTTCTTCATCATGCTGTCGTCGGTTGCGACATGCATAACGATTTCCTCGTTGGCAACGATGTCCTCGCCATACTTGTTGACGAGCTCCTCGTGCGTCGACGGACGGTGCATACCCGTAGCAACCAAAATACGCACACGAGCCTCGGGCGCAGCGGCATGAATGTGATGCAGCAGAATAGGCATCGTCACACGCGAGGGAACGGGACGCGTATGGTCGGAGCTGATGATGACGATGTTCTTTTTACCAGCACAAAGCTCCTCGAGCGAAGGTGAGCCATAAGGGTTGGCAAGCGACTCCTCTACCAGTTTTTCCTGCGATTTCGTAGTCTTAAACTCGTTTTGATGACCTTCCATCACACCCGCGAAGTTCTTGTCCTCGAGCTCCAGATGCAACGTCTTGTGGTCAAACGGCAGTTCACATTCAAACATTGACGAGCGCCCTCTTCCTTTCAACTGACACACTAGTCAAACCGTTGGAAGGATACGCCGTTCACCGAAAAACACCACCGTCCACCGACTCATTAACACAACGTTCATATTTGACCTACAACAAAACGGCCGCGATCCCAAACGGGACCGCGACCGCTGCAGTCATAAGGCGAGAAGCGCACCTAATTCTCTCCAGCCCCAATCCCTGAAGACCGAGGCCGAAGGGGCCCAATGGGTTTCCCGCTGAATGCATTCCGCAGCACGAAGCCCTTTCCAAACGCGCGAAGTGCGCCATTATTTCCCCAGCCAGTAATCCGCCGAAGACCGGACATCGAAGGGTCCGCCATAAGTTTACTTTTAGGCACACTCCGCAGGACGCAAGAAGCCCTCGCCGCACGAAGTGCGCAGCGAG
>ERZ791915.459-NODE-459-length-43648-cov-5.989035_pt1 | contig 43648 bp, 41 predicted proteins | sample MGYA00510139_ERZ791915 | MGnify/ENA primary metagenome ERZ791915 (study PRJEB30046, sample SAMN00792117) | human gut metagenome | study: EMG produced TPA metagenomics assembly of the A metagenome-wide association study of gut microbiota in type 2... | reverse complement strand
TACCTCTCAGGCCAGCTGCCTGGATTTGGACGACATTCCCGTATACCAGCCGGATACACCCTATACAGGAACGTTCAGTGGGAAACGAATCCGGCGCGGCCTGTACCGTTTCGCCAACGGCAGGACGGCTAATGCCGATATCAATGGCGCCGCCAACATACTTCGTAAAAGTAAGCAGAACTTCGATTTCGAGGGACTGTGTAAGGGGCTTTTGGACAGCCCTTTGAGAATAAGGCTATCCTGATTTCAGGAGGAAACTTAAACAGCAACCTTCTCAAGAATCTCCCGCTTCTATAAGCGGGAGAGGTTCAAGGCAAAGACTTATGTACTCGATACGAATGTGCTCATTCAGGCGCCGTATGCCATGCAGTGTTTTGAAGACAATCACGTCGTTATTCCCCTGGTCGTCGTCGAAGAGCTGGATGGGCTGAAAAAAGCGGATGGTGAACGCGGGTTCAATGCCCGTCAAGCCATCCGTTTTTTAGAACGCCTGCGTCTCCGGGGCAATCTGCTCGACGGAGTCCCCTTGGATAACGGCGGTACGCTGCGTATCGAAATCAACTGCGTCCATGAAGCCCTTCCCGATTCCCTGCCCAATGACCAGGCCGACAATCGCATCCTCAAGGTCTGCCGTCATCTGCAGCAGTGCCAGCCCATCCTGGTCACGAAAGACCTGGTCCTGCGATTGAACGGTCGCTGCTGGCCCTCGATGCGATTCAGCGCTTATAGACTCATTTCTTCAGATATTGACTGGAAATGGCGGGGTTCCACGAGCAGAGTCCCGCCGTTTTTTTCAAAGCGCCATTTCTGTCGGACGTCGGGATATTTGTCATGATCCACTTCGCTGAGGAACATGTCCAGAGGCCGGATGAAGTCGCGGTATTCGCCATATAAGGTCTTATAGACGACGTAAGTCTCGCCCGTTTCGGCGTCGTCGGCTAAATCGAGGATGCGGTACATATGGTTCTTGAAATGGCGCCACGTTTCGCCGGGCCTGGGCAGGTCGCGGCCGAGGACAAAGGCCGTCAGAGCCGCAAAGGACGGCAGGAAGGGTACGGCGTCGGCCCAATCCTCCTCGACGAAGCCTTCGTCGCTCATCTGCTGGATCAAGGCTTTCATGGGCTGGTAATAGCCATCAAAGTCGAGAAAGGCAAAGCGTCCTTCCATCTGATGCAGTTTCACCTGGCTCATGACCTGGCTGATTTCTTCCAGCGTCCCAATACCGCCGGGAAAGGCCAGGAAGATATCGCCTAAATCCATCATCTGCTGCTTGCGTGACGTCATATCCGGCGTCACAATCAGTTTCGTCAAGCCTTCATGCTGTAATTCCTCATCCATGAAGAACTGCGGTTCCACGCCGATGACCTGGCCTCCGGCCTGCAAAGCACCGTCAGCCAGTTTCCCCATGAGCCCAGTCCGGCTGCCGCCGTAAACGAGGGTGTGCCCGTGGCGGGCAATCCAAGCCCCTAACGCATAAGCATAATCAGCATAACAAGACCGGTTCCCGCTGCGGGAACCGAGATAAACGGTAATATTCATAAGTTGCGTCCTTTCTTTCCCCTAATATATGGTATAATAAGTGTTATTATATCATATATTAGGGGGATTTTTCGTTATGATTTTCGTTGCCATGATTCTGTTAGGTTCCGTCATCGGCTTTGTCGGTGCTGGCGGAGCCGGCGTCACGATTACGCTGCTGACGGTCGGTTTCGGTGTTCCTGTCCATACGGCCCTGGCCGTTTCCCTGGCGGCCATGACTTTTACCATGATTTCCGGGACGGTCAGTCATTACCGGGAACATGAAGTCGATGTGAAGCCTGGGGCCATCATCGGCGGCAGCGGTATGATCGGCTCGATTGCCGGCACCAATGTGTCCAACATCATGCCGTCGGAACTGCTGGCGACGATGACGTCGCTCATGCTCATCGCTTCCGGACTGATTCTCTATGTCCGCCTCTACCAAGACGCCTGGCTGACCCGGCACTTTCCCGTGCGGACGACAGCCTTAACGGGAAAGAAGCTCTATATCTACGGCATCATTACCGGTCTCATCGTCGGCTTCCTGTCCGGTGCCTTCGGCATCGGTGCCGCGGCCTTCATCCAGCTGGCTCTGATGGTCGTCTTCGGCATTTCCCTGCTCCACGCTATCGGGACCTGCATGATGATCGTCCTGCCTATTTCGGCTGCCGGCGGCTTGAGCTACTTGTTCAATGGCCGCCTGGACCTGTGGATTTTCGTCCAGACCCTGCTGGGCCTGAGTCTCGGCGCCTATATAGGTGCAAAGTTCACGCACTTAGCCCCCAAGCCCCTGCTCAAGGCAGCTATCGTCGCCATGCCGACCCTGGGCGGCATCATCATGGTCCTCTTCGGCCGCTAAGCCTGCTGATGGCGGTGCCAGCAGTAGCAGATCAGGACCGTCAGGATGACCCAGAACATCAGCCGCCCGCTGTGCTGGCTGAGGTGGATGAGGTCATGGCCTAAAAGGACTTCGATGACGACCCGCGGGACCTTGCCGACAGCCGTCGCCAGGAAGTGGTCTTTCTGGCTGAGGTGGCTGACGGCGGCGATAGCCGTAAAGGGGACGTTGGGGATATACGGAATGGACCGGGCCATGGCCAGCGTCGAGAAGCGGCTGTATTTATCGAGCTGATTCCGCAAGTGATGGCGGGAGATGACGTGGAGGGCCTGGCGGCGCAGGACCGTCCGCAAGATGAGGAAGCTCAGTTCCGTCCCCAGGACTTCGCCAATCCAGGAAATGATAAGGCCCGGCACGAGGCCGAAGATGGCTCCGTTGACGGTCAGAAAGGGAATCGACGGCAGACCGGTCATATCGGTGACGGTAATCATGAAGATACTGATGAGGGCCGCATAGATGCCGAAAGATGAAATATAATCGATGAGGACGTCGACATCACCGGCCAGGCTCAGGCGGAACAGTTCCTGATAGAAGTCGGGGATGACCCACTGGACGCTCCAAAAAGCCAGGAATAAGCCCAGGCAGACGGCGCCTTTTATCACTTTATCCCATAAAGGCCCATTGCGAATAGCCATAGATATCCCCTTCTCTCACCCTTGATAATCCTATTGTATACCTAAAAAGGGCAGATTCACAAGTGTTTTTTTGTAAACTGCCCAAAGGAGGTTTGAATATGACAAAAATACCGGATGCGCCGAATTTTTTTATCGGCCGCAGTGAAGCCATTGCCCAGAATGATAAATTATCCAATAAAGCCCGTCAGAGCCTGTATACGGCACGGGCCGCCAATACCGTCGATGCCTACCGGTCGGACTGGAACGATTTCTGCGACTGGTGCAGCTATCACCAGCTGTCGTCATTCCCGGCCGAACCGGAAACCATCGTCAATTACATCAACGACCTGGCCGACAACGCCAAGGCCAATACCATCGCCCGGCGCATCAGTGCCCTGACCGAGAATTTCGACGCCGCCGGTCTCAAAGAGAATCCCTGCCGCTACCCCATCGTCAAAAACGCCCTGCGGGGCATCAAGCGCATGAAAGGGACCATCCAGCACGGCAAGGCACCGATTCTCTTCGACGACATCAAGGAAATGCTGACCTATCTTGAAGGCGACGAAATCCAGCAGGTCCGCGACAAGGCCATCCTGCTGGTCGGCTTCTACGGGGCCCTGCGCCGGTCAGAACTGGCCGGCATCGACGTGGAAGACCTGAAGTTCACCCGCCTGGGCCTGCTCATTACCCTGCGCAAATCGAAGACGGACCAGTTCGACCAGGGCCAGATGATTGCCATCCCCATGGTCAAAGACAAGGACCTCTGTGCCGTCACGGCCTTGCAGAAATGGCTCGATGTCAGCGGCATCACGACAGGTCCGGTCTTCCGGGGATTGACGAAGGGGCATCATGTTCGTAAGACCCGGATTTCCGATAAATCTATCGCCCTCATCGTCAAGCACTATGCCGGGCTCATGGGCATGAATCCCGACGACTACGGCGCCCACAGCCTGCGCCACGGCTTTGCCACGTCGGCGGCCCAGCATCACGTCGAAGAACGGCAGATCATGCGCCAGACCCGGCATAAGTCCCAGGCCATCGTGCGCCGCTACATCGACGAAGCCGACCGCCTCATCGACAGCCCGATTTTAAAGATTACCGAAGATTCTCACCCTCACTAATCCACCAGCTGCCTGGCCAGCACCGTCCGCACCTGTTCGGCCCGGCCTGGGGCTACCGGCAGGCGCAGGACCTGGCCCGGACGGATGTCACTGGTGCCGGTCAGGCCGTTTTCTTTTAAAATCGAATCCATGACTTCACGCACATCCGTATCATCACCGGCTGTAACCGAAGCCAGCTGCCAGACGGTCTGCCCCGGTTCGACGGCGACGGAAATGAATTCCTGCGAAGACTGGTAACTCCAGCCGATCTGCGTACACATAAAGAGGGCCAATATGGCCAAGATGACATATTTCATGGCAATCACTCCTGACTTTGAAACGAACGTTCCTGGAACGAATTTTCTTAGAACAACCGTTCGTCGATGGTTTTATTATATCGTCGAACGGTTGTTCCTGTCAAGATATTTTGAACAAACGTTTGATTTTTTTTATGAATTTCGGTATAATGAAGGTAGCTTATACTGGAATTGCTATAACTTTCCAAGACTGGAGTGATATATATGATTAATAATGAAAAAATGCTGACGACCCGTCAAAAACAAATCTTAGAATACATCCGCACGTGTGTCCATAAATTCGGCTATCCCCCGTCGGTACGGGAAATCTGCAAGGAAGTCGGCCTGAGCTCGACGTCGACGGTCCACGGCTATCTCCACCGCCTGGAAGATCTGGGCTATATCCGCCGCGACCCAGCCAAGAACCGGACCATCGAACTCCTCGACGAAGGTTCGTGGCGGTCCAAGAAAATCGTCCCCCTGCCCCTGGTCGGCCAGGTCCGGGCCGGTGCCCCCATCTTTGCTGAAGAATGTGTCGAAGACGTCTACCCCTTCCCGGCGGACTTCATCGGCAATGACGACTGCTTCATGCTCGTCGTCCAAGGGGACAGCATGAAGAACGCCGGCATCCTCGAAGGCGACCAGCTCATCGTCCGCCGCCAGGAAACGGCAGAAAACGGCGAAATCGTCGTCGCCCTCATTGGCGAAGAAGCGACGGTCAAGCGCTACTTCCACGAAGCCGACACGATCCGCCTGCAGCCGGAAAATGACGAATACGAACCGATTTATACCCGGGATTGCCAAATCTTAGGCAAAGTCATCGGCCTCTATCGTCGGTATTAAGGGAGGTCTTCTCATGTCTGATTTCTCGGTGGTCCTGCCCGATAACCTTCCCTTATTTTCCGGCATCAGCCAGGAAAAAAGGAAGGCCATGCTCACCTGCCTGGGCGCACGGTTCCGGACAGTCCGCAAAGGGGAATTCCTCGTCCTGGCCCAGGATGAAGTGAATTACATCGGCATCGTCCTCAGCGGCGAAGTCCATATGATCCATGAAGACCGCTGGGGCGACAAAGCCGTCCTGGCCGTCATCCGCAGCGGCGGCCTCTTTAGCGAAACCTTCGTCTGCGGCACAATCCTGCAATCCATCGTAACCTTCCAGGCCGTCAAGAACACGCAGTTCCTGGTCCTCCCCTTCCAGAAGGTCCTGCACATCTGTACCAATGCCTGTCCCTTCCATCACCAGCTCATCGAGAACATGCTGCATCTCATGGCTGACAAGAATGCCCAGCTGCTGACCAAACTAGAAGTCGTTTCCAAGAAGAAGCTGCGCAAGAAACTATTGACCTACTTCTCATTCCAGTCTGAACAGGCCGGCAGCCAGACCTTCACCATCCCCCTGACCCGGACCCAGCTGGCTGACTATCTCTGTGCCGACCGCACGGCTGTTGCCAGGGAACTGGCTCACATGAAAGACGAAGGCCTCATCGAAATAAACCAGCAGCGGGTGACGCTGTATTGAAAAAAGGCGCTGTCGCATGAAGACAGCGCCTTTTTTAGTGGTTAGCAGTTAGTGGCTAGGGGTTAGCAGATGGCTTTAAATTTAAAGGTTTTCTCTGCAAACTACAAACTCTTTGTTACAAACTATAAGGCAAAGGGACCTCGCATGATGGCAAAAACCATCGTGTGAGGTCCCTTTTCTGTAGGGGCTCGCACGTGGCGAGCCCGCTCCGGGATATGTCCTATCATCCCTGACGGGCGCCCCACGTGGTCGCCCCTACCAATCACGGACTACTCTACTATAAAGAAAGAGCAACCTCTCAGTCAGCTTCGCTGACAGCTCTCCTATAAGGAGAGCCACGAGCACGAGCCACTAATCTTTTTTGGCTGCGATGCCGTAGGGAATGGACAGGAAGAGGACGGCACCGACGATGTTGCCTAAGGTGACGAAGGCCAGGTTGTAGAGGTAACCGCCGACGCTGACGGCCGTACCGGCGGGATTCAGCAGACCCAGGGTCAGGACGGTCATGTTGGCTACGCTGTGTTCAAAGCCACAGGTAAAGAAGGCGTAGAGGCACCAGAAGACCATGATCAGTTTGCCGCTGTCCGATTTGCAGCGGAAGCCGCACCAGACGGCCAGGCAGACCAGGACGTTACAGAGGATACCTCTGAGGAAGAGGACCAGCGGCGGCAAGCTCATCTTCATGGCAGCGGCATTGGCCAAAGCCTGGCCGACGCCGCCAGCCGTGCCGGCAGCACCATAGAAGAGCAGGGACAGGACGATGGCGCCGAACCAGTTGCCCAGGTAACAGACGACCCACAGGCGGATGACGTCCGTCAAGGTGACCGTCTTCGACCGCCAGCCATTGTAGAGGACGAAGGCGTTACCCGTGAACAGTTCCGCCCCGGCGATGATGACCAGGCTCAGGGCGATGCCGAAGGACAGGCCCATGGCGATCTTAGTCATGGGAATGGCTCCCAAGGTCCCGCTGACCGTAAAGGACAGGAGGATGCCAAAGCCGATATAGGCACCGGCTAAGGCCGACAACAGGAAGTATCCCAGGGGATTCTTCTTCAAGAGGCCTACTTTCGCAGCTGCCCCGGCCGCGGTCGCAGCGTATTCGTCGTTGTACATAGGCTCCTCCTTATTTCAGCGGCAACGGTTTCTGGAATACATCCAGATCGGCCGGATTTACGTCTTTGCCGACGTAGAACGGTTCCGATTTCAAGCCGACATAGCGGATACCGGACCAGTTAAGAGGACGGTAGATTTCCGCCTTCTTCGGCAGATGGACGTCCTGGAGGATGAACTTGATGAATTCTTCCGGACCCGTACGGTCTACCATGTAGCCGATATGTTCCTTGCCACCCGGAGCGGTCGGGTCGATATATTTCTTGGCAAAAGCATAGACGTTGGAGATAATCTTCACGACGCTGTCTTCATCGGCCCATTTGATGAAATCGACGCCCATGCGCGGGTTCTTTTTGCCTGTACGGCCCAAAAGGGTGATACGGAAATACTGTTCCTTGCTGCGCGTCCAGGCACGGTTCGGGCAGGCCCAGACACAGACGCCGCAGCCGATGCATTTTTCGACATTGCGGATAGGACGGAAATTCTTCATCTGCAAGGCTTCGACAGAAAGCTGTTTACACTTGCGGACGCACATGCCGCAGCTGACGCAGCGGCTGGCATCGAACTGCGGTTCCGTCATGCCCATGACGCCGAAGTCATGCATGCGGATTTTGTCGCAGTCGTTGGGACAGCCTGTAAGGGCGACTTTGACGTGCAGGTCGTTCGGGAAAATAGCCTTTTCGATCCGTTTCGCCAGGGCCGTCGTATCGTAGTTGCCAAAGGGGCAGACGCGGTTGCCGACGCAGGCCATGACATTTCGGGTACCGGACGCTTCAAAACCAGCGCCTCGTTCGCTCTGATTGATGTCGAGTTCATCGATGATCGGCTGGAGAGCCTTCTTTACTTCTTCAACTTTTTCAAAGGGAATCCCCATGATTTCAAAGCCCTGACGGATGGTCAGATGGATTTCGCCATTACCGTACGTTTCGGCAATATGCTGGACCTGGCCCAGGACCTTGGCATTCAGGGAACCGCCGGGTACACGTACACGGGCTGAAGCCATATTACGATTTTTTGTTACCCGGAAAGCGTATTTCTTTAACTTACCGCAATTCATATCCATAATGTATCAGCCTCCTAGTCGATCAATGTACGAAGTTCGGTGTATTTGAATACCGGCCCGTCCTGGCAGACGTAGACTTTGCCAATACGGCAGTGGCCACATTTGCCGAGACCGCAGCACATTTTGCGCGATTCAGAGAGCCAGATTTTTTCTTCATCGAAACCGAGTTTAATCAATTCCTGGATGGAGAACTTGATCATCATCGGCGGACCGACGACGACGGCGATGGCGTTGTCGAAGTCCTTGAGGGGCAGTTCCGGGATATACTGGGTGACCAAGCCGACATGGCCGTCGTAATCCCCTTCTTCCGGAGCCTTGTCGACGGTGCAGATGAAGTTCATGCCGTCGTCAATCCAGCGTTTGAGGTCTGCTTTGAAGAGGATGTCTGCCGGCGATTTGAAACCGGAGATGACAGTCAGGCTCTTGCATTCGTCCATGTGATCGGCGAAGTAGTCGATGACGCCATGGACCGGGGACAAGCCGGAGCCGCCTGTGACCAGGACGATTTCCTTGCCTTTGAACATATTGACGTCGAAGCCGTTGCCATAAGGCCCGCGCATGAAGAAGTGGCCGCCGACGTAGTTTTCAAAGATTTCATCGGTCAGGCTGCCGACTTTACGGATGGTGAAATCCAGGGAATGGTCGGTAATGCCGCTGACGGAAATGGGCGCTTCACCGTATTTCGGGATAGAGATTTCAAAGAACTGGCCCGGTTTGACCGGATGTTCTTTGCCGCGGTCATAGGACATACGGAAGGTATATTCCACATCAGCATGTTTAATGACTTCTAAGATTTCCGAACGGAACGGTAAATATTCGTTATTCATTCTCTGTGACCTCCTTCATGCCTTCCGGCAGTTTGACATTGATGCAATGGCTGAGCGAAATGTATTCCGGACAGATGGCATCGCAGCGGCCGCAGCCTACGCACATCTGGAAACCGGAACGCTGTTTGAATTCCAGCGTCTTATGGAGCACTTTGAAGCGCATCCGTTCGCCCGCCTTCTTGCGGAAGCAAAGGCCACCGGCAACCAGGGTATAGTCGTCGAACATACAGGACGTCTGTACACGGCGGCGTTCACCGGCTTTATGGTCTTCCGTGAAGAACACATCCTGCATGGACCAGCAGGTACAGGTCGGACAGGCCAGGGTGCAGCGGCCGCATTTGATGCAGCGCTTGTCGTATTCATCCCATACGTGGGATTTGGCGATAGCCGACGAGAGGTTTTCCGGAATGTGTACCTGGAGCTTGTTTTCCGTCACATGGTCCGGGACGACGTCGACTTCCGGTGCCTTGGCTTCGCTGACAGCTTTCCCAAGGACGTCATCTTTGACATCGAGGAAATACTGGCCGTCTTTGACGTTCAAGGCGACATCGTAGTTATCGCTGGTATTGGTGCCCATGGAAACGCAGAAGCAGTTGTCGAATTCCTGGCTGCAGCCCATGAGGACGAATTTGACGCGGTCGCGGACGCGTTTGTAATAATAGTCTTCCGGACCGTTCTGGAGGTACATGTAGTCGAAGCGCTTGATGGCGTGCAAGTCGCAGCTGCGCAGCAAAATGATGGCACCCTTTTCCGGGGCTTCGGCTTCGGTGACGGTATTTTCATTGAAATAGAACAACGTCTGGCAAACGGGCAATAAAACGTCTTTTGCCGAGTAGTCGGACCGTTTGTCCCAAACGATTTCTTCCGGCTTGGTGATCTTGCCATAGCGTACGATGTCCTGCATCGAAGAACGTCCCGTGCCGGCAAACAGTTTCGGAGCGTAAATGTCATACGTATCCGACCATTTGGCAAAGACCGTGTTCAATGCATCTGCATTTAATTGATAGCCCATGCTGTTACCCTCTTTCTAAAGAAATAAATGACAAATATAATGGATAAACAAATTATTTTTTTCACATACACCGTGACGACATCATAAGCCGCCTCGTTGATTTTATGATAACAGCGGGAGAAGAAAAAAACCGTTGCCGTAGCAACAGTTTTTTTATTTTTTTTCTAAATACTATGCTTTTTTATCATCTAAAATCGTTATCGTTGAGGAATTTAAATACATTATACTTTTCCCCATAATCTTTTCTTTTCAGGTCCTATGACTCATCATAACGCTGTAACTTATTACCGGTAGTCCATGCTGTCTTTGCATACAGAAAAAGAGGCTGTCGCCTGAAGACAGCCTCTTTTTGAGTGTTAATAATCATTCAAAATCGTTGTGGAATTTAATCTTGCGATACGTTTCAAAAGTCATCCACTTGTCGAAGAGTTCGGCATCGGAGTTTCCCCCGGCCTTGGCGTAGTCCGCCTTGAAGGCAGCGAATTCCTGCGGCGAATGGACGTTGATGGCAAAGCCGCGGCCGTTGACTAAAGGCTGTTCCGTATAGGCATAGCCGTCGAGGGACAGGATGTTGGCGACTTTGGCGTCGCGGATTTCGACGGCAACCTTGTCGCGGAGGATGAGGATGTCGAAGTTATCCGGATAGGCATAGGTTTCGCCTTTCGTCGGGATCGTATCGCCGATGTGGTACTGGTGGAAGGCCGGTTTGGCCTTGGTGATATTGAGGCTCTGCATGCCGTAGAAGAAGTCTTCAAAGACGTCGCCGCGGGCCTTCAGGGAGCCGTTGACGAAGGTGTGGTCGGCGTTGGTGTCGTTAACGTCGATGACGACGCCGCAGGCCGAGGTCATATTGGTGACGCGGTCGATGAGGATGAGTTCGCCCAGGACCTTGTGATGACTGAAGGTATCGACGACAATCGGTTCCTGCAGGAAGAGCGTGCAGACGGCGATTTCGTTCTTCGTAAGGCTCGAAGCGCGTTTCTTTTCGCCTGTATTGACGTCAATGGTGTAGTCGATATCAGTGAGGACGCCGACGATTTCCTTGGTCCCCAATTTGACGACGTATTCTTTGCCGACAGCCAGGTCCTGGTCATCCATCCAGAGCATGGTCGCTGTAATGCGCTGACTCAGGGCGACGTCCGTCCCCTTGGTAAAGACGCAGCCCCGGGATACGTCGACTTCGCGGTCGAGCTGGACGTTGACCGGCTGGCCTTTGACGGCCGAATCGACGGTATCGAAGCCGATGAGGATGGATTTGACCTTAGCTTCTTCCTTGCTGGGCAGGGTCGTAATCGTATCGCCGACGGCCAAGGCGCCGCTTTCGATCTGGCCCTGGAAGCCGCGGAAGGTGTGGTTCGGGCGGCAGACGCGCTGGATGGGCAGGTAAAAGCCTTCTTCTTCGTCTTCTTCGACGTTGACCGTTTCCAGATAGTCGAGGATGGTCGGCCCCTGGTACCAGGGCATATTGGCCGAGGCCTTGGTAACGTTGTCCCCTTCCGTCGCCGAGACAGGGATGAGGATGACGTTGGCCAGTTCCAATTCATCGCGGAGCTTGGCGATCTGGACCTTGATTTCTTCAAAACGTTCCTGGCTGTAGCCGGCCAGGTCCATCTTGTTGATGGCGAAGATGAAGTAGCGGATTCCCATGAGGGCGCAGATGCGGGCATGGCGGCGGGTCTGGACCAGGACGCCTTTGGTGGCGTCGATGAGGATGATGGCCAAGTCGGCAAAGGAAGCACCGACAGCCATGTTGCGCGTATATTCTTCATGGCCCGGCGTGTCGGCGACGATGAAGCTGCGGTTGTCCGTGCTGAAATAGCGATAGGCTACGTCGATGGTAATGCCCTGTTCCCGTTCTGCCATGAGGCCGTCCAGGAGCAGCGAGTAGTCGATGGCCCCGCCGCGGCTGCCGACCTTGCTTTCCAGTTCCAGAGCCTTCTTCTGGTCGGCGTAGAGCAATTTGGCGTCATAGAGCAAATGACCGATGAGTGTCGATTTGCCGTCATCGACGCTGCCGCAGGTAATAAATTTTAACAAGCCGTTTCCGTTTCTATCCATTTTAGAAATACCCCTCTCTCTTTCTGCGTTCCATGCTGCCAGCTGCTTCATTATCGATGACGCGGCTCGTCCGTTCCGACGATACGGCGCTCAGCGTTTCATCGATGATGGCATCCAGCGTATCGGCATCGGATTCGATGCCCCCTGTCAAAGGATAGCAGCCCAAGGTCCGGAAGCGGATCTTCTTGTGCATGATTTCTTCTCCCGGCTTGAGGCGCATGCGGTCGTCGTCGACCATGATGATGTTGCCATCACGATAGACGCAGGGCCGTTCCTTGGCAAAGTACAAAGAGACGATGTCGATGTTTTCCCGTTTGATGTACTGCCAGATATCTTTTTCCGTCCAGTTGGAAATGGGGAATACGCGCATGCTTTCGCCTTTATGGATGTGCGTATTGTAGAGCTTCCACATTTCCGGGCGCTGGTTCTTCGGGTCCCAGGCCTGGGCTTCATTGCGGAAGGAAAAGATACGTTCTTTGGCGCGGGATTTTTCTTCGTCCCGGCGGCCGCCGCCAAAAGCAGCGGTGAAGCCGTATTTGTGCAGGGCCTGCTTGAGGGCCTGGGTCTTCATGATGTCCGTATAGGCTGCGCCGTAATCGAAAGGATTGACGCCCTGTTTGACGCCTTCCTGGTTGATGTATTCAATGAGCTGCAGGCCGTACTTCTTCATGGTTTCATCGCGGAAGCGGATCATTTCCTTGAACTTCCACGTCGTATTGACATGGAGGAACGGGAAAGGCGGCTTTTCCGGATAAAAGGCCTTCCGGGCCAGGTGAAGCATGACAGAACTGTCCTTGCCGATGGAATAGAGCATGACCGGCTTTTCACATTCCGCAGCGACTTCGCGGATGATGTAAATCGCTTCGGCCTCTAACTTGTCGAGATGCGATAATGCACACATAATATGAATCCCCCTATTGATAAAATGCAGTTTCCAGTTTATAGTCTGCAGTTTGCCGTAATGGGTGCTCTTTTACTACAAACTCGCTACTACAAACGGCAAACTAATTAATATGAATTCGCCTGTTTGCGGTCGACGGTGATGGTCTTTTCACTGCCGTCGGCCTTATGGATATGCCAATGCAGGTAGTGGCCGTCAGCAGTGACGTTCATCGTGCTGCCGCGGCCGCCCATATCGGCGCCGAGGTAGAAGTCGATGGCCTGGACCGGGCAGACTTTGACGCAGGATACACAGCCCCAGCAGTCCTTGGGATAATGCATCCAGGCCTTGCCCTGGCCGTTGCGGTCGATGAGGCTGCCCGGGCAGACGTCGATGCACTGGCCGCAGCCGATACAGCGTTCCTGCTTAATGCGTATGCTCATAAGTTTCCCCTCCTGGTACTAAATCGCGGTAGATCATGTGGACCTGGCCGTCTTCGTCCATGCGGGAATTGACGTATTTCAGCCAATCCGCACGCTGTTCCGGATAATCGAGGTTCTCTGCAAAGGAATGCCACCGCGTTTCCTTGCGGGCCCGCAGGTGGGCGATGAGGACCTTGCAGACCGTCAGCCGTTCGCGCAGTTCGTAGACGAAGAGCAGTTCATGGTAATCGCTGGCGCCGACGTGGGCGGCCAGTTCCATGAGCTGGTCGATCTTTTCATCGGCCAGGGCCAGCTGCTTTTCGTTGTACTGGTAATGGCTGCCGATGCCGCCGGCGTAGGTATCCATGACTTTCTGCATGGCTTCTTCCAGCTGTTCCACAGTGAAGAAGCTGTCCGTCTCACCGAGGGCGGCGTTGTATTCGGCTACCTTTTCGGCGAGGATGGCTTTTTCCTGGGCTTCATCGAGGCCGGATGCATCGCTCAGGCCCTGGCGGACCATATCCTTGGCGGCGATTTCCCCTTCGACCAGGGCACCAGTGACGTATTTCTGCGGACAGCCGCCGGCGACGTCGCCAGCCGCATAGAGGTGGCGGATCGTCGTCTGACGGTTCGTGTCGACCCAGTAGCCGCTGGCCGTATGGCCGCCGACGACGTACGGTTCGGTCCCTTCGATTTCGACGTTCTGCTGACTCGGCAATTTCCCCGACTCGATCCATTTCAAAGTCTGGCTCGGCGCCATGTTGAGGTAGGCCTTGAGGAGCGATTCGTCCTGAGCCGGCGTGATGCCTTCCGTGCGGAGATAACAGGGACCGTTGCCGTCCAGCGTTTCCCGGACCGTGCCGTACAGGCGCTGGGACGTGGTCAGGCCGTATTTCTGTTCATATACGTCACCGCGGGCGTTGACCTGCTTGGCCCCGACGCCCTGGGCGATAGTCCCTGTCGGCGCAATGGTATCCTTACAGCGCAGGGCGATGAAGCGCATTTCAAAGGTCGTCATTTCGGCCCCGCCCCGGATGCCCATGGCATAGCCGGCACCGGTATTGAAGGGACAGTACCACATCTTGTGCCGGGAAAAACCGGGATTGTTGGGCCGGTAGAGGCCGGCTGCGCCGCCTGTGGCACAGAGGACGGCTTTGGCCCGGATTTCATAGGCCGTGCCCGTGCGCATATCGAAGCCCAGGGCGCCGGCCATGGTATTGTCGCGGACGATGTAGTCGGTAATATTCAGATGGTTGATGACCTGGACGCCATCGAGCTTCTTGACGGCGTCGGCCAGGATGGTCTTGATATTTTCGCCGTTGATCTTGATGTTGCGCGTGCCGCGGGCGACGTATTCACCCTTTTCGTCCTTCAAAATGACCAGTCCCAGGTCTTCCAGCTTCCTGGTGACTTCGTTGAGGCCTTCGGACATGGTGAGGAGCAAGTCTTCCCGGACGATGCCGGCTGCGTCTTTCTTGGCGTAGTCGACGTAGAACTGCGGCGTATGGCCCTTGGTGATATAGGCGTTCAGGGCATTGACGCCGGCTGCCAGACAGCCGCTGCGGCGGATATCGGCCTTTTCGGCGATGACCACGGACGCATCAGACAGGCTACGGAGAGTCAGGGCGGCATAACAGCCGGCCGTCCCGCCGCCGATGATGAGGACATCCGTATGGATGATCTTCTCGCTGGTAATCTGCATAACATAGACTCCTTCGTTAAATATAGAAAACGTCAGCCGAGGTCATGGCGCTGTTTTCTTTTAAATACGTCTTGTCGCCGTCGAGGACGTACAAGCGGTAAATGAGGACCTGGACGGTCTCGCCGACAGACAGTGGCGGGTCGTCGAAGGAATATTCGCCGTGGATGGCCAGGCCCTTGATGCGGACGGTCACGTCGAGGTGGCTGCCGCGGAAGACGACGGCTTCGACCGTCCCTTCTTCAGCAGCGCTGATATACTGTTTCATCGTGCCGTATTTGTAAATTTTAAGGAACTCCGGTCGGACGATGGCTTGTTTGCCCGCTCCGACTTGCAGGAATCCCGTGAGGATGTTGCAGTTGTCGATGACAACTGGAGTTCCGATAAATTGAGCTACAAAGGGCGTCCTGGGCTGGCGGTAAATATCCAGCGGCGTCCCGACCTGTTCGATATGGCCGTGGTTGGTGATGATGATTTCATCGGCCACTTCGACGGCTTCGTCCTGGTCGTGGGTGACGAAGATGCTGGTAATGCCGACGCGGTGAATCATATCCTTGAGCCAGTTGCGCAGTTCCTGACGGACCTTGGCGTCGATGGCGGCAAAAGGTTCATCCAGGAGCAGAACCTGGGGATTCGGCGCCAGGGCCCGGGCAAAGGCCACACGCTGGCGCTGGCCGCCGGAGAGCTGGTTGGGATAGCGCTTTTCCATGCCCGACAGGCCGACGAGGTCGATCATCTCCAATACGCGCTGGCGTATCTCCTCTTTCGGCCGCTTCTGGATTTCCAGGCCGAAGGCGACGTTGTCGTAGACGGTCATATAGCGGAACAAGGCGTAGTTCTGGAAGACGAAGCCGATGCCCCGCTTGGCAGCGGGAATGTCGTTGACCCGGCGGCCGTCGATGAAGATGTCGCCGCTGTTGGGATTCTCCAGGCCGGCCAGCATGCGCAGGATCGTCGTCTTGCCGCTGCCGCTGGGACCGAGGAGGGCGACGAGCTTGCCCTTGTCGATGCCAAAGGAAACGTCGCGCGACGCGTGGAAGGACCCATAATTCTTTTCGATGTGTTTCATTTCGACGTACATGAGCTTCACCTCCTTTATGACGTTTTATCGGCCTTGGCTTCGAGGAAAGTCCGGAGCAGCAGGACGATGATGGCTAATAAGACGAGCAGTGACGATACGGCAAAGGCCGCCGTAATGGCATCGGCCGACCCCGATTGATAGAGGGCGTCGATTTCCAGGGGCAGCGTAAAAGTCTCGCCGCGCAGTTTCGACAAGGCACTGACGGCACCGAATTCGCCCAGCGCCCGGGCCGTGCAGAGGACGATGCCGTAGAGCAGGGCCCATTTGATCTGCGGCAGGGTGATGCGGAAGAAAATAGTCCAGCCGCTGGCTCCCATGAGGGCCGCCGCTTCCTCTTCATCGCGCCCGTTGGTGCTGAGGACGGGGATGATTTCCCGGAAGACGAAGGGAAAGGTGACGAAAATCGTCGCCAAGATGACGCCGGGAACGGCAAAGACGATTTGGATATCCGTCCCCCAGTAGTCGTTGAGGACTTCGATCCACTGACCGATCCAGCCCATGCGGCCGAAGGTCATGATGAAGGCCAGGCCGGCGATGACCGGCGAGATGGAAAAGGGTATATCGATGAGGGTCGTCAGGAAATGCTTGCCCCGGAAGTCGAATTTGGAAATAGCCCAGGCCGCACCGAGGCCGACGATAGTATTGACGATGACGGCGGCGACCGTGGCGATCAGGGTCAGGCGCAGGGCCGACAGGACGTATGGCGTCGTCAGGGCTTGTACGTAAAAGTCCCAGCCTTCGGCCAGCGAGTTGGTGAGGACCGACACGAGGGGAACGATGAGCATGACCACGATGAAGACGACGCTGATCGTGAGCAAGGCGATTTCCGTCTTACTGTGTTTCATAATGGCTCCCCTCCTCTACTGGACGCGCCGGGCCTGATGGACCTGGATCATATTGATAGAAAACAGTGTGACAAAGGCGATGACCAGCATGGCCAGGGCGATGGCCGTGGCGCTGGCGTAATCGACGTAATTGAGCTTCTGCATGATGACGTAAGAAACGACCTGCGTATGATGCTTGGCACTGTTGCCAGAAATGTAGATGACGCTGCCGTATTCGCCGAGGCCCCGGGCAAAAGCCAGGCCGAAGCCCGTCAACAGAGCCGGCCGCAGTTCCGGGAAGATGATGCGCCGGAAAATGGTGAACTGCGACGCGCCGAGCATGCTGCCCGCTTCTTCATACGTCGGGTCGAGCTTCTCCAGGACCGGCTGGATCGAGCGGACGACGAACGGGATGCCGACGAAGACCATGGCGATGGTCAGGCCGATCTTGGTATAGGCGATCTGGATGCCATAGCTGGCAAAGAAACTTCCGAAGAAGCCCGTATCGGAATAGAGCTTGGAAAGGGTGATGCCGGCGACAGCCGTCGGCAAGGCAAAGGGCAGTTCGATGACGCCGTTCAAGAGACGTTTCCCGAAGAAATCGTAGCGGACCAGGACCCAGGCCAGGATGAAGCCAAAGACGCAGTTGACCAAAGCCGCTAGGACAGAACAGGAAATGCTGGTGATGAAGGCGTTGCGGATGCCGCTGTTGGTGATGAGCTTGGCATAGTCATTGGCCGTCAGCTGCAGGGAGTGCGCCAGGACCGACGCCAGCGGGATGAGGATGAGCAGGGACAACATGGTAAGGGTCATGCCCATGGACAGGCCGAAGCCGGGAATAATCTGATTGCGCCCGCCGGAACGGGCAAAAAAGTGTTTCATCCGGCTCCCCTCCTATGCATCGCCGTTGACGTCGGCCATGATCTTATCGAACAAGGCGTCGTCGTTGAAAAATTTAACATACGCAGCCTCCCAGCCGCCGAAATCGCTGATCTTGGTCAGCTTGACCTTGAGATCGAAGCGGTCGGCATAACGCCGGAGGATATCCGGATTAGACGGCCGGAAACCGTTCTTGGCGGCCAGTTCCTGGGCCTCATCGGAATAGAGGTAGGCCAGGTATTCATGAGCCGCCTCTTCATGACCCTTGCGCCGGACCAGGCGGTCGACGACAGCCACGCTGGGCTGGGCCAGGATACTGATGCTGGGCACGACGAGGTCGAACTTATCGGGATATTCGCGCATCGAATAAAGCGCTTCGTTTTCCCAGGCGATAAGGACGTCACCTTGTCCGTTTTCGACAAAGGTCGTCGTCGAGCCGCGGGCGCCGGAATCCATGACCGTCACATTGCGGTACAAGTCGGTCATGAAGGCCCGGGTCTTGATTTCATTTCCCCCGAAATGGTCAAGGCCCCAGCTCCAGGCGGCCAGGAAGTTCCAGCAGGCGCCGCCGCTGCTCTTCGGGTCCGGCGTAATGACGCTCACGCCGGGCTTTACCAGGTCGTCCCAGTCGCGTATCCCTTTCGGGTTCCCCTTGCGGACCAGGAAGACGATGGTCGACGTGTACGGCGCCGAATCGTTGGCGAAATCCCCCTGCCAGCCTTCATGGATGAGGCCGGCCCTTTCGATGAGCGACACATCGTGGGCCAGGGCCAGGGTCACGACATCGGCCTTGCTGCCTTCGATGACCGACCGGGCCTGACTGCCCGATCCGCCATGGGACTGGATGATGCGGATATCCTTGCCTGTCGTCTCACGATAGTGCTGCTGGAATAATTCATTGTATTCTTTATATAACTCACGGGTTGGATCATACGAGACATTGGTCAGCGTCATCGTGCCGCCGCCCCCGGCGTCATCGCTGCGTCCGCAGCCAGCCAGGGCCCCGGCGACGGCGAGTGCCGCCGAAAAAGCCAGTATAGCTATGATGCGCTTCTTGTTCATTTTCTTTCCCCCTCTATACCGGCTTAGATTCCTTACCCCTCAAATAAAGCCGTCGATAAATAGCGTTCGCCGCCATCCGGCAGGAGGACGACGATAGTCTTGCCTTCGTTTTCCGGCCGGCTGGCCAGTTCCAGGGCCGCCTGCAGCGACGCACCGGACGAAATGCCGACCAAAAGGCCGTCGGTCTTGGCGACTTCCCTGGCCCGGCCGTAGGCGTCCTCATTGGATACGTCGATCACATCATCTACGAGAGATATATCCAAAACTTTCGGGATGAACCCGGCGCCAATCCCCTGAATGGCGTGCGGGCCCGGCCGGCCGCCGTGCAGGACGGCGGAATCTTTCGGCTCGACGGCGACGATCTGGACGTCCGGCTTATGGCCTTTCAGGCCCTGGGCCGTACCGGTGATGGTGCCGCCTGTGCCGACGGACGAAATGAAGATATCTACCTTGCCGTCCGTGTCGCGCCAGATTTCTTCCGCCGTCGTCTGGCGGTGGATGGCCGGATTGGCCGGATTGTCGAACTGCTGGGGAATGAAGGCATTGCCGTAAGAATCCCTCAATTCTTCGGCTTTGCCGATGCTGCCGCGCATCCCCTCGATGCCCGGTGTCAGCACGATTTCCGCCCCCAGGGCCGACACGATCTTACGCCGTTCCAGGCTCATCGTATCGGGCATGGTCAAGATCAGGTGCAGGCCCTTCACGGCGGCGACCAGGGCCAGGCCGATGCCGGTATTGCCGCTCGTCGGTTCGATGATGACCGTATCTTTGTTGATCTTCCCCTGCCGTATCCCTTCGTCGATCATGGCTGCCGCTACGCGGTCCTTGACGCTGCCCAAGGGGTTCATGTACTCCAGCTTGGCCAGGACGCGGGCCTTGAGGCCGTGCCGAGCCTGCCAATGAGTCAGTTCCAAGAGCGGCGTGTTGCCAATCAGCTCTGTCAAATACGTTGCCACATGCTCCATGTACTCAGCTCCTTTTTGGCAAAAAGAAAAGCGCCGCCTGCTGATGCAGATGGCGCTATAAATAGACGTATGCCCATGACTTCATCTGCCAGGTTATTTCCTGCTGGAATTGGCACCTTACCTACGTAGGTTGCCGCAGCGTCATCGGGCCAGTCCCTCAGCTGCTCTGGATGAATAGGTTTCGTATTGTATTGTCCTTATGAATGGTTGTACAATACGATCATATCATACAACACATGATGGTCAAATTTTTTAAGTACCCCATGATAACATACCTCTTTGATGACTAAAATGAATAGCTTCCTATCGGAAACGTTACCAAGAGTGTACACTTTACAGAGTATATTGTCAAGGGATTTTAAGCAAAAACTTTCATATTTTACAATGTAAACGTTATACCTATGGCTTTAGATAGGAATTTAACTTTATAAATTATATTTTTTATAAGTAAAAAGGGCTTGTTGTATATACAGCAGGCCCTTTTTAGGGATTAGCCGTTAGTGTCTAACAGCTAACCCCTAACCCCTAGCTGCTAACTGCTAACTACTGACTGCAAACTTCGTACAGCTGACGGCTGACCGCTAACACCCTCAATGCGTCGCCGTGGGCTGGGCGTCGTGATGGGCCGTTTTGTTGTCGGCGTGGACGAGTTCTTTGCCGCAGTAGTAGACGATGGAGATGGCCAGGACCATGAGGGCGATGGCCAGGACGAACTGCAGTCCTTCGATGAGGAACGACCAGTTACCCGAGGCAATCTTGATGATCAGGGCATAAGCCGATTCGACGAGGGCTGTCATGGTAACGCAGAACATGACGACCATGGGGATGTAGAGCATGAAGCTCTTGCGGCCTGTCGTCTTGAGGAAGACCGTCAGGCAGATGAGGACCATGGCCGACAGCAGCTGGTTGGCCGAGCCGAAGAGAGGCCAGATGTTCATGTAGCCGCCTAAGCAGAGCAGGAAGCCGAAGAACAAGGTGATGACCGTAGCAAAATACTTATTGACGCAGATTTTCTGGATCGTGTTCATTTCCTGTCCTTCATCGACGCTGAACAGTTCCTGGAAGGACATACGGCCGATACGGCCGACGGCATCGAGGGTCGTCAGGGCCAGGGCCGATACGCACATGGTCATGATGCAGGCAGCTGCCGTCTGGGACAGGCCGAACATGGTGAAGAAACCAGCGACGGCGCCGGAGAAGATCTGGAACGGCGTGCCCGAAGCGACGTGGCCGTTGGAAGCGGCAGCGCAGGCGATGACCAGGGAAACGACGCCTAAGACCGATTCGACGCACATGGAACCGTAGCCGACAAAGACCGAATCCTGTTCCTTATCCAGGGTCTTCGACGACGTACCGGACGAAACGAGGCTGTGGAAGCCGGAAACGGCACCGCAGGCGATGGTGATGAACAGGATTGGGAACAAATCCTTGCCGCCGACCGAGAAGGACGTGAAGGCCGGCATATTCAGCGTCGGCTGGGCGATGAAGATACCGATGACGCCGCCGGCGATCATCATGAGCAGCAGGAAGGCGCTGATGTAGTCGCGCGGCTGTTTCAGGAGCCACATGGGCATGATGGAAGCAAAGAAAATATAAGCGAAGATGATGTACAGCCAGGTCATGCGGTCCAGGTAAATCGGCAGGTCGATGCCGACATAGAGCATGGCGATCAAGAGGACGATGGCGATGACGAAGCGTACTTTTTCACTGGGATTGAACTTCTTGATGAACAGGCCAAAGGCAATGGCGACGAAGATGAACAGCATGGAAATGGAAGCGGCAGCCGCATTGGGCAGGACCATGGATCCATCCTTGGCAAAGCCATTGAACGTCGTAGCGACGATATCGCCGAAAGCGGCGATGACCAGCAGGCTGAAGACCCAGCAGAAGAGCAGGAACAGGCGGCGGCCCGTCGTGCCGATGTACTTTTCGATGAGGACGCCCATGGATTTGCCGTCATTCTTCATGGATGCGTAGAGGGCTGCGAAGTCCTGGACGGCACCGAAGAAGACGCCGCCGATCATGAGCCATAAGAAAGCCGGCAGCCAGCCGTAGGCAGCGGCGATGATCGGGCCCGTGACGGGGCCGGCACCGGTGATGGACGAGAACTGATTGGCAAAGACCGTGAACTTAGAAGACGGCGTATAATCCTGGCCATCTTCCAGGCGATGGGCCGGCGTCAGGGCGTTGGGGTCGATGCCCCACGTCTTAGCCAGCCACTTGCCATAGAACCGATAGGCTACCGCCAGGATGACGATAGCACAAGTGACTAAAACAACACCATTCATAGAAATTCCTCCTATACTCCAAAAAAACAAATGGATCTGTGTGGAGGAGCTGAAGATGTTAAGGTAAATAAAAATGAATGCCATAAAATACATCTTCGCTTCTGCGCATGTGTACGGTATAACACGATTAAAAGGGCCTGTCAAATATACTATGAAGTCATCGTCGGCGTTTTACTTATATTTTTTAAGAATAAAAAAGAGATTAAACGTTATGATTTCGTTTAATCCCTTTAACATATTACATGTCAATGTGACAATTATTTATATTTTATGGATTTCAGTTTTTTTCATCCTCAGTGCCCGGATACGCTGGCCTGGCTCGTCTGGCTGGCCTGACGGTGCTGGGCCGCACGCGGACGGCGAACCCGCTTCTTACGGGCAGCGGCTTTTTTGGCATTGGCCTGGAAATTGGCGACGATAGTCCGGGCCAGCCAGCCCATGAGACAGCCTGTCAGCAAGATCTTGACAGCCAGCAAGTCCCACGTCGTCGATAACAATAAGGCCAATACGACAAAAATAGACGTAACGATCGTTTTATTCATGAACAAACACATCTCCCCTGTCGACATACATAAAAATCATCATACTAACTTTAATTATACACGTTTTTCATGGATTAAACAAGGGCTTGTCGCACATGCGACAGCCCTTGTTGAGTATTAAGTTTGCAGTTTGTAGTTTTTAGTGAAGGCTTTAAATTTAAAACCATCCTCTACAAACTCTGCACTACAAACTATACAGCAGGAGGGACAAATTTAAAATTTGTATTTATATTGCAGGGGCTCGTACGACGGCTACTCAAAAGTCAGCCGCATCTGGTACCATGTGACGCCGCCGTGGACGGAGGCGCTGATGCCTTCGTTCTGGAAGCCGAATTTCGCATAGTACGGGAGGAGCTTGTCTTTGCAGGTCAGGACCAGGCCCTGTCGTCCCTGCTGCCTGGCGTCGGCAATGGCCGCTTCCAGGAGCTTCCCGGCATAGCCATGGCAGCGGCACGAAGGCAGGGTATTGACGCCGAAAATCATCTGCCAGGCCCCCTTTTCGTCATGCATGGCCGCCTGAGCGTACATGGCGTCAGTCAAATCCCGTTCATCCGTCACCATGCCGTCGACGAAGGACACGAGGTCCCCCTTTTCATCGAAGAGCAGCCAGAAATGGGCCGCATAATGGGCCAGGCGGTCCCGGAATTCATCGGCCGTCGCCGCTTCTGCCGGCGGGAAGCAGGCTTTCTCTACAGCCGCCACAGCGGCTAAATCGGCCATCGTAGCCGTCCTGATTTTTATAAACAATCTCCTCTTTCCTATCTATTTGCTCTCCATTATACAGGCCATCGCCGCCTGCCGCAACAGACAGCCTTCAGGCCTTGCCCTTGAATTTATGGATCAGGCTGGTCCGATTGGTCACGCCGAAGCGGTGATAGAGCTGGGACAAGCGCTTCTTGACGGTGAAAATGAAGGTACAGCGCTGATATTCCTGCAGATAGACCTTATACGACGAGTCGGCCCTCAGCTGACACGAACCCTCAACCAGCCACAAGTCCTCCGTCAGTTCCTTGGCCCGGTACGTTTCCTGGCTCATGACACAGGGGATGAGCCGGTTGGCACTGGCCCGGAAGATATCGCCGACCCGCTGCCGCCCTTCGGCACTCATTTCCCGGCCGGCGCCGAGCCAGACGACATCGGGCGCCAGATAAGCCAAGAGCAGGTCCAGGCTGGATGAGGCGAAATAGGAATGTAAAATACGGCGCGCCAAGGCAATCAGACTGCGCCGCGTCGATGAAGTCTTCATAAAAAGGCATCGCCTCCTTTTCCTAAATGTCATCTTTTATTGTAATTGAAAAAGTGCCTTTTTGTAAACCAGTATGGTACGTTACCTTTATTGTAAATTATCATCAAATTTCAAAAAAAATCACCTGTATTTTACTACAGGTGATAGATATAAAATATACATAGTACCTGGCGATTCCGCCCTTTACTATTCGTTTCAGTCATTATTTAATTTTATTGAGCTGCGTCGCCAATTCTTCTGCCGACGGGTCGCCGTTGACCGGCGTCATGATGTTCTGCGCCCCCAAGTAGAGCGTACCGCCGGACGCCGTGGCCTGCTGCTTGCTGTGGCCGTTCTGGTAGGCTGCGGCCAGGTTGCCCAGGACGAAATAGGACCGTTCGGCACTGCTCATGCTGGACGTGGCTGCGGGCTTGATGAATTTGTTGCCGTTGACGTAGACCGTGCCGTCTTTGACGCTGGCGTGTTTGCCGCTCATTTCATAGAGCTTGTTGGCATAATTGTCGCGCCGTTCCTGATTCGATGGATGGTCAGAGGGAGAGAAGATTTCACCGACAAAGTTGCTGGCATTATCGCCCTGTTTTTCCATGACCCGCTGCCAGATGGCGGCCGTCGCACCGGGATTATAGCCGGCACGGGTGATATACCCGAAGGACAGGTTGTCCGCTTCCCATTCGGCAGCCCTGTCGATATGGACCGTTTCGATCTGATTGCTGACCGTGTTGAGGATGAGGTTGTTCAGGCCCGAGCCGCCAATCGTATCGGCCAGGACCATCTTGCCGATTTCGACATTGACCTTCTTCTGCGTCGAATTGGCGACGTGGTGTTTCTGGCCGTGGCCCATTTCATGGCCTAAGACGACGGCGATTTCATCATCGTTGCTGACCAGGTCGAACATGCCCTTATTGACGACCATGACGTGGCCCATGGTGCAGGCCGCATTGAACGTCGTGTCCGGGCTGACATACCAGCGGTAGGGCAAGGTCTTGATGCTGGGGTCCGTCTGGGCGATGCTGGCGCTGAGGCGGTTCATGATAGAAGCCAGCCGTTCATCGTAATAAGAATTATTGAGGACGCCGGTCTGCTTGGTGACGGACTGGTAAATCTCGCTCTGTCCTTCTTTGGTCGTGTCATAGTGCTTGATCTGCTTGCTCAAGGCCGATTTCACCTGGAAGCCGCCGATGACATCGGTAATGAGGTCAGCCTGGACCGGCTGGACCGGCACGATGCCCATAGGCAGTGAGAACGCGGCCATGGCTGCCACACAGGCAGCGGCTATTTTTTTCTTCATATGCATAAAAATCACCCTTCCCCTGTACTGGAAATCTATACTTCCATTATACAAGGAAAGGGTGGACTTGCAAGGCTTAATAAGGTCAGGATATGTACGATTCTCCCCCAAAAAGCTAATGAGGAAATTCCAACATAACCTGCGGCGGGCTTGCCACGTGCAAGCCCCCTACAGGAGTCACGAACCACTAAAACTAAATCTGGGCAAAGAGTTTCTTCCGGGTCCGTTCGGCTTCGGCTTTGATCTTTTCGATGTCCAGTTTGGTGAATTCTTTATGGCGCAAGAGGACTTCGCCGTTGACCAGGACCGTATCGACATCCATGCTGTTGGCACTGTAGGCCATGAGGCTCAGGGTGTCGTTCTTGGGGTACCAGTGCAGGCCTTCGCGGTCGACGAGAGTGATGTCGGCTTTATAGCCTGTTTCCAATTTGCCGACGTCTTTGTAGCCCAGGCACTTGGCGCCGCCTTCGGTCAGCATGTTGATGGCCGTTTCGGCCGGGATGACCAGCGGGTCCAGGGTATTGGCCTTGTGGATGAGCGTAGTCAGGCGCATTTCTTCGACGATGTCCAGGTTGTTGTTGCTCGATGCCCCATCGGTACCGAGGCCGACAGTGATGCCTTTGGCCAGCATCTTGGGGACCGGCGCGATGCCGCTGGCCAGCTTGAGGTTGCTGCCCGGATTGTGGGCGACGCGGACGTGCTTTGCCGCCATGATATCCATATCGTCATCATCGACCCAGACGCAGTGGGCAGCCAGGCAGCCGCAGTCCAATACGCCGATTTCATCCATCAGGGCGATGGGCGACTTGCCGTATTGCTGCTTGATGTTTTCCACTTCCCCCTTAGTTTCGCTGAGGTGGATATGGATTTCGGCTCCCAGTTCCCGTGCCTGGTCGACGAATTTATGGAGATAATCAGGCGGGCACGTATACGGCGCATGCGGCCCCATCATGACCGTGATGCGGCCATCGGCCGTGCCGTGCCAGTCGAGGAAGAGCTGGCGGTTTTCATCGAGGCCGGCCTGGGCATTCGGCCCGATACCGATACTGCCGCGGCACAAGCAGGCGCGGATACCCGATTCTTCGACGGCGCGGGCTTCCTGGTCCATGTGGTCGTACATATCGGCATAGGCCGTCGTACCGCATCGGATCATTTCGGCAATGCCCAGCATGGACTGGGCGTAAATGACATCGTCTGTCAATTTGGCTTCAGCCGGCCAGATTTTCTTTTCCAGCCAGTCCATGAGCTGCATGTCGTCGGCATAACTGCGGAAAACCGTCATGGCTACATGGTTATGGGTGTTGACGAAACCCGGCAGGGCCAGCATGCCCTTGCCGTCGATGACTTCATCATAGTCCGATGCCTTCGGCGCTTCGGGAAATCCCGTGATGCGCGAGCCGTCGATGGCGATGTTCTGGCCTTCTAAGACGCCGTGGTCCTGGTAGAGGGCTACGTGCTGAATCAGTTTTTTCATCGTTTCCCCTCCTGGTCCTTAGTCGAGATTCAAATATTTACGCTGTTCTTCGCTGAGCGTGTCGATGGCATAACCCATGGAAGCCAGTTTGATCTTGGCGATTTCCGTGTCGATTTCATGGGGCAGGACATAGACATGATTGCCCAGTTCGGCATGGTGTTCGAGGATGTATTTAGCAGCCAGGGCCTGGACGGCAAAGGACAGGTCCATGATTTCAGCCGGATGACCGTCACCGGCAGCCAGGTTGACCAGGCGGCCTTCAGCCAGGAGGTTGATGACATGGCCGTTCGGGAGTTCATAGCCTTCGATGTTGTGGCGGGCTTCAAAGTGGCGGACTGCCAGGGCTTCCAATTCGGGTTTGTTGATTTCTACGTCGAAGTGACCGGCATTGGCCAGGACGACGCCGTCTTTCATGTTCTTCATGTGTTCGCCACGGATGACGTCCTTGTCGCCAGTCAGGGTGACGAAGATATCGCCGACTTTAGCGGCTTCAGCCATGGGCATGACTTCAAAACCGTCGAAAACGGCTTCGATGGCTTTGATCGGGTCGACTTCGGTGACGATGACATGAGCGCCCAGGCCTTTGGCACGCATAGCGCAGCCCTTGCCGCACCAGCCATAGCCGGCGACGACGACTTTCTTGCCGACGACGGTCAGGTTCGTCGTGCGCATGATGCCGTCCCACGTGGACTGACCTGTGCCGTAGCGGTTATCAAAGAGGTATTTGCAGTACGAATCATTGGCTGCGACCATGGGGAACTTCAATTCGTCGGCTTTGTCGAGGCCGTGGAGACGGTTGACGCCTGTCGTCGTTTCTTCCGTGCCGCCCAGGAGATTTTCCATGGCATCGGCCCGCGTCGTGTGCAGGAGATGGACCTGGTCGCCGCCGTCGTCGATGATGATGTCCGGATGATGGTCCAGGGATTTATTGAGGAAATCGAAGTATTCTTCGTCCGTTGCGCCATACCAGGCATAGACGGTCAAGCCATCTTCGACGAGGGCTGCAGCGACGTCGTCCTGCGTGGACAAGGGGTTGCTGCCGGTGACGATGACGTTGGCGCCGGCGCGATGAAGGACTTCTGCCAAATAGGCCGTCTTGGCTTCGAGATGGACGCTGACGCAAATCGTTTTGCCTTTAAAGGTCTGGTCGGCTTTCAGTTTGTCGCCAATGGCATTGAGGGCCGGCATGTGACGATCGACCCAGCTGATTTTTTCATGACCGCTTTTAGCTAACTTGATATCGCGAATAATAGATTCCATACGAGTAAGACCTCTTTCTGTAATGAATTAGTGTTGGAAAAACGCCGGTACGGATATGGCATCCGGCCGGTGGATGATGCCCTGTTCCGTCACGATGGCGCGGATATTTTCATGAGGCGTCACATCGAAGGCGGGATTGAAGACGGGCGTTTCGGGGAGGGCTGCCGCCGCACCCCGGAAAGAACGGACTTCATCGTGATTCCGTTCTTCAATAGGGATCTGGCTGCCGTCGGCAATGGACAAATCGAAAGTCGAAGCCGGCGCGGCGATGTACAGGGGAATATCCAGTTCCCTTGCCATCAGGGACAGGCCGTAAGTCCCGATCTTATTGGCCGTATCGCCATTGGCGGCGATGCGGTCGGCACCGACGATGATGGCATCGACGCCTTTCGTCTTGAGCGTCCAGGCCGCCATGTTGTCGGTAATGAGCGTCACCGGGATATGGTCAGCCATGAGCTCGAAAGCCGTCAGGCGGGCGCCCTGCAGGAGGGGCCGCGTTTCATCGGCGTAGACCATGGACACCTGGCCCCGGCGATGGAGCTCGCGGATGACACCCAGCGCCGTGCCGACACCAGCCGTAGCCAGGGCACCGGCATTGCAGTGCGTGAGCAGCGTCAAAGGACGGCTGATTTTTTCCAGCTCGTCGGCCCCGAACCGGGCCATAGCCGTATTGATGGCAATATCGGCTTTATGGATGGCCACGGCCTTTTCTTCCAGGGCTGCCGTCGTGGCTTCAGCGCCGTCGGCTTCATGCTGGCGGGCACAAGCCATCATCTGGGTCAGGGCCCAGTGCAGGTTGACCGCCGTCGGCCGGGCCGCATCGAGGTCCCGGCAGATAGTTTCCAGGTCCGTCAAAAAGGGCGTATCTCCCCCTTTCTGGCACAGGGTACGCGCCGCCAGGACGACGGCATAGGCCGCAGCGACGCCGATAGCCGGCGCCCCGCGGACAGCCAGGACGGAAATGGCCTGGCGCACGTCCTGCCAGTAATGGCAGGGCAGATAGATTTCTTCAAAGGGCAGCTTCGTCTGGTCCAGGAGGAACAGCGTGCCCGCTTGCCAGCGCAGTGTATCCATTATACCGTAAACCCTCCATAAGCCTGCAGGGTGTGGCGGCAGGCGCAGTCCTCATTATCATATAATTCGATGCTCTTCAGGATGAGCTGCTGCAGGCGCTGGGAATTCTCGGCCATAGCTTCGACGACCTCTTCATGGGTCAGGGGCGTCGGCGAAATGCCGGCGGCAAAATTGGTGACCATGGAAATCGTGGCATAGCAGATTTCCGCTTCTCTGGCCAGGCAGACTTCGGGGACGTTGGTCATGCCGACCAAATCGCCGCCGAGCTTTTCATACATCCTGATTTCAGCCGGCGTCTCGAAGCGGGGCCCTTCCGTGCAGACATAGGTTCCCTTATCATGGAGCGTATAACCGCCAAGGGCCTGAGCCGCAGCCACTACGGTCCGGCGCAGGGTCGGGCAGTACGGTTCGGTCATGTCCACGTGGACGACGCCGTTTTCGCCACCGTCGAAGAACGACGTATGACGGCATTTGGTGAAATCCAGGAACTGGTCGGGCAGGACGAAATCGCCCGGCTTGTCATCGCGGTTCAGCGAGCCGACAGCCGTCGTCGACAAGATGGCCGTGACGCCCAGGCGCTTCAAGCCCAGGATATTGGCCCGGTAATTGATGAGGTGCGGCGGAATGGAATGATTCCGGCCGTGGCGGGGCAAAAAGACGAGTTCCTTATCCTTATACGTCCCCTGCCAATAATGAATGGTCCCGTAAAAGGTATCCATATAGTCTTCATGGACATTGGACAAAATCTTCGGGTCGCAGACACCGGTACCGCCGATGATGGCAATGAGTCCCATCGTAAAACCTCCTTCGGAGAATCAATTCTTCTTATGGCGCTGGGCAGCCGCTTCATACAGCGCTGCCAGTTCATCGTGAGACAATACGTATTTGGCCCCGCAATACTGACAGGTCATTTCCACCTGCGGGTCCTTCAAGAGGGCTTCCTTATCTTCCTGGCGCAGGGACAACAGAGCATTTTCAAAGCGCTGGCGCGAGCACGTGCAGCGCCAGTACAGATTCTGCCGGTAGAGTTCCTTGAAATGCATACCGCTGAGGATGATGTCAATGAGGCCTTCACCATTGGGATGGTCCTGCAAATACGTCGTCAAAGCACCGACCTGGGTGATATTGGCTTCGACACGGGCCAGGTCTTCATCCTTCGCGCCCGGCAGGGCCTGGACGAGGAAACCGCCGGCTGCAGCAATGGTGTAATCCTGGCTGACCAGGACGCCCAGGCTGATCGTCGACGGCACTTGTTCCGATGTGAACAGATAGTAAGCGATGTCTTCGGCAATTTCACCGGACACCAAATCGGCCTGGCTCGTATAAGTCGTCTTTTCCGGCGTGAAACGCGTCACCGTCAACTGGCCGTGCTGGCCGACACCGGCTGCCACATCGAGCTTGCCATTGACCTTCAGCGGCAGGTCGACCTGCGGATTGTCTACATAGCCGCGGAGCTTATTCGTATCGAAGCAGTCTGCATGGACGGCGCCTAAGGGCCCGTCACCAGCGACCTTCAGGGAAACGCCTTCGTGGTTCTTGTAATCGCCAGCCAACAGGGCTGCGCCGGTCATCGTCCGGCCCAGAGCCGCACTAGCCACAGGCGACAAATTATGGCGCTGCCGTGCCTTCTCGACGATACCCGTCGTCAAGGCAATAGATACCCGGATGAGCTCATCCGATGTATAATGAATGATCTGGTTGCGTGTAATCATGTATGTTCTATCCTTTCTTTACAAATCCAGTCTCTATTATACAACATCGGTGCAGACCTAGCCAGTGCCTTTTGCATGTGTTGGGGAGCCTATCGGCCCCGCCGGTCGCAGGCCGCCTAGAGTGACCCTCGTCTCGTGAAAAAATAGTGGCTCGTGGCTCGTAAAAGCCTGCCATTATACTCGAATCAGCTGTGATCGAATCTCTCTGGCGGGCTTCCTACAGGAAGCCCCTACAATACGGCCACCCAGGCCGTTTTTTTTGCGAACTGCGACCGGCGAACTGCGTTCATTTCATGAATCTGTCGCGGCGGAACGCCGCATCTGAATCCAAAAAAGACCACACATGATAGCCGCTGATGTGACCCCAAAAAGTAATCGTTAGATTTTTGGTCTAACTATTGGGGGGCAGCTCACGCTGCTTCATGCATGGTCTCTTTATTATCAACTAAATCCCATATTCCTTAAAAAGTTTTTCACAAAAATCAGCATCAGAAGCCGCTTTGGCTATTCAAAGGCATCGCGATGATCCGAGTTATAGTCGAGGATGGTGAGTTCGCGATTGATGTAAGCCAACCAGCGTTCCATTTTCGTCATGTCACGAATCCGCTTCTTCGGCAATAAAAAACAGCACTGTTGGACAGAGTTCTTATCACACTTTATTTTTTCAAAATACCCGTTGCTATAAGAGCTATAAACCCGAGTCCACTTAAGCCTGCAAATGTAATATTGCCCAAATATAGACTATAAAAAACCACCCCTAAGATAGCCATGCAAATAACAAACGCCATCCATTGACCTCTTCGATCCCGATTTATGGTGCCTTAAACTTCCAGTAATTCTTTTTGCCGTATATGTTCTGAATTCTCTTTAAACTCTTGTAATATTATTTTAGGAGCATCGGCATAAATATTTTTATATTTTTCCATCATTTCAGGCGGTGGAATAGGGCCTTGATACTGATATGCAGATTGATGTTGAAGCACTACTCCAGTCGCATTACGATTATTAGATTTATTTTTGATTTCGTTCCTTTTGGGTACAGGTTGATTATTCAACTGGTTATTTTTCTTGTTCAATCCGGCTGCCCACCTCCTCAATAGTAGTCCATAGCGTTTTTCCTGTTTTAGCCCAACTTTCGTTAGTTATAGAAGCAGCATCATTGTGCGTATTTTTTGAATAATCAGTCTGTGGAAAAACAGTAAATGTCGAGAGGCCGCACATCAGCATCGCAAATAAAGCTTTCATTTTCATATTTAATTTTCTTGCCATATTGCCACCTCCTATTAGGATAAATAGAATAAATACAATAGCGGATTTCATGGGCAGTCAATTGATTTTTCAACAGATTCACCATTCCTTTCTTTATTATAGCATGAAACAGAACGAGTAGGATATATCCATACCTCCATGATACAACAGAAAAAGGACGGTTCTGGAAAACTTAATCGTTTTCTAATCATTTTTGAACCAAATCCAAAATATTTAAGGAATCGTTAATGTAGATTGGGACCTATCGGCCGGGGGAAAGACCGTTCATCGTAGGTCGTTCGTCGTTCATCGAATATAGGGTCTGACGGCCCCGCTGTTCGCAGGTCGCAGTTCGCAGGCCGCCGGTCGCCTCGGACTCAAATGCCGCTGCGCGGCAACAGACCCAGAATAACGACATCGCCTCGAGTAACCCTCGACTCGTAAAAAATGCCCCAATCGGGGGCCGTTTTTTTTTTTGCGAACTGTGACCGGCCACCTGCGAACTGCGTTCATTTCATGAATCTGTCGCGGCGCAATGCCGCATCTGAATCCGAGAGAAAGGCCGTTGTTCGTGGTTCGTGGCTCGTAAAAGCCTACCATTATACTCGAATGGGCTGTGACCGAATCTCACAGCGGGCCGCACAAGGCCATGGGCCGTGTATTTTTATGACCTGTGACTGCGTTTATTTCCATCGCCTGACTGCGATTCCGTAGGGGCCGTCCCAGAGCTTTTCTAACCCATCAGGTACAGGACCGGTTATCAGAACGGACAACAGCGTCGGGCGGCCCGCTACGCGCGGAGGGCTCATTTTGTTGCAGCCTTCTTTCTTTCCCATACCTAACACAATAGCTGGCATTTTTCCTTTTTGTGAAAAATTGCCAGCTCTCTGTTTTTAAACGCACTTTAAGACGCGCTACCTTGCAGACCGCTATGATACCATTGGCATTGAGGACATTAGCGTCAAAGCGATGGCAAAGCAGAAAAAAGGTGGCAAGTTCAGCTTTGGCAAATCCGTAACTGACAATGGCTGGAATATGTTCACGAACATGCTGGAGTACAAGCTTGCTTGGCAAGGTAAACAGCTTATCAAGATAGACAAGTGGTATCCAAGCAGCCAGCTGTGCCATGTTTGCGGATATCAGAACCACGAAACCAAGGACTTATCTGTAATGGAATGGAAAAGGGATATGCATGAAAACCTCCTGACATGAAATCAAAAAATGCAATGAATCGATGCTGCTTTGCCTCCCTTGCCTTTTGATAGCATTTATGCTATCATCTAAATAGGAACATAAAGGAGATCATGATGTACAAGATTGAATTTTATGAGAACCAGCACGGCGAATCAGAAGTCTGGGATTTTCTGGAAGCCCTGCGGGTGAAAAGCAAAAGCAGCAAGGATGCCCGTATCCAGTACAACCAGATTCTCTTCTACATCGACCTGCTCGCAAAAAACGGCACCAATCTGCCGGTCAATATCACCAAACATCTGGAAGAAGACATCTGGGAACTGCGTCCAGGAAACAACCGAGTCTTTTATTTTTACTATGACGAGAGCCAGTATGTACTGCTCCATCATTTCCGCAAAAAATCACAGAAAACACCGAACCGGGAAATCGCCCGTGCCAAAGCGGAACGCGACGATTACATCCGCCAAAAGGAGGCAGAACAATGAGAACCTGGGAAGACTATAAGAATCATGTAAAGACAGTCAGCGAAGAAGAACGCCGCAATATGGAAGAAATCGAAGAAGTAAGCGACATTGTTTCCTCCATCATCCGGCGGAGACAGGAGTTGGGCATCAGCCAGCGCGCCCTTGCAGAGCGATGCGGCATCCCTCAGTCCTCGGTAGCCCGTATCGAAACACTGAAGACAACGCCAAAGCTCGATACTCTCGTCAAGCTTATGCAGGCCCTCGACCTGAAACTCCAGGTGGTTGCAGCCGGCTGACAAAAATCAAAATGAAATAACGTCCCGTTCATCATAGACACTGCCGCTGCCAGTCCCATTGCGGACGCAGCGGTCCAGTGCCATGATGGACGCCACGATTCCGTCGATTTTTTCGACGGATTTTTCTTTGTCCGTTTTGATGTTCCCCGCCGGGTCCTGCCGCATCACCACGTTGCCCTTGAACCCCTGGCCGAACGGCACCATAGTGATTGACCGTGTTTTTTTGTGACCTGTGACTGCGTTATTCCCATCGCCTGACTGCGATTCCGTAGGGGCCGCCCAGAGCGTTCTGACCCGTCAGATGCTGGAGACAATTCCCCGGACGGGATGACAGCGGCGGGCGGCCCGCTACGCGCTGAGGGCTTCCCGAAGCGTCGTTGTCAGTCTGAGTTTGTCGCGGCGCAATGCCGCATCTGAATCCGAGCCAATCGCGGTCTATTCCCCACTAATTTTGAAAAAGCAAGGAATAGGCTGTCGCCAATTCCAAACATCAGGCAGAAGCCATCGCAGCTACCATCCAGCCTTTGGGATGCTTATTTCTCATCAGATTCTCACCTCACTGGGGCTTAATTCATTGTGAGCATCAAAAAGAATCAACCGTTTTTCTCCCCGGCATCGGGCTTACGTTCAGCTACCATTCCGCCTTTTTGCTCCGGAATGGAATACTGGCAATTCCCAGGCACTTCATAGGATTTGCCTTCCTTATTATAGGTCAGATTGAATACCATGTCGGTCAGCCATTTCTTGAAGGATGGATTGTCCTGGAACTGTTTGAAGAGTTCCATATTGTCTGCCATGATGGAAAAAATGACCTGCTGCAGGGCTCGTTCGCTCTCGGTCCGGGCTTCTTGTTCATCAGAGTTTTTCATAGCGTTGCGGTACTTCTCATCACGTGAAACCATGGCCGGAATCTGCAGGAGCTGTCGTTGTACGTTGTCAGCGTCGTTCCACTGGATATTCCCGAACATACCATTGAATTCCGAGATGATGTGCGACAAGGGGTCCATTTCCGGTTCTACAATATGGCCAACCTTACCGGTAGGAACGGGGGCGATTTCAGCATCTTCGTCTTCCAGTCTGATGGCTACTGCTTCCCGTGCCTCGTTCCGATAGCTGTCCAAGTCCACGGTTGACAAGATACCCTCTGACAGGTCATCGGTCTGAGGCGACGGCAGTTTGGGAATCAGCAGATTCAGGAAAATAGATAATTTTTCCCACGCTGCATTGCCATATGGAAGAATAGACCCCAGGAAACCATAGGTCCGCACAAAAGCCTTGGCAGCACTCTTGAACTGAATCTGGTCCTCCGTTTCCAGCTGGCCATAAAGGACGACACACGAATCGAGGAGCGGATCCAACCGGTCCCGTTCCCCGCCGCTCAGAAACAAGTCCACCACTTTCTCTACATCGCTGTGGTCATAGACCTGATAGCCTTCCATCAGGGAAATCAGGTCGTAAAGCTTATTGGGGTCCGTTTCGCCGGACAAAATCGTCGTCCGGTAGAAGCGGGAAAAGGCTTTTTCAATCGTTTCCGCCTTGTTGGCAAAATCCAGAACATAGACTTCATCCTTGCCCGGCGCCGCCCGGTTCAGCCGGGACAGGGTCTGGACAGCTGCAATGTCCGAAAGGGGTTTGTCTACATACATAGTCTGGAGCAGCGGTTCGTCAAAGCCCGTCTGGAACATGTCGGCCACGACCAGCAGCCGGTACGGGTCCTTCTTGAATTCCTGGGGAATCTTTGCGTCCGGAAAACCATTCATCGCTGCCGAAGTCAGAGGCGGTTCCTGGCCGTGATAGCTACATTCCCCGGAAAAAGCGATGATAGCCTTATAAGGGCTGTGCCGGTCGGCCAGACACTTGGTAATGGCATAGTACGTTTCAATGCAACGGGGAATACTGGCCGTCACCACCATGGCGCGAGATTGGCCGCCCAGTTTCTTCCTGGCAATGATCTGTTCGTGGAAATGGTCTACCATCATCGCCGCTTTCTTGGCAATGACGTCGGGATTCCCTTCGACAAAGGAGCGCAGTTTCTTCTGAGCCCGCTTCTTGTCAAACATGGGGTCGTCTTCCACCTTTTTGGCAATCTTATACCAACTGTCGATGGTCACGTAATTCTTCAGCACATCCAGGATGAAGCCTTCCTGAATGGCTTGTTTCATGGTATAGACATGGAAGGGCCGGTGTTTGATTTGGCCGTCTTCTTCATAAGGCGTGCCAAACACCTCTTCCGTCTTGTTTTTAGGCGTAGCCGTAAAGGCGAAGTAACTGGCTGTTTTTACCAGTTTCCGTCCCTCTACCATGGCGTTGATCTTGTCTTCATTATCCAGTTCACTGTCCGAAGCCAGTCCGGAAAGGGCCAGATTCATATTGGCTGCATTCCGCCCACTCTGTCCCGAATGGGCTTCGTCGATGATGATGGCAAAGGTATGGTTTATATGTTCCTGTCCGATTTCTTGAGAAATATAAGGGAACTTCTCTACTGTGGTCACAATGATCCGCTTGCCGTCCTGGATGGCCTTTTTCAAGTCGCCCGAGTGCTGGGCCCATACGACGGTATTCTTTACCTGCATGAACTGTTTAATCGTATCCCGGATCTGCTTGTCCAGAATCCGCCGGTCCGTCACGACAATGACCGAATCAATCATAGGCCGTCCATCCTGTTCCAGTCCGATCAGCTGATGGGCCAGCCAGGCAATGGAATTGGATTTGCCCGACCCGGCGCTGTGCTGGATGAGATAGCGTTTACCCACACCGTACTGCCTGATATCGGCCAGGAGTTTTTCCACACAGTCCAACTGATGATAGCGCGGCCAGATTTGTTTGACCGATTTCTTCCGGGTTTCCGGATTTTCCTCGACGACGACCTGGACGTAGTTCTCGATGATACGAGACAATTTCGTCTTCGTCAGGATATCTTTCCACAAGTAGTCCGTCATGATGCCCTCAGGGTTGGGCGGATTCCCGGCCCCATCGCGGTATCCTTTGTTGAAAGGCAGGAACCAGCTGGCCTTCCCGCAAAGTTTCGTGCAGAACTGGATTGTCTGGTCATCTACGGCAAAATGTACGATACAGCGTTTGAAGGAAAACAGCAGTTCCCTGGGATTGCGGTCTTTCTTATACTGTTCTACGGCGTCGGCTGTCGTCTGCCCGGTGAAATGGTTCTTCAGCTCTATGGTAATGACGGGCAGGCCGTTGATGAACAGACAGAGGTCCAAAGCCAATTTTGACGCGTCAATAGCATAGCGCAGCTGGCGGGTAACACTGAAAATGTTCTTGTCAAATAGCCGTTTCGCCTGTTCATTGTTTTCCGTCGGCGTGAAATAGAACAGGATCAGGTCAGCCGGATAGGCTTTAATGCCATTGCGCAGGACGTCGATGATACCGCGCCGGGTGATTTCTCCAGAAAGGCGGTTCAAAAACTGCCGCTTCTTCTGGTCACTCTGGTTGACACCGAGCTTTGCCATCTCTTTGGGTTGAGTATCATTCAAAAAGCGAAAGAGCCGGGTTTCATCGATGGCATATTCTTTATTGTAATCTTCATTCGTCCCCTGCTGGTAGCCATTCTGATCCACCAGCCAGTTCACGATGAGCGTTTCAAAACCCTTTTCCGTTTTATCCGTAAAAGCCATCGTCAGTCCTCCTCTCCAGGGATTCCTGTTTCTTCATCATTGTCTTCCCCATCATCAGCCACCATGCCGTCCACGTGTTCGTAAGCAGGAACAGGGATATTCCTGACATCGATTTTGCCGGTGACCACGTCAGAGATGAGGGTACTTCTCAACACTTCTAACATAGAAATTTCTTCTTCATTTGTCGTAATTAATCGCAAAAACCTTTCATGCATAGCATCTAAAAACTCAGCAATTTCTTTCTGCTCTTTCAATGGTGGAACAACAACAGGCATCTGTTTAAGTAAATTTTGCCCCAAAGAAGCTCTTATAACAATATTCATCATAGAGGAAAAGTGATTTCTCACTGCCGGAATCTGAAGATAGTATTTCATGTAATCTTCATTAATAAGTGGCATACGAGGTCTGCATCGAATCAAGAATCCAGAAAAAACTGCATCCTTAATTGTATGTTTACAAACTGCAGCCATTCCAATTTCCTCAATGCTTTCAGAAGTCCTTGTAAAAAAAATATCACCTTTGCGAACAGAAAAAATTTCTTGTTGTTGCTCATTAGCTTTTGCAACACCTTTTACGTATTTAGGTATTTCTAAATGTCTATATACATCGCTGTATCCAACAAATGGAGTCCCAGATGTGAAGAAATTACCAGATTCACTAATTCCATTTTGGAAAGAACAAAATTTTCCCAGTTTAATTATCTTCCAATTAGTTGGAATTTTTCCAACCCAATAATTTCCACTGAGCCTGTTAATCTCCGAAACCTTCCAGTCCAGGAAGCGCACAATCTGGTCCTGCTCGGCACGAGGTGGGACGGGAATCAGAATAGTTCTCATTTCACTATAGCGAGTAGTCCACAAATCTGCGACAATCCCCCTGCCGTTTCTGTAATACTCTTCAGAAAATCTATAATTGCGAAGCAAATAATGAATATATTCACTATTCAATTCATTTCTAGGTGTCAGAACAATGTTGATAAGTGAAACTGACCCATCCAGTTTGGATACGCCACAGGAACCTTTTCTGTCTGAACGGCTATTGATAACAAAATCTCCTGCCTTTACAAGTTTTCGGTTGTCACTATCATTGGACTTGGCTGCATGTGCAAGCTGTGGTAGTATCCCTTTCTTCGTTACTGATAACGGCTTATAATCCTTATCTGAAACCTTTTTCTTGCGTTCAGTAAACAACGCATTTATCTTCTGAAGTTTCCAATGTGCTGGTATCTGGGGAATCCACGTGACATTAGTATTCATCACATTGCTATATTTCTTCATTACTCCAGCCCCCTGACGATTTCATCCATTACCCCTTCGGATTCTTTTTCCAGTTCCGCCAGGGACGCCAGGATGTCTTTCATATCCCGCAGTTTTACGGGCTTGTAGAAGTATTTAGTAAAGCTGATTTCATAGCCGATTTTGGTCTTGTCTTCGTCTACATAGGCATCGGGCGCATAGGGCAGGACTTCTTTTTCGATGAAGGTATGGATACCGCCTTCATACTGGAATGGGATGTTTTCTGTATCCCGCAGTTCCGGGTCCGCTTCCCCGGCGACTTCTTTTGCTTCTGGGTCGGCTTCGGTGATATAAGGACGGATTTTCTTCAGCTGTGTCTTCTTCAATTTAGTGGCTTTAGCAAAGGCATCCCAGTCGTCAAAGGGCGCTGTCTTGGCTGCTTCCTGTACAGCCTGGCGCACGTCTAACAGCTCCGGATGTTTTTTGAACAGGACTTTCCCCTTTTCATCCTTTTCGGGAATCTCCCGTTCCGGGAACACTCGCAGGCGCAGGGGCCGGTCCACGGTGACATTCCAGTAGCCGAATTCGCTGTTGTCGAAAATCTTGCTGACGTCGCTTTCTTCCATGTCGAGGAAGATGCGGATGATTTCTTTGCGGATATCCGGCGTAAATTCGCAGTTCTTGTTCCCCATGTTCTTGCGCAGGGGCGATTTCATCTGCGTCGCATCGATGAGCTGGATTTTGCCTTCTCGGCGGGCTTCTTTCTTATTGGATAGGACCCAGATGTAGGTGCCAATGCCCGTGTTGTAGAACATGTTGTCCGGCAGGGCGATAATGGCTTCCACCAGGTCGCTTTCGATCAGATAGCGGCGGGCGTTGCTCTCACCGCTGCCGGCGTCGCCGGTGAACAGGGACGAACCGTTATGGACTTCGATGATGCGGCTGCCCAGTTCGGTATCGGTCTTCATCTTGGATACGTTATTGAGGAGGAATAAGAGCTGCCCGTCGCTGGTGCGGGGGATCATCTTCAGCAGTTCCCCGCCCGGCAGGTAGGTATTGAAGCGGGTATCGAGGATTTCATTTTTGCCACCCAGTTTGTCGGCATCGGTCTTCCAACTCTTGCCATAAGGTGGATTGGAGAGCATGAAGTCGAACTGCCGCGACGGGTTCCCGTCCAGAGACAAGGTTGAGCCATAGGCAATGTGTTCCGCTTCCTCACCATCCCCTTTCAGCAGCATATCAGCCTTGCAGATGGCATAGGTTTCCGGATTGATTTCCTGTCCGAACAGGTGAATAGAAACTTTTTTACGCTGTTTGGCTGCCAGTTTCAGGAGCCGCGCCTGGGCCACTGTGAGCATCCCGCCGGTCCCGCAGGCTCCATCATAGCAGGAATATGTAGCATCTTTAATCTGGTCTTCTACGGGGTAGAAAGCTAAATCGGCCATGAGTTCGACGACATCGCGGGGCGTCCAGTGTTCCCCGGCTTCTTCGTTGTTTTCTTCGTTGAAACGGCGGATGAGTTCCTCGAAAATAGTCCCCATGCCATGATTATCCAGGCCTGGAAGCTTTCCGGGCTTAGGGCTCAAGTTAATATCGGATGACGTGAATTTTTCAATGACCGCCCCCAGGATATCAGCATCGACCATGGTCCGGATCTGGTCGCGGAACTTGAATTTATCCAGGATTTCCTGGACGTTCGGCGAGAAACCGTCGAGATAGGCCTTGAAGTCTGCTTCCAAGGTTTGTTTCTTCCCCCGGCTGGTCAGGTCCTTCAACAGAAAAGGCGAAGCATTACAAAAAGCCTGGCCAGCTGCATTGCACAGTGCCGGCCATTGGTTGTCAATATGAGCCGCATCCAGCTGCTTTTTCATGATGAGCACGTTTTCCTTCGTTTCTTCCAACATAGCATCAAGACGACGGATGACCGTCATAGGCAGGATAACGTCCCGGTACTTGCCCCGCACGTATACATCTCGCAGGCAGTCGTCTGCGATGCCCCATATAAAACTGACAATCGAATTATATTCCTGGTTATCCATTCCATTTCCTCCATCCCGCCATCTTTCCAGCGGCTATGTATTGTATATGACATAATACTCATGATTATTCTTATACATTGATTGTACCATGATAGCCATGACAGGGCAATTTCCCCTAAGAGTAGCACAAAAAAGAGCTGTCGCACATGCGACAGCTCCGTGTTTTTGTCAGTCCCTCAATTCAGCCAGCCTGACGCGCAATTTTGCCAGGCCCCGTTTGGCCGTCCGCCGGATGAGGCTTTCGTCCCGATGGTAGATGCGGCCTATTTTAGTTTGGGAGCTGACGCCCCCGCCGGTCGCAGGACGCAGTTCGCCATTCGCCAAACCATGTCACATGGTCCAAATAGACTATAGTCGACTGTTCGCAACGGGCTACCCAGCCACTGCTGTCTGTTTTGACGGCCGTAGCGACGTCCCGCACGAATCCTGTATGCAGCCGGAATTTATAACTAATGGCATACGGTCGTAATACAATAATGAATTTGTTACAGCGTAGCCGCATCCGTAGGGTCCGCCCAAATTCTTTTTGACCTTCGAGTACAAGCGATGGACAGAACGGATAGCAACAGCGGGCGGCCCGCTACGCGCTAAGGGCTTCCCGAAGCGTCGTTGTCAGTTTGAGTCTGTCGCGGCGGAACGCCGCTTCTGATTCCGAAAAAAAAGCCGCGGCTCCTCTCCCTTCTCTCTTCTTTATAGGTAACGCGTTACAGAGGCACGGGAAGCAAAAAAAAAGCGGCTGTCGCATTAAGCCAAAAATGCATAATGCAACAGCCGCTTCCGGGATATGTACGATTTCCCGACCTACTTGCCAGAAAAATTGTCCCAATTCCTAACGGGTCGCCCACGTGGCGCCCCCTACTATCCTAAAAATACTCTGCAGATTACAAATGCTATCCTACCACGCCGCAGGCAGCCAGCCGCAGAGGCTGAGGATGGCGTAGACGCCGGCACTGGCAAAGAGGAGGACGACCAGGGTCTGCATGATGGGATGGGCGATCCAGCCGCATTGCCAACACGGTTTCTTGTCGCCGTGTTTCCGGGAACTGCGCAGCATGAAGACGGGCAGGATGGACATGATGATGCCACCGAAGGTGCCGGCGCTGAAGATGGCGTTGACGAAGCCGACGAGGCCGCTGTAGGCCAGGAGGACCGGCGGGATGACAATGAAGGCCAGGCAGGCCGCCCGCGTGCGGATATCCGTTTCCGACTTGAAGCCCAGGCGGTCGATCATGTTGGTCAGGAAACTTTCGGCAATGGCCCAGAATGACGTCAGCATGGCGCAGAAGGCAAAGGCATTGACGATGACGAAGAAGACCGGCGACCCCAGGGCGCGGCCCCAGGATAAGGACGCGACTTCCGAAATTTCATCGACGGGCAGCATGAGAAAGACGGCCAGCGGGACCAGAGCCAGGATGACGAAGGAAATGCCGGCCCCGGCCAGGATGGACGGGACGAGTTTCCCCGGTTCGTGCGTGAAGCCCCGGGAAATTTCCGGTACGATGTACTGGACAGCGTAACAGAAGACGGCAATGTTGAAGACCGGCACGGCATACATCCAGTGGGTATAGAGGATATCTGCGACAGGTACGCGGGCCGAAAAAAGTGACGCGCCGACGAGGAGAATAAGCATGGCCGTCATACCTGAACTCAAATATTTCTCTGCTACCCCGGTTGCCTTGAGGCCCAGCCAGACGACGCTCGTCGCCCCGAGGGCAAAGAGGCAGCTGGCCATTTCCAGGGAAATGCCGAAGAATTCGCTCAATATCTTGCCGCAGCCGCTGGTATAGGCGATGAGGCTGCAAAACGACGTGGCCCCGACGGAAAAGAAAATCAGCCAGGAACCGATCTTGCCGACGTACTTTTCAGCCAGGCCCGACAGCTGTAAGGGCCTCGTGGTGCGCAGCGTCGCTTCGGCGACATAGAGCATGGAGATGATAGAAAAAAAGCCTGCTACGACAATCCACGTAAGCAGGACGGGCCAGCCGGCATTGCGACTGGCAAAAGCTAAACCTAAAACACCGGAACCTATGGTAGACCCGACGACCATCATCGTAGCCTCCATAAACGTAAGACGATGTACCTTGAGAGCCGCCTCTTTTTTCGCAGCTCCCGCCGATATAGTGTCCAACTCGTTCACATATTCCATGAAGAAAAAACCTCTTTTCGTGTGAAAATATGTTACCTGATGTCAGCATGTCTTGACCATTATACCATATCAGCATAGGGATGCCAAGAAAAAAAGCCTGCTACCCGGAAAAAAGTAGCAGGAATTGCCTCATTCTATGTCTAAATGATATAACGAGAATGATAAGGAGGGATTTTTATGGCAGACGTAAACGATAAGAAAAAACAAAAGGCCCCCGAAAAAGAGGCAGCTGCAGAAAAGGAACTGACTATCCTCCAGCCCGGCGCCGTCCCGGAAGAAGAAGACGACCCGGAAGCGCCCTATCTGGCTTCCGACATGTATCAGCGCATCGTCGCCCTGATCAACAACTTTGAATCGGGCCTGCCCGACGACATGCAGGCCGGCGGGCGCCTGGTATCGGCTGGCGACATCACCTTCAGCATCCAGGACATCGGCTACTGGGACCCGAACATGATCGTCTTCTACGGCGAATTGTCCGACGGCTCGGCGGTCGAACTGGTCCAGCACATTTCCCAGCTCAACTTGCTCCTCGTCGCCGTCCCCCGCCACGACGACATCGAAAAGCCGCGCCGCATCATCGGCTTCAACCGCAAGAACGAACCGGACATTGCTACGGACCCGGAAGACTGACGGTAAGCGGAAAATAAATCGGTGGATTTAATCTCCTGGCTGTTTGTGAGACAATA
>ERZ791915.455-NODE-455-length-43892-cov-5.043342_pt1 | contig 43892 bp, 42 predicted proteins | sample MGYA00510139_ERZ791915 | MGnify/ENA primary metagenome ERZ791915 (study PRJEB30046, sample SAMN00792117) | human gut metagenome | study: EMG produced TPA metagenomics assembly of the A metagenome-wide association study of gut microbiota in type 2... | reverse complement strand
CCGCTGGACTTGACAGCCCCTCTCCCTGTCCCTTAGGTTTTCTCCCTCTTGACTCCCTCTTTCCTTACCCATACCCACACCCCGTCGGGGTGTTAGCTAAACTCGAATAACCACCCAAACATTGTATATCCTGTCAATGCAGGGACGCTTAACGCTACACGTCCGCAGGTTAGTACATATATCTCAGGTTAGTGGCGTTTTTTTGAAGAGTCAATGTCAGTGCAGTTGTAATGATGTACTCACGAAAATATTAACTCCTTGTCGGCACGGAAAGTGTTTTCGGCGGTGTCTGCGAAAATTTATTTATACAGCACATATTATAATATGTGACATAGAAAAAATGAGCCTCCTGTGTGGGAGGCTCGTAAAGAAATTACTTATTCTTTTTCTTCTTACTGAGTACGGCTGTTATAATGCCTACGGCGATAACAACTGCAAGTGCAACACCGCAAACAATATATATTGTAGGGTCAAACTGAACGCCTGTGTTTGTGTTGCCGCTGCTTGCTCCGACTACTGTGCTTGCACCGATCTCTTCGGCGAAGCAGGTAATGCCCAGTAATATTGACATTGCTGCGGCTGTGACCGCAGAGGTTAATTTCTTCATAATAAGTATCATTCCTTTCTTCTTTTTGTAAAGACTACTATACTACATTTCTTCCGAAAAAGCAAGCGGAAAATTATACAAATTTTTTCAGCCTGCGGCAAGGATTATTCTGTCACAGCCTTCGGTGCTTTAGTCGCCTTTGCGCCGTTTATGATACCCTTGATTATTTCGGGCTGCGTTACTGTACACTTTTTGCGGTCGAAAATACCGAAGCCGTTATCGCCGTTATAGCCGTTATCCCAGTAAACCGTTACGATATTTCTCTTGTGAGCGGCATAATTCACATACTCTGCGAAATAAGCACGGTAAGCTGTGCTACGGCTGTCCTTATAGGTTTTATCTATAGCGCCGTACTCGCCGATTATTACACCGTAGCCCTTACTGATGAAGGCATCATACAGCTGATCAAACTTAGCGTCTGTGTGCTTTTCACCGCTGTTGCGGATAGCCTGACCTTTTATGCTGTCGCCCCATCTGAATATGCCCGGTGCTTCTTCACCGCCACAGAATTTCCACGGGTCATAATAATGAACAGAAATCATTAATCTGCCGGTGCTGTCATTCGGGATTTTGAAGCCGTAATCGCCTGCGGTATAATTAATGTCGGTGTTCCAGCCGGGAACAAGCAGATAACGGCTGTTGTTCTTGCCGCCTGCTTTTCTTACCGTATCAACGAAAATCCGGTTATATGCGTTGATGTTATCGTAATATTCACGGTTGGGTGTGTTGTATGTTCCGTCAAATTCTTCATTCATTGATTCGAACACGAGGTGTTCATCATAGTTCTTGAAGCGTTTTGCTATCTGCTCCCAGACCTTTTTGTACTTTGCTTTTATAGTCTTCTGCTCGGAAGCGGATTCGCCGCAGAGAAGCCAGCCGCCTTTTATGCTGTAATAGCCGTCGCCGTGAACGTTGATTATAGCGTAAAGTCCGTTATCAATGCACATATCGACTACTTCCTGTACTCTGTCGAGCCACTTTGAGTCGATAGTGTAGTTGGGTCCTGCACCTATCTTCGAAAGATATGATACGGGGATACGGATAGACTTGAAGCCCTGTGCCTTTACCTGCTTGATGAGCTTTTCGGTAATTACGGGGTTGCCCCACGCTGTTTCGCTCGGTGTTCCGCCTGAGTTTGCCTCAAGCTGATTGCCGAGGTTCCAGCCGGGCATTAAGTTCTGCGAGAACTTAACAGAGTCGCCTTTTGTTGCGGCAGGTGCAGGCTCGGTCTTCTTTGTTGTGGTTGTTGCCGGTTTTGCGGTGGTGGTTTCCGGCTTCTTTGTTGTGGTCGTTGTGGTTGCAACAGTTTCCGGCTTCTTTGTTGTGGTCGTTGTAGTTGTGGTTGTGGTCACGGTCGTTGTTTCTGCCTTTGTTGTGGTAGTCGCCGCTGTTGTTTCGGCTTTCGTTGTTGTAGTAGCTGTTGTTGTAGCAGCTGTCGTTGTTGAAGCCGAGCTGTTTTCAGATGATGTTGCGGCATTTCCCGAACAAGCGGAAATTCCCGTTATCACCATTATGCCGCTTAAAATTGCGGCGAGCATTCTTTTCTTCATAGGTACCTTTCTTTCCCTGACTGCCCGTTTTTTGAGGTACGGACAGCCGTTTTTTATTGCGTCAATCATATTGTAATGGTTTTCACGGAAAAAGTCAATAGCAAAACAGGCTTATCCGCAAATTTTGTTAAAACGATTACATGGCATTTGTAAAATGCAAAAACCGCCTGTAAAACCGTTAAGTCTTACAGGCGGTATACTATTATAATATATAGAGAGAAGTTCTTACTCGGAAACTTCTGTCGTATCTCCCGGAACAGCGTCGGGCGGTGTGACCGGCTCGGTTGTGCTGTAGTCGGGGTAGTAATCGTACTCGCTGCTTGTATCTATCGCAGAAAAATCATCTTTTGAGAAGGAATCTTCTGTTTCGACAAGGTAAACGCCGTCAAGCGCTGTCAGCTTTATCAGGAAGTTGCCGGGGCAATATACCTTTACTGCCGTAATATCCTTAGCGTTCTCCTCGAACAATGCGGCGATAGCCTCGCTGCCCTTTACCTTTGTGTTATCGGAAAGATAAACCTCTGTAACACGGATGTTGCCCTTGCTGTCTGCCTTAGCTAAAATGCTCTGCATTTCTTCGGGCGTTACTGTATTTCTGAAGGTAACGTAAAGGAAAACATCTTCGGTGTTCTCTTCCGCCTTGCTGTATGCCTCCATAGCCATTCTGAAACGGTCTTCCGCACTTATCGAGGTTGTCGGTGAAACAACAACAGGACTGCCGGAATTCAGCAGGGCGACGCTTGAAAATGTGATAGCTACGGCGGCTGCGGCACCTGCCACAGAAAGCCAAACCGTTTTCAGCCTGCTCTTTTTAGCCTGTACAGACTTACCCATAGCGGCTTTTCTTATCTTCTCGTAATCAAACGAATACTCGCTCATCAGCTCTTTGTAAAACTCGTTTGTATTCATCTGAAAGCCCCCTTCCGTAAGTCGTTATAATTTGAATTTTTTCTTTTGTTTTTCTATTGTGCGATAGAGTTTGTTTTTAACGGTAGACAGCTTGACATCAAGCGCCTTCGCTACGTCCTCCAGCTTCATATCACACGCAAAATGAAGATAGAATATCTGACCTGTCAGTTCATCGGTCTTCATTATGTCATCGAAAATCTGTTTCGCAACGATCTTGTTGCTGATAACGTCCTCAAGTCTTTGCTGAGGCTTGGACATCTCCCGTTCGATAGCGACCATTTCTTCTTCGGTATAGTCGGAAAAGGAGGAAACCTTGTCGTCCTTCTTCCTGCCCGAAAAATAGGTGCGGCATTCAAACTTCGCTATATTTATAAGGAAAGCCTCCGGGCTTTCGATGTCCTCGTGTCCTTTTTCGCTTATGCGCTTGAAGAAACGTGTATAGACGTTCTGAATAATATCTTCCGCATCTTCTCTGTTTCCGCATTTGCTGACTACAAAACGGGAAACGGATCTGCAGGTTTCGTTGTAGACACGGTTGAAATATTCTTCGATATTCTCGTGACCTCCGTGAATCTCTGCGCCCATCGGCTCACCTCACTTTGTCACCTACTTTGTAGTAGGCTGAATTTCAGAAAAAGTTTCACTCGAAATGAAAATTCTGTGTATCGGATAAGTAAAAAAATACGAATGTTTTTTTTGCAGTATAACCATATATTGATTTTTGACTGCCGGAAAGCAGAATATATAGCACGAAGTGCGTGCTGTCGGCATATTTGCTCTATTATATTGTACATTAAACGGGGCGATTAGTCAAGGGAAACATACTAAAAGGAGCGGTATAAAAAAATGCGGCATTTGCAATACATACAAACGAAACGGAACTTATTAAAAAAGAGTACCGGAGCTTTGCTTGTTGTTGAATTTTTTGTTATACAAATTGTCATATTTTCAGATTCAACGCTTTAAACGTACAAAATCGCATTAATCTTTATATTGTTTCACCAAAACAAAAAAGTTTTTTTGTGCAAAATGCCACTTGCAAATCTAATTGCGATATAGTATGATTAAAAATAGCTTAAAAGCTAAAAAAATATTTTATGGAGGACAAAACCAATGAAGTTTACAAAAACTTTAGCAAGTGTTGCAGCTGCAGCTTTAGCTGTATCTTCACTTGCAATCGGCGCTTCTGCAGCTGTTTTTAAGGCAACTGTTGAAGAAAACGGTGCTCCCGCATCTAACAGGTGGGAACTCAAGTACGATGAGTCTGTTTACGAATGGGCTCCCAATGTAACTAAGGTAGTTGCTACAATTACAAACGAAGCTTCCGTTAACGGTGCTTTAGGCGGTAACGTAATCAATGCTGACGGTACATCCGGTTGGGCAGCTTCTGCTCAGTGCGAATCTGCTGCAGCAGGCACAAGCGAATGGGTATGGGACGGCTTAAACGGTCTCGCATCAGGTATGGTTACTAACGAAGAAACAGGCGAAACATCAGAGTCCGGTTACTTCAAGGTTGAAATCTGGTGGATGAACGCAGTTGAAAACGAAGACAAGTCAACTGCTCCTGCTACAACATTTATCGACAAGGTTGAATTCTTCGATAAGGACGGCAAGTCTCTTGCTGCTTACACAACTCCCACTGACCCCACTGCTGAAGTTACAACTTCACGCGCAGGTAAGTTAAACGTTGGTCTCGAAGCTCAGTTCGATTCAACAGTTGGTACAATCGGCGAATGGCCTTCACTTCCTAAGACAACTTTCAGAGATACAGGTAAGGACATGACTATTACTTACGATTTCTGGCAGTATGGTCCTGTTAAGTTTGGCGGCAACTACGTTGCTATTCAGACAGATCTCCCTTGGGAAGATTATGACAACAACACTAACTTATACAATGCTGACAACGTAAAGGTTTCTTCTATCAAGCTTGATGGCAAGGAATACGGCGATCTTACAAAGCTCGCAGTTAACAACGAAGGCGGCGGACTCAGAATCACTCTTATGAACGAGTGGAACGACAACTTCAAGAACGGCAACGCTCCTTTATCAGGCGTTGAGCTTCCCTCTTTCACAAAGTTCGAAATAACATTCTCAGTTGGCGAACCCAACGGAGCTGAAAAGCCTTCAGATCCTGTTAAGCCCGGCGAAACAGAAGATCCTGTTAAGCCCGGCGAAACAGAAGATCCTGCTGAGCCCGGTGCATCTTCAGGTACTGTAAACCCCGGCGAATGCTCAGGCGAGCCCGTTAACCCTCCTACAGGTGCTGCAGTAGCAGTTATCCCTGCAGTTCTCGCAGCAGCAGCAGTTGCTACAACAGGTATCGTTCTTAAGAAGAGAAGCAAGTAATCGCTTTTAAGTGATTAAACGCTTTAATTAAAGAGCATACAACCCCTCCGCTTATGGCGGAGGGGTTTTTGTTTTATTCTGCATTATCTGATTTGAATTTCGGGTATATAACTGAAGCCACAGCTTTTGCTGTGGCTTTCATATTGTCGCTAAACTCAAGCACCGCAACGGTGAAATGAGAGCGGCGGTTATTTTGAAAAGGACTAACCGAAACTTTTGGTTTTTCTTTTTAACGCTTATTCCCGACCGTTTTGCTAACCTCAATAACGCACCAGCCTTTAAAAAGGTCGGAATTTGAAGCGGCTCACAGCCGTTCGTTGTGGAAGGGTCTGCGTTTGTTTTCAAGAACGACCTTGACGATTGCAGAGTATATATCCTTTCGGGCATAGTTGCAATAGCCGTCTACTACCGAACGCTCCTCATCCTGCGTTACCGTAACTATTTTTACGGGAACAAGGTCAAGTACCTTTTCGGATATTATCCGCTTGCATTTTTCGCAGTGGCAGGTGTTGAAACGTCTTAACGCATCATCAAGTATCTCGTCAATGATTATACGGTTTATATCTATCGTTATCTGTCCTGTGTGACGTGTTACGCTTTTAACCGTCTGCTGTGGCTCATCGTCCTCGGGGATATGGAGCATCGGGTTATGCTTTATGTGAGATTTAGGAGCGGATGTGCCTCGCTTTGACTGCGTATAGTTACGCAGTTTGTCCTCTACGGTGCTTTCGGCAAGCGATCTTTTCTCCCTTTCCTGCTCGGCAGGCGGTAAGAACGGATTGACACCTGATGGTTTTGCGTTTATAAGATTCATTACCTGTCTTGTCTTGCTTGATTTATATTCTTCTGCCACAGGAGGCGCTCCTTTCGTGAATTACTGTTTCTTTGACGGTCTGCGAACGGGACGTTTGCTGTCCTTTCTCTGCGATTTTTTCATCGGCACACCGGTCACTTCGTTGATAAGACTGCGGTATTCTGCGGTCGCCTTGGAGCGTGGGGCATATTCCATTATGGAAATGCCGTGCGCAGGGGCTTCCGCAAGGGAAACGTTTGTGCTTATCCTTGAGCTGAGTATCTTTGTGCCAAGCTGTTCTGCTATCATTCCGGCAAGCTCCTCAACTTCTTTTGTAAGCACAAGTCGGGGATTGTATTTATTAAGCAATATGCCTGTAATCTCCAGATCCTTGTTGTAATATTTCTTTACGGCGAAAATCGTTTCTTTAAGCTGTGCTATTCCCTGCAGGCTGAGTATCTCGGCTATCATCGGAATAATCAGCTTGTCCGCCGCAGTATATGCGTTTATTGTGAGGATAGAAAGCGCAGGAGGGGTATCTATCATTATGTAATCATAATCGTCCATAACGTCCGACAGTGCCTCTCTGAGAAGGTACTCTCTGCCAACACCTGTAAGCTCAAGCTCACAGCCCGACAGCAGTATGTTAGCGGGGATAACATCGCAGTTATCCGTGCATTGTATTGCCTCTTTTACGGTGCAGTTTCCCTTGAATACATCGTACATAGTATAGCTTTCTTCTGCGTCAGCGCCAAGGCTGAAGCTGAGATTTCCCTGCGGATCGAGGTCTATTGCAAGAACGCTCTTACCGCTTTCGGTTAGTCCTCCGCAGAATGCGGAGCAGGTCGTGGTTTTACCGACACCGCCCTTCTGATTTGTTATCGCTATAACAACTGCCATACAGTGTATCCTCTCTTTGCCTTATCGGGTTAAATTTTAGATTTTCAAATTATTTACAGATAAAAGCAATCATACCCGCTGAAAAAGCGGGTATGAATATTTCTGATCACTTTTATTACAATGTGTGCTGAAGATCTTCCATCTCTGAATCTTCGGGCTGATAGATGTGGTAGTTTGCCTTACCGTTCTTCTTTACGAAGTACATAGCCTCGTCAGCGGCGGCAACTACCTTGTTGCTGTCATCGCCGTGTTCGGGGTAGAATGCTATACCGATACTTGCCTTTACATTTATCGAAACGTTTGCGAGCTCTGAATGATAGCCTTCATAAAGCTCATCAATAAGGTCAAGCGACAGGCTCTCTATCTCCTCGATCTGCTTGGGATCGGTGATACAAAGAACAAATTCGTCACCGCCGAAACGTCCGGCAAATCCGCTACCCTTTACACGCTGTTTGATACAGCCGGCAACATACTTGATAACCTCGTCACCTACGGAATGTCCGAAACGGTCGTTTATGAACTTGAAGTCGTCAACGTCTATAAAGAGTACCGCAACCTTTGAGTGTGCGCTACGCTCAATCTCACTCTTAAGCTCACGCTCAAATGTACTTCTGTTGTAAAGCTGTGATAAGAAGTCGTAGCTTGCACGCTCGGAAAGCTGAAGCTCAAGCTTCTTTTCGCTGTCTATGTCGGTTACGACACCGATAACACGGAGCGGTTCGCCAAGACGGTCGGTAACGCAGAGCGCACGGATAGAGAACCATAACAGGCTTCCGTTTTTTGTGGTCATCTGATACTCGCCGCTGTGACCTGTTCTGTTCTTGAGCAGTGTGCTTATATCACGCTTATAGATTTCGGCATAATCCTCCGTCATTATCTTATCAAGGAACTTACCGTTTGCAAGCTGAGCTTCTGACGGGTCTATATCGAACTTCTCCTTGAAGTTATCCGAAACGTACATTGTTTCCTTGTGGAAATCCCACTCGAACAGCATATTGTCCGAAATGTCAGAAATCGTTCTGTGAAGCTCCTCAGACATACTTACGTCATCGAGCATATTGTTGAACAGCTCGGAAATATCCTTGAACTCATTGTGTGTCTTTATATCAAGACGCTTGTCACGGTCGCCCTCCTGTATCTCACGGGCAACCTTTACCATCTCGTTCATCGGGTTTACGATAGACTTTGTGATAAGAATACCGAGCAGTGCGCATATAACGGCAAGAACCACCATAGTACCGAGCGATATTGCAAGAGGAACTGTAATCTGCGACATTGCCATATTCGCAGGGTAAACGCTTACCCACTTCCAGTTTGACGTGGACGCACCTGTGAAATAATTGTAGCAGCCGAGCTTACCGCCTGCGTTATAGTCAACGTTATTTTCAGCCGATGTGGGCTTAGTTGTGGACTTCATAACATCTATTATTCCGCTGTCGGAAATATCATCTATCTTCTGTACGGCGGTACCCTCGTAATTCAGCACGCATCCTGTGCCGTCGGTTACGGAAAGATAGCCCTTGCCTTCGCCGTATGACGACTTAGACAGTATTTCGCTTATCTTTGAAAGGTCTATAATCTCTATGGCGAATCCGTCGATATTATTAAGACCGTCAGCATCTATGCTCTTTGCAACGTAGAACACGCTTGTTTCGTAGTCCTCGTTATTCATATAGATCTTTGAAATCTTTGTCGAGCCTTCGGAATAGCCCTCAAGCTCCTCGAAGCCGAAGAAGCTCTCCTTCATGCCCTGTATATCCTCATATTCGTAAACGATATTGCCGGAGGAGTCGGTTATCACAAGGTTCTTGAAGCCGCTGTTTCTGTCAGCGATATTCTCGGCAATGAGCGAAAGCATTGACTTTGCGTCATCGCCCTGACCGCTCTGTGCAAGCGTTCCTGCAGGCCTGCTTAATGAAAGATAAGCAACATCGGATATACACTCGTTTATGTACTGATTGATTATCTCCTGCTGAGCCGCACCTGCCGCTCTTGCAAACTGGCTTACCGAATTTGCGGCAAAGCCCGTCATACTGAAATATCCCACTATGCCGACTATCAGCATCGGTATTACGGCGAAAGCCGTAGTGAGTATGCGTAAAGTCGTTTTAATCTTTAATGACTGCATTTTATAAAACCTCCGAAACCCTTAAATTCAATATCAATCAACCGTTTCACATTTTTATGTTAAATTCTGTCAAAACATATCACGTTTTTCACGTTCCTTCTGCAGCATTTCAAACTGCAGCTTGTAGATATATCTTGAAATAGTTTCTTCCTGCGAATGAGAAACACCGATAAAGCGGCAACCGTAGCCTGTATCGGTTTCCTGCGAATCTATCGCCTGTTCTCTCAGCACCTCCGCATTAAGTTCAAGGCGTGAGCCGGACAGATTGATTATCATCAGCAATTTGTCGCCCTTGGCAAAATGCCTGCGTGTGTCTGTGCAGATGAAAAATACTCCGCCGACGTTTATATCCTTGATGTATATTTCGGCAGGCGGATCAAGCGGGGTGGGCTTGTCGTCGCCCTCCTGCATTCTGAGCGTTATAAACGCTCTTTCATTCGTTTTTATCTTGAAATATCTTCTGCGCTCTTCAAGAAGCTCCGCCTTGTCGGGTCTTAATATCACATTAAGCTGGCGGTCGGTCGATACGGATACGTTCGTCTTGTATCTGTAGCGGTCGCCGTCACGCATACGGGCAATGACGTAAACATACTGAGATGTGTCGATCTCGGGCATTCTCCGTCCCTTTATCATCAGCATATTGTCGATAATATTATCGTTAAGGTCATACATTATCGGAAAGTCGAAGTTGCTCTCGGTGTACATCAGCCGCTCACCGTCAAGCGAGGTTATCTCAAAAGAAGTAAAGTCTTCTTTCTTATAGCTCAAAAAGCACAACTCCCCTTTCCTTAAGACACGGGGAAAAGGCATTACAGCCGCACCCAACACGCCTATATTATCATTTATCATTAAGTATACAATAAATTGAACAATAAATCAAGCAGAATCGGCAGTTTTTTAGTCGGTTTTTAAAAATTCTGCGAATTGTTTAAAAAGTACAGCTTGTTTTTATACAAATTAATTAAGAAAAGTTCGTTGACTTTTGTAAGGCGGCTATAATATAATTAGTATAAGCAGAAGTTTGTCGTAAGGGAGGTGCGGTAGCGGAATGTTGTTCCGCAGGGTCTATGCAGAATTTTTTTCACGCCGACACATCAAAAGCACGCACTGTCTGCGAGAAAGCAAGCGTAGCTGTCGGAGCTGTGCTTGCGCTCCCGGCGCTTCTGAGCCTTATGTCGCTGATAATACAGACAAGAAATTGGCGGACGGAGGGGTTTCTCGCCGCAGGACTTGCTATTCCTGCGATATGCGTTGCCGTGTGGCTTGCGTTCACCTTTCTTTTGTTCTTTATATGCGAAACACGGTCAAGACGTATAAAACGATGCACCTACTTCGAGATACAGAAATCCGCCGCAATTCTCAGCAGGTACGGCGGAAAAATATCGGCGGACACGGGCGGGATACAACGCAGGCTGTATATAATACCGTATGACGAGATGAAGCTGTCTGTGAAAAAAGGCAGGCTTGTCTTTACGGGGAAAATCAGGTGCTACGAGGGCGATTCTGACCGTCTGGGATACCACATAAGGCAGGGCAAGCCTGAATTTGACAGCTGGTGGCTTAATGAAAACGGCTTCAGGGAAATATCCTCGCTGACGCTTCCGCAGTGCTTTCCAAAGCAGAAAACGATTTTTCGACACTGCTCGCTCGCTCAGAAGCGGTATCTGCTAAGGTGCGAGAAAAAGAAAGCCGCCGAAACAAAGCCCGTTTCAAGACCGAAAACAAGAATGGTCTACAGACAGGCAAGGAAAAGAACGTTTACCGAGCTTCCCACATTCGACAGGAAGTGGTAGCTTATACGATTGTGCAGTCTGACTAAAAAATACAGCCGTTGCATATTGTCAGCCACCGCTTTTAGAGAATCATACAAAAATCAACAGATTTTTCCTATCAGCCTTGCAAAACGGTAAAAAATGTTGTATAATATACAATTGAGTTGTTAGAACTGTAACTCAAAATTTGTTAAAATCGCACCAAAAACCATATAATGTTAACATAACTTAAGGTGGTTTTCTACATATTGTAACTTTGTTACACAGAAATACAAAATACGGAAATCGTTCATCGTATTAACTGTTTATGACACGGGGAACATTTCCTGAGAAGGACCGGCTTGAAAAGGAGGATATATGGCACTTTTCAACACAAACGCTTTTCGCATTACCGAACAGGGTCTGTCTGTTCTGTGGCAGAAGCAGCAGATAATCGCACAGAATATAGCAAACCAGGATACGCCCGGATATAACTGCAAGTATCTTGATTTTTACGCTGTACTCAAGGACAGGATGGAAAGCACAAGCGTTGTCGGAGGTAAGGCGAAGGAAGGCTCAAAGCAGGTCGAGCTTGCTACCAGAGTGTACGAGGACACTGCGACCAACACTCAGCCGGACGGCAACAACGTAGACGTTGATTCGCAGTCAAACGAGCTTGCAAAGGTACAGCTTCACTATCAGGCTCTCAAGAACCAGATGAACGGAGAGTTCACAAGACTGCGTTCGGCAATGAAAACGTAATTTTAGGCTATACCGCACAATTAACGGCTATCGCCTTAAAGCAGACGCTTTAAAATAATGGATTATATACAGTGAAACGGATTTCAGCGCTTTTTTGACATACAGAAAGGAGTTTTTTGCATGGCATTTTTAAGTTCGCTTAATATAGCCGCATCGGGCATGGCAGCGGAAAGACTGCGTCTTGATGTAATTTCGCAGAACGTTGCGAACGCAAAAACCACCAGAACGGAGGACGGTACGCCGTACAGAAGGCAGGTCGTACTGTTCAGTGAAAACAAGGGTTTCAACTCTGTGCTTGAGGAAACTATAGCAAAGAGGAAAGAAAAAATAGCAGGGGGAGTGCCTGCGAATACTGTTTCTGCGACTAAAAACAAGGGCGTTCTTGTTACCGAGATAGTCGAGGACGAAACACCGCTCACACCGGTCTATGACCCGACACATCCCGACGCAGACGAGAACGGCTATTACTATCTGCCAAACGTTGACGTGGCAGAAGAGGAAATGGACGCTATGGCGGCTACACGTTCGTATGAAGCCAACCTTGCTGTGCTGAACGCTGTGAAATCAATGGCGCAGACAGCACTCAGCATAGGAAACAACTAACGATACCCGAAAGGAACTGATATAAATGTTTATAGTACCGCTTACAAGCAGTATCACCCCTATGGAAACGATAAGTCAGAAAAAGCAGACCGAAAGCACAGATGACGGCGAAGCAACGTTCTTTGATGTTTTTGAGTCGCTTGTAAAGAACGTCAAGGAAACCGATGCACAGGTACAGAAGGATTCGATCGACCTTATGCTCGGCGACGTGGACGATCTTGCGCAGATACAGGTAAATCTCGAAAAGGCGGCTACCGCTGTGGATCTGCTTGTTACTGTCAAGAACAAGGCTGTTGACGCATACAACGAGATAATGCGTATGACCGTCTGATCAATACTGATCTACACTTCAAGGGAAGGATACATATATAGATGAAGGATAAGCTCTCCGCTTTCTGGAGCGGATTCAAAGATAAATGGAGCTCGCTTGCGAAAAATCTGCGGATATTCATAATAACTGCAGTATCGGTAGTAATAGTTGCCGCAATAGTGCTTGCGATAGTGCTTAATCAGAAGGGATATACGGCTATTTATACCGGACTTGACAGCGAGGAAAGCTCGCAGGTCGTTTCGGCAATAAACGAGCTTGGAATAACGGACGTAAAAATGGGTACGGACGGCAGTATCTCTGTACCGAGCGACCAGGCGGACAATGTAAGAATGCAGCTCAGCATACAGGGATACCCCAAGTCAACGTTCAACTTTGACGTATGGAACAGCGGCATAGGTATATGGTCGACCGACACCGAAAAGAAGGTGCTTCAGATACAGCAGTTACAGACGCATCTTATGAAAGCCATCAACACCATAAGTGCGGTCAAGAACTCTTATGTTATAATCACTATGCCGGAGAACAGCAATTATGTTATCTCCACGGACAGTGAAGAACCGAGAGTCAGCGTAAAGCTCGATCTGAAGAACGGCGCACAGCTTACGAGCGATCAGGTTGAAGGTATCTATGCACTGGTGCTGAACTCTTTGCCGGGTCTTGAGCGTGAAAACATATCAATACTCGACTCGGACGGCAAGCTGCTCAGCGGTGAGAACACGACCGTTGAGGAGGACGTGCTGTACCAGTCAAGGCTGAACTTCCAGGAGCAGATGCAAAGCCTGCTCAAGAGCCAGCTCAACGACACGCTGAAAAAGCTGTACAAGGACTACACGATAAACGTAAACGTAAAACTCAATTACGATAACTCAAAGTCGGAATATACCATCTACACACCGTCTGTAGCAGAGGACGGTACATCCGGCGGTATGATAGAAAGCTCCACAAAGAACGAGGGCTGGGGCGGAATAGGCTCGCTGTCGGGCGTTGTAGGCACAACAAGCAACAGCGACATTTCACCGAACTATCCGACTATCACGGGCGACGGCGATAACCAATATTACTATCAGAACAGCATTACCGTAAAGCGTCTTGTAAACACCGAGATAAGACAGCTTGAAAAGAACGGCTATTCGGTAGATAAAATAACGGCGGCTGTAACGGTAGATCAGATCAATATGCTTGAAGCGGACAAGGAACAGCTCCGTGAAGTAATTGCGTTTGCTATCGGCGCAGACGTTGCAAATGTTACGGTTGCAAACTACCCATTTGTTATAAACGGCAACAACGGCACTAACGGCAACGGCAATACGATAAACAGGGGCGGAAGCGTTGACTGGACGGTTTATATCATACTCCTGCTCGGACTTCTTGTGCTTGCACTGCTTATCGTAGCTATCCTTACAAGCAACGCAAAGAAGAAGAAACGTGCAAAAGCAAGAGCCAAGGCGGCTGCCGCACAGGCAGCGGCGGCACAGGCGGCGCAGGAATCAGCCGCTCTCAGCTTTGAGCCTCAGCCTCAGCCGGACGAAGAATTCAACATACAGCACCTTGACGACTATGACGACGAGTCAAAGAGTGCGGTTCTCAAGAAGGAAATCAAGGATTTCTCACGCACAAATCCCGATGTCGTTGCTCAGCTCATACGTTCTATGATGAAAAACGGCGAATGATATTGACAGCATAAAGGAAGGATATATATGGAGGCACTCACCAGCGCACAAAAGGCGGCGATAATCATAAGCTCTATCGGTACGGAAAATGCGTCCGAGGTATTCAAGCACTTCTCCGATGAGGAGGTAGAGCAGATCACGCTTGAAATAGCAAGAATGAACTACTACCCTATGGAAGTGGTGGACAGCGTTCTTAACGAGTTCTATGAGCTTTGCCTTACCCAGAAGGTAATATCCGAGGGTGGTGTGGAGTATGCCCGTGACATACTTGAAAAGGCATTCGGTCCGCAGACGGCACAGGCGCTGTTTGAAAAGATAACAAAGCAGTTCCAGACAAAAGCGTTTGCATTTGTCCGCAAGGCAGACTATAAGAACCTGCTTGCAATGGTACAAAACGAGCATCCGCAGACAATTGCGCTGATACTTTCTTACGCAAGGAGCGATCAGGCATCGGCGATTTTAAGCGAACTGCCCAAGAAAACAAGGATAGATGTAGTCGAGCGTATGGCTAAGATGGACAGGGCATCACCCGATGTCGTAAAGTCTATAGAGCGCACACTTGAAAAGAAGTTTGATAATCTTGTTACCGCCGACACCACAGAGGTCGGAGGTATAGACTATGTTGCGGAGGTCATGAACAACGTAGACCGTGCAACAGAAAAATACATATTCGACGAACTGACGCTGAGAGATCCGAAGCTGGCAGACGATATACGCTCAAAGATGTTCGTATTCGAGGATATAGTAACTCTCGACAATATGGCTATACAGGCGTTTATACCGGAGGTCGATTCAAAGGATCTTGCGGTTGCTATCAAGGGCTCTACTCCCGAGGTCGCAGAGTGCATCTATGCAAATATGTCTACCCGTATGCGTGAAAGCGTACAGACAGACGTTGAGTATCTTCACAATGTCCGTATGCGTGATGTTGAGGAGGCTCAGCAGAGAATCGTATCCATCATACGCAGACTTGAGGACGAGGGTACTCTCGTTATCTCAAAGGGTGGCAAGGAAGACGAAATCATCGCATAATACGAAAGCGAGGAATATATTTTGGCAGGCGTATTCAAGGCGGGTCGGGGCGGTTATTATCCCGTACAGCCTACAACAGATACAGTTGTTATCGACAACTCAATAAAAGTAAAGCCTGTCGCACCGCAAGCTCCCTTGCAGGAAACAGTGACGGCCGACACCGCAGAAAATACGGCGGTCGCCGATGAAGCATCGGCAAAGCACAGGCAGGAACTTGAGCAGGAAAAAGAGAAGATAACAAGCTATTATCGTGAGCAGGGTGAAAAGGCACTTGCCGATGCCCGTGAAAAAGCACAGAAAATACTCAGCGAAACCGAACAGCAGGCGCAGGATTATGCCGCACAAGCAAAGGCACAGGCTGAGGCAATCTTTGAAAAAAGCAGGTCGGACGGCTTTGCAAAGGGTCACGAGGACGGATATGCCGCAGGGCTTGACAAATGCCGTGATATGCTGTCGGAGCTGAAAAGGCTCAGCGAGCAGATGGTAAGCGACAAGGCGGAGCTTTTTGACAGCTACGAGGTCGAGATATTCGACACGGTAATGGAAATTGTAAACCGCATAACGCTGAATTCTCTCGGTCAGAAGGACAAGGCGGTAATCAAGAAAACGATAAAAGAAGCGGGAAAGAGCTTCCGTGGCAGTGAATATGTAAAGCTGACCTTATCAAAGACCGATGTCAGCGAGGAGATGGCGGCGGATACCGACTATTTCAAAAAGCTGTTCACAAATGTAAAGAACGTGGAGGTAGAGGTGCTTAAAGACGCACCGAGCGGTACTGTTATAATTGACAACGGCAGTGAAATTACCGATGCCGGAATACAGACACAGCTCAAGATGATAGAGGAGCTGGGCAGAGGAAAGTACCGCAGAGCGCCGTCAAGGAAAAAGGCCGATAAGCAGGAGGAAACTGCGGCAAAGGCTGAAACCGACAATGACGGCGGCGAAGAACAAAGCGAATAACTCCCTTATTTGAAAGGACTTTAACATGGATCTCGGCGGATTTCTGACAGAACTCAGAACTACCGATACATATAAGTATCTGGGTAAAATTGAAAAGATAGTCGGAATGACGATCGAGGCGAGCGGACCGCTGTGCAGTATAGGCGATGTGTGCCGTATCTACACAAAGGATATGAAGTCGCATATCCCTGCCGAAGTGGTGGGATTCAACGAGCATAAGGTACTGCTTATGCCGTATACCGACCTTGAGGGCATAGGTCCGGGCAGTATAGTTGACAACACCGGCGACAAGCTGAACGTAAGAGCCGGCGACAAGCTGATAGGAAGAATAATCGACGCACTGGGAAATCCGCTTGACGACGGAGAGCCGATTGAATATACAGACACAGTGCCTATAGCAGGCATTCCTGTAAATCCGCTCACCAGACCGAAAATACACGAGCCTATAGAACTTGGCGTAAAGGCGATCGACGGACTTCTCACAATGGGCAAGGGGCAGAGAATGGGTATCTTTGCAGGCTCAGGCGTAGGCAAGTCAACGCTTATGGGTATGATTGCACGAAAGGTAAAGGCCGATCTCAACGTTATAGCGCTTGTAGGCGAGCGTGGCAGAGAGGTAAGAGAATTTATAGAAAACGACCTCGGAGAAGAAGGTATGGCAAGGTCGGTCGTTGTTGTCGCAACATCGGATCAGCCTGCGATGATGAGAAATAAATGTCCTATGACGGCTACGGCTATAGCGGAATATTTCTGCTCTCAAGGCAAGGACGTTCTGCTGATGATGGATAATCTTACACGTTTTGCTATGGCACAGCGTGAGATAGGTCTTTCGACAGGCGAGCCTCCCGTTGCAAGAGGCTATACCCCGTCAATATACGCCGCAATGCCGAAGCTGCTCGAAAGGGCGGGAAACTTCGAAAAAGGCAGTATAACGGGAATTTATGCTGTGCTTGTTGATGGTGACGATACAAACGAGCCTATATCGGATACCGTAAGAGGTATAATTGACGGACATATAGTTCTGAGCCGTAAGATAGCGGCGCAGAACCATTATCCTGCAATTGACATACTGCCGAGCATCTCACGTCTTATGTCGGCAATTGCAGACCCGGAGCATAATAAAGCGGCAGGAAAGCTGAGAAATCTGCTTGCACTTTACACCAACAATGCAGACCTTATCTCGATAGGAGCGTACAAGAAGGGTACAAACCCGGCTCTTGACGAGGCGATAAAGAAGATAGACAAGATAAACGATTTTCTGATGCAGGGAATGTATGAATCGTTCTCGATGGAGGATACCATAAAGCTGTTAAAAGCGGCGGTTTCCTGATAACAATGCGATATGAAGAAGTTTAATTTTACATTGCAGTCGCTGAAAAAGTACAACGATCAGGTGCTTGACAGCGAGAAATCAATACTCGGCAGACTAAGGGCGGAGCTTGCGGAAATGCAAAGCGAGCTTGACGCAAAGGTGGCTGAGTACGAACAGAGCATAGACAAGCTGAACGAGCTTGTGCGGGGCGGTACTACCGCTATGAGATTATCACTGCACAAGAAATATGTTTCCTCTTTGCAACAGGATATATATCGCATAAAGGGGCTTATGGCGCACAAGCGTGAGGAAATCGAGAATCAGCTTCAGAAGGTCATAGACGCTACCAAAGAGGTTTCAAAGCTGGAAAAGCTGGAGGAAAAACAGCTTGAGGAGTACAGATACGCCTCGCAGAAGGAGCAGGAGCAGATCATAGAGGAATTTGTGACAAACGGCTCTTCAAACGGAGGTAATACACCGTAAATTGTTGACATATAGTTCGAACTGTGGTACAATACAAGGTGGAAAGCTGTGCAATTTTCATAAATTTTAACGGTTTAAACCCGTTAAATATATAAAAGTTGTTAAAAAGCATATATTGCTTTTGACAATGAATAGCACTGAAAGGGGGTGAGATATGATGAATGGGACAGCAGTATTGCCTGCCGTTGTTACAACGTTTGCAGGCAATGCCGCCACAATCTCGGCAGGTAGCGTACAAAACGGCTCAGCAAGCGGTACTGCCGGAGGCTTCTCCGATACGCTCGGTGCTATGGTAACAAGCGGTCAGCAGAGCAATATGAACTCGGCCGTGCGAATGAACGCCGATAATAAGGCTGTTATGAACGGTGAGATATTAAGCGGACTGAACGAGCTTGAACAGAATGCGCAGGAGCTGAAGGAGCTGCTTAAAACAGCCGAGCTTGCAGGATATCTGCAAGGCGGTACGATGCAGTTTTATGCCGATGCAATTCAGACGGGCAACAGCGAGCTTATGCAGATCATGAACGGTCTTGAGGTAAGCAATCCGATAGGCGATGTGTTATCCGAAGAAGGTGCTTTCAGCAAAATTGCAGACGGAAATGACATTAATACGACTCTCGGTTTACAAAACGGAGAGATTTCCGCCGTAAATGATTTTACGAGTGAAATTCAGATGAATAACAGTGACTCTGCGGATAGTGTAAACCAAGCGAACGTCAATGCTAAAATCGCTTCAGACAGCATTGTCGGTGAAAATGCTGTGGCTGCAACGGCTGACAAGTCAGACGCTTTTGCAAGCGTGGCTGTCGGAAATGCCGAAAAGTCTTCAGATGTGGATAATATACGTTCAAAGGCAGATACGACTTTTACCGAAAAGACTGATTTTGTCGATAAGATGGGCTTTATCGGAAAAACAGGCAGGCAGGAAACATCCGGTGTAAAAGCAGATAGTCCTGAGGCTGTAAAGGCTGAATTTACGGTAACGTCATACGAAAAATACGGTTACAACAGCGTAAAGCAGGATATACAGACGCAGGAGGACAATGCTCCGAGAATGGCATTTGCCAAGAGGAACATCGAAAGCAAGAGCGATGAGCTGAGGGCGATAGCCAAAGGAAACGAGGTCACAAAGTCTGACAGCGACCTTGAAACCGAGCAGAAGGTTACCGACAAGAATGCGGTAAGCGATATGCTTGCAAAGGGCAGTGATGTATTTGCAAGAACAGAAAGCCGTTATGACGAAAACGGGCAGGAAATCCGCACGATAAGAGTACCGATAAGTGATATGGCTGAGTTTGTGAGCGAACACGCACCTAAGGCGAACGGCAAAAGTACGCTTACAGTTGTGCTTACACCCGAAACCTTGGGCAAGATAACGGTTCGTATGGTGAATGAAAGCGGAAAACTCACGGTTGAGATACTGACGGAAACTCAGGCGGCGAAGGAGCTTTTACAGGCAAAGTCACAGCAGCTTGCGTATGCGCTGAAGAATGACGATGTGGAGCTTACCTCGTACAAGGTGGAAACCTCGCAGGCGGAACTTTTCCAGAGAGATTTTGACGGCAGCAGTAAGAACCCTTACAGACAGCAGTCGCACAGTCAGCAGAAGAATGACACGGACGACTTTGAAAATCTGTTGGGGGAGATTCAGACGATGGACTGATTTTTTATCGGTCGGACTGACATGAAAGGATAACAGATGGCAGACATTTCAAGTCTTCAGAGTGTACAGTCAAATCACGAAAAGTATAAGGACCTTTTCAAGAATTCGGGCAAGAACGATACGATAAGCACAGATACGTTCTTCAGTCTGCTTATGGCGGAAATGAGCAACCAGGATCCGCTTGAGCCTACGTCCAATACCGAGTTCGTGTCGCAGATGGCACAGTTCACGGCATTACAGGCACAGCAGGACAATCTGAAGTACAGTATGTCAAACTATGCGGCAGGTCTTGTAGGCAAGACGCTTACAATGAATGCGCAGAGCGACGACGGAACGCTTTTATCGGGCGTATGCACCGGAGTGAACATCAGCGGAAGCGATGTTAAGGTAGTAGTTGACGGCAAGCAGTATGATTTATCGGCGGTAAAGGCGATAAGCGATACGGTAAGCAAGGGTACGTTACACACGATGACCGAGGCACTGGGATATGTGGGCAAGGAAGTAACGGTAAAGGTACTCGGCGACGACGGCAAATTCTACTACGCAAAGGGCAAGGTCGAGTCGGCAGAAATGCAGGACGGCGACGCAAAGATAGTGATAGACAATTATCTCTACTCTATTGACGAGATAGTACACGTCAGCGAGAGTACGGGAAGTACGGCTGACAAGAACACGGAAGCTCCGGCAGGCAGTGCCGAGGGCAACAAGTAAATAAAAAGGCGGCAGTGTTATGTTGATAAATGAACTCAAGCTGCGGAATCTGCAGATTTCGACAGGCAACGTTAACACCGCAAAAGCAGGGAATGCTGAAAAGGCCGCACAACAGTCGGGAGGAACATTTGCGCAGGCTCTGCAAAGCGAGCTTGATGCGAGAAACTCGGCGGTAGGCTTTTCGAAACACGCAATGAAGCGTATAGAAAGCAGAAATATCGAGATACTTGACTCGGATATGCTGCAAAGACTTAATGACGGCATTGAGATAGCCGCAGAAAAGGGCAGTAACGAAACACTGGTACTCGTAGACAGGACTGCTTTTGTGGTAAGTGTGAAAAACCGCACGGTAATCACAACTATGTCACAGGAAGATTTAAAAGGAAATATTTTTACGAACATCGACTCGACCGTAATTATGTAATACCGGACCGAAAGGAAGTATTCCTTACCCCGAATGACAGACGGGTAAGAACGGTCGGCACGATGGAGAAAGGAACAGATCATGGTTAGATCTTTATTCTCGGGCGTGTCAGGATTAAAGACACATCAGCAGAAGATGGACGTTATAGGTAACAACATCGCAAACGTCAACACTACAGGCTTCAAGACAAGTGTAACTACCTTCCAGGAGGTATATTACCAGACCAAGAAGAACGGCTCGGCAGGTTCTAACCTCCAGGGTGGTGTAAATCCCTCTCAGGTAGGTTACGGCACTAAGCTTGGCGCTATCGGACAGGTAATGGGACAGTCGGGCTTCACATATTCTGACAGCGTTTATGACTGTGCTTTATCTGGCGACGGATTTTTCCAGGTAATGGATGAAGCCGGCAACATCTTCTATTCAAGAGCAGGCGTTTTCAACGTTGATAACGCAGGAAATCTCGTAGACTCAAACGGTAATATGGTACTCGGCGTAAGCGGTGACGCAACAGGCGTTGACGCATCGTCCAACAGAATCACATTCGTAGTTCCTGAGATTCTCGACAACGAAGCCAGCTACTCAAAGACAATTACATACAAGGGCGGTACATATCCGCTTACAGTATCGGCAGATACAGCGACTCCGGACGGCAACATATCGGTAGGATTTACCGTAGGTGAGAGCGATTACGCTTATATGAGCGGAAACAAGCTCGTTGTACAGCTGAACGAAAAGAATGATTATACAAACCTCAACGATCTTGAGGACGCTGTGACCCGTGCGTGTGAAAACGGCGGTGTAAGCATTGAGGGCGTACTTCCGCTCCACTTTGAGCTTGATACGGTGCCTCCTGCGGCAGATATTCCTGCAACGACAGCTACCAACACAATGAAGCTGGACGACGGAACAACAAAGGCTTCTCTTACATTTACGACAGTAAACGCAGGAGAATACGCAAATAACTACACGATAAACTTAAGATATTCAAAGAATGCCGCAGATACAACGGCAAAGTGGTCGGACAACGGTCTTACGATAAGCGTTTGCCCCGGTGCTACGGTAGCCGACATACAGGCGGCTGTAGACAAGGCGGCAGGCAGTAACGAAAAGTATCAGCTTAAGGTTACAAGTACGGACTGGGATGCTGCGAACGGCGCACTTGAAACGCTTCTTGCCACAGACGGCAAGGTAGGTCTTGCAGGCGGCTCGAACAACTTCTTCTCTGATATGGTCCAGCTTCTGGGCAATATCAAGATGACAGACGGACGTGTTGCGGCTACGCAGACGGTAAAGGATCTTGACAGCGTATATATCAACGAGGACGGCACTATTTACGGTGTACACAGCGTACACGGTATCATAATGCTCGGCAGAATTGATATTGTTACATTTGATAACCCCAACGGTCTTGAGCAGGTGGGAAGCTCCTACTGGAGAGAAACTCTTTCATCGGGTCAGCCTCAGGTAAACATTGCAGGCGAAAACGGTTCTGCTTCTGTAGTATCAGGTGCGCTCGAAATGTCTAACGTTGACTTGTCGCAGGAATTCTCCGATATGATCATCACACAGAGAGGCTTCCAGGCAAACTCAAGAATCATCACCACTTCGGACACGATGCTCGAAGAAATAGTAAACCTCAAGCGCTAACGGCGGCGTGCGCCGCAGGCAATTCCGCCGTTCTAAAGGTTTGACAGCGGCGTAACTTTCGTTATCGGCGGGGCGGCAATGTGACGTTGCGGCTGTGAGCCGCAGCAAATTCCGCCTTTGCGGCTGTGAGCCGCAGCAAATTCCGCCTTTGAAAATGTTGCGGTTTGGCGACGGATAGCGAAACGGCGGGGTTCCGTTGTTGATGTAAATTACGACTTTGGTTTCATCGCAAAACTATAATAAAAATTAATATCATAAAAAATTTTTTGTAGGGGAGGGGCTCGCCCCTCCCGATAAGGAATTTCTTTTTCAAAATGATATTAAAAATGTATAGCGAATTTTGCAAGAGTGGTAGTGCTAAGCTGAGGTTGTGCTACTTTTGCAAGGTTTGTAAAGCCGGTAAGGTTTGATGCAACGGGAGGGGCGAGCCCCTCCCCTACGAAAAGCAGGTAATGTTAGTGCAAAGTTTTTTGACAAGCAAAGCTAACAGAGCGTTCATCAAAAGCCAAGAGTTTGGCGGAAATTGCAGGTTTCTGCGATATAAATTCAAGTTTATAAGGGCAGGCGGAGCGTCAGCTCCGCCGGAATGCCCGTTATATTATGCCTGAACGGTTATGATAAACGGCTGTATCTGCATATTCATACAGACGGAATCAATTACAGTGCGGACAATACCGCAAAGGAAGGAAATATATGATAATACTTACAAAGCTCAACGGGGAAAAGTTTATGCTTAATCCCGATCTTATCGAAATAGTAACGGAAAATCCCGACACGGTAATTACCACGAGTACGGGACATTCATACATAGTTGAGCAGTCGATGAACGAGATACTTTCTCTCATCAAGGAATACAGGCTGTCTGTAAGACGTCAGCGTCTCGAGAGAAGCATATAAATTGTGAATATTACAGCCGTTGGCTGTGCTATATAAACCCTTACAGGAGGAAGTTATTTTGAATATTACGATCATCATAGGCTGGGTAGTATCATTCGGTCTGGTTACATTCGGTATATTTAACGGCGGTCAGCTTGACTGGTTCATAGATGTACCTTCGCTTGCTATCACCGTCGGAGGTACTATAGGCTGTCTTTTCGCCTCGTTCCCGCTCTCATACCTTAAAAATCTGCCGAAGTATCTGAAGCTGGCGTTGTTCCCTAAAAAATTCAATCCGCAAAGCTACATAGAACAGATAGTCGAATTTGCAAAAATCGCCAGAACAAAAGGTCTTATCTCGCTTGAAGACAGTGCGAACAAGTGTGAGGATCCGTTCCTCAAGGAAAGCCTTATGCTGATAGTAGACGCAAACGACCTTGATAAAGTAAAAAGTATGCTTGACGACGCAATAGACTTTATGTGTGAGCGTCACGAAAGAGGCAGACTTTTCTTTGAAAAAGGTATGTCTGTATTCCCCGCATTCGGAATGTTGGGTACTCTTGTCGGCCTTGTAAATATGCTTAAGGGTATGGGTGCAGACTCAAGCAACCTGTCAAACGGTATGGCGGTTGCGCTTATCACGACCTTCTACGGCTCGCTGTTCTCAAACGTATTGTTTGCGCCGATTGCATCATCGCTGAAGAACAGTCACGAACAGGAGCTTCTTTGTATGCAGATAATAGAGGAAGGCGTGCTGTCGATTGCGGCCGGCTCAAACCCCAGACTTATTCAGGAAAAGCTCGAATTTATGCTTGCACAGACTGATATAAAGAAGAAGGGCAGCAAGTAACAATATCCGCCTGTTTCCGACAGGACGGGAATTGTGGCTGAAGCAAAAGAAATTTAGTGTTGAAATAATCGCTGAAATGTGATACAATATATTGGTTAAGCGTCAGAAGAAAGGCGGTGGAGAAAAATGGCGAAAAGAAGAGCCGAAAGCGGCGAAGAAAAAGGTAACTGGCTTGATACCTATGCCGATATGGTTACGCTTCTGTTGTGCTTTTTCGTATTGCTGTACTCTGCATCATCGGTAGATGAAACGAAATGGCAGTACATATATCAATCCTTTACGTCAAGCGGAAGCTATATAAACCCCTTCGTAATGGACGAACAGCCGAAGAATAACGCTGCCGATACAAACGGTAATGCCGAGGCTCCTCCGAACACCCAGAACGGCGGTACTACAAGCGAACAGACAGAGGGTCTTCCCTCCGACTTCAATCAGCTTTACAGCTTCTTAAAGACAACAACAGATAAAAACGATCTCGGTCAGTATGTGTATATTGAGCAGACACCGACAAGAATCTTTATCCGTTTCAACAATACGATAATGTTTGACGGCAACAGTGCGGTGCTGAAGGAAGAAGGCAAGCAGGTACTCAACAAGTTCATGCCCGGTATAAAGGCGGTCAACAAGTATATAAAATCCTGCTCGGTTTCGGGTCATACCGCAAAGGCGGTATCGGATGTCAACGACTGGGATCTGTCGGCGGCAAGAGCGTCAAGCGTTGTAAAATATATGGACTACAACCGCTGTGTTGACAGCGAGAAGTTCACTGTAGAGGGAAAAGCGTGCTATACACCCATTGCCGACAACTCAACGGCTGAGGGCAGAGCGGCGAACAGACGTGTAGAGATTATGATAGTGAGAGCGCAGCTTGACACTACCTCACAGGCTGTCATAGATGATATTCTGAAATACGAATACAGGCTGAACGGTGCGAACACCGATCCTTATGAACGCAACGACAGCAACAGCTCGGACGTCAACAGTGACGTTGTAAACGAAATAATCGACAATATGGAAAGCAAGTATGACAACAACTCGGGCGACGGCAACAACAGCACAAACGCCGCAGGGCCGAAATATGAGCCGTCATATACGGGCATTCCTACAGATATACTGACATCGGCACCGACCGAAACGTCAGAATAAGAGAAAACAAGAAAGGGGGGCGAATTTTTGGCTGATACCCTTACGCAAGAACAAATAGACGCAATGCTGTCAAGCGTACTTTCGGGCGGAGATACCGCATCGCTTGACACGCATGAAGAAAAGGAAGAAATCAAGGAGTATGACTTCCGTACTCCGAAGAAGTTCACTAAGGAACAGATAAAGATACTTGAGAGGATATTCGAGAATTATTCAAGACATCTTTCATCTTACATAACAGGTCTGTTAAGGCTGTACTGCAAGGTTTCGCTTGCAAGCATAGAGGAACAGAAGTATTTTGAGTTCAGCAATGCTCTTCCGGATTATACGATAATGGGTATTGTCGATCTCGGCATAGAGGACGATGATATTGAGGAAAGCAATGCGGTTTTACAGCTGTCAAACTCGCTCACCTTTACAATGATCGACCGTATGCTCGGCGGCAGAGGTACATATCAGGATACCGACAGAGATTTTACGGAAATAGAGATAAACGTAATGCGTGGCATTGTTGAACGCTTTACCTCGCTTATGTCGCAGGCATGGGACGGATATGTTGATACCAATCCGAAACTGGAATCAATAGAAACAAACTCAAGGGTAATATCCGCCGCAGACGCTGACGAAACAATGATTATCGTTGCGATGGAGGTAACGGTAAACGATTCAAAATCCATAGTGTCGTTCTGTATGTCGGCAATTACTATGGATCAGATAATGAAGAAATTCTCGGCTAAGTTCAGCTCGGGCAAAAGAGCAGGAAGTCCCACTAAGGAAACAGAGCGTAAGGAAAACCTTATGTCAACGCTTTCGCAGTCGGAGCTTACTGTTACGGCGGTGCTTGACGACACAATGCTCACGCTCCGTGACGTTCTGAATCTGCAGGTAAATGACATAATACCGCTGAACAAGCCGATTACCGACAACGTACAGCTAAAAGTGGGAAGTACCTGCTGGTTTGACGGAAAGCTCGGTACACTGAACGGAAAGAAAGCGTTCAGGATTGATAATATACTAAAGAATTGAGGTAAGGCAAATGGGAAAACTGACCACTCTGTCGGAGTTGCAGCTTGACGCTATCGGCGAGATAATGAATATCAGTATGGGAAGTGCGGCTACCGCTGTTTCCGAGCTGCTCAACGCCAAAGTGTGGATCACTACGCCGAAGGTAACCGTAGTTCAGGCATCAGAACTTAACTACGACAGACTTGAACCTGCGATATGCGTAAAGATCGAGTACATAAAAGGGCTTTCCGGCTCAAACCTGATGATCTTAAAGCAGGACGATGTACAGCTGATACTTAATCAGCTTATGGGCAAGCCGCCCGTTATATCTCCTGATTTTGAGTTTGATGAGCTGAATATCAGTGCGGTAAGCGAAGTAATGAATCAGATGATGGGAGCTTCTTCGACGGCTCTGTCGGAATTTCTGGGTATGGGTATTGATATATCGACACCTACTCCGTACATTCTCAGCGAGGTAAATATTGCCGACCTGCAGAATTATGAGCAGACGGATATGGTTGCCGCTATCAATTTTGACCTTACCATTGACGGTGTTATAAAATCGGAATTTATATCGGTACTTGATATAGATCTTGCGGCAACGCTTGCCGACAGAATGATCGGCGGTGCGACATCTCCCGAACCGATTGCGACAGAACATGCACCTGCTCCGGCACCTGCTCCAGCACCTCAGCCTGTTCCGCAGGCAGAACCCGTTCAGCAGGCGGCTCCTGTTCAGCAGGCAACACCCATGCCGCAGGTAGCACCCGTTCAGCAAGCGGCTCCTGTACCGCAAGCGGCACCCATGCCACAGGTAGCACCTGTGCCACAGGCGGATATGTATGCACAGCAGGGATACTACGGATACCCGAATCCTGCTATGAATCCTGCCATGAATCCTGCAATGTATGGTCAGCCGGTACAGCCTGTTATGCAGCCTCAGCCGGCGGTAAACTACCGTAATGCCCAGCTTGCGCAGTTTGAAAACTTTGAGGCGCCGCTCGGCTCGGAACAGAAAGAAAACTTACAGCTCCTTATGGACGTACCGCTTCAGATTTCTGTCGAGATAGGCTCGACTAAGAAGAAAATCAAGGATATACTTGAGTTCTCACAGGGTACTATCATAGAGCTTGAAAGACAGGCAGGCGCACCCGTTGACGTTATGGTAAACGGAAACCTTATCGCAAGGGGCGACGTTGTTGTTATCGACGATAACTTTGCGGTAAGAATAACGGAAATAGTAAAATCGAAATTTATGGACAGCCTCGGTAAAGGCGAATAACATATAATAAAACAGGGATACGAAAGGAAACCTTACACTTATGGATAAGAAGATATTACTTGTAGACGATGCGGCATTCATGCGTATGCTTATCCGCAACACACTTACGACAAACGGCTACACAAATATACTTGAGGCGGCTGACGGCGAAATAGCGGTTTCGACATATTCCGCAGAGAAGCCCGACCTTGTTATAATGGACATAACAATGCCCAACAAGACCGGTATCGAGGCACTCAAGGAAATCAAGGCTATGGATCCCGGCGCTAAGGTCGTAATGTGCAGTGCTATGGGTCAGGAGGCTATGGTAGTAGAGGCTATCAAGCTCGGCGCACTTGACTTCATCGTAAAGCCGTTCAAGGCTGAAAGAATACTTCAGACCGTTAAGAAAATACTTGACTGATGGAATACGTACAGCTTGTATGTGCGCTTATCGGCGTACTTGCACTGATTTTTCTGTTCTTCTGGATACTTAGAAAGGTAAACAAGGGGATACTGAGCGTAAGCGGAAAACGGCTCAAGGTGCTTGACCGTGCCTCGCTCGGCGGTGAAAAATCGGTGGTTGTCGTGAGCGTTGCAGGAAAGTGTATGGTGCTTGGCGTGACTGCCGGCAGGATAGACAAGATCGAGGATCTGTCGATCACGGAAGAAGAATATATGTCTGAGCTTTATCCTGAGGGAAGCGGAAGGCAGGATAACTTCTTCGCCGCCTTCAGTAACGCAATGGCTAAAAACATAAAGAATATGAGAGGGAAGAAAGCCCGCCGTGACGAAGAATCGGATTACGGCGATGAGTTTCCCGATGTTCGCAAAACCGATGACGGAACAAATTCCGATGACAAAAAATCTGACGAGAGGAACACGGAGTCGAAATGACAAAAGCTTTTGGTCTTACGATTAGAAAAATGTTTATCGACAACAAGCGGATTTTTATCCGCTTTATCGTGTCTTTAACGGTATGTATCGCACTTATCGGTGTGCTGTGCAGTGTAACGGCATTTGCGGCGGATAACAATGCGTCAGGCAACGCAGGTACGACAACAAGTATCGGCGATACTGCTTCGGCAAACACCTCGGGCGGTACGCAGTCGGCGGATTCGTCGGTGATGAAGAATCTTATCGGGGTAGACGGCTCGCAGTCGCTTGAGGTAATACTGCTTGTGACTGTGCTTTCGCTTGCGCCGTCACTGCTTGTGATGATGACCTCGTTTGCGAGAATCATTATCTGCTTCAGCTTTCTGAGAACGGCAATGCAGACGCAGTCCACGCCGCCTAATATGGTGCTTACGGGATTGTCGCTTTTCCTTACGATATTCATAATGTGGCCTGTTTTCTCGGAGATAAACGAAACGGCGTATCAGCCGTATGCGGCAGGCGAGATGACAATGGAACAGGCTATTGACGCCGCAGGAAAGCCGCTCAAGACTTTTATGCTCAAGCAGACCACGAATGACGATATGAAGTTTTTCCTGGATTTAAAGGGTCAGAGCATGAGCGATGTCACAGGCGGTGCGACAGACAATATAACACTTGAAAACTACAGCGAGAAGCTGGGCTTTGAAACAGTAATTCCCGCTTTTATAGTAAGCGAGCTGAAACGTGCGTTCCAGATGGGCTTTCTGATATTCATACCGTTCCTTGTTATCGACCTTGTAGTATCGTCGACGCTTATGGCGATGGGTATGATGATGCTGCCGCCGGCGATGATTTCGCTGCCGTTCAAGATAATACTTTTCGTGCTTGTCGACGGCTGGCAGCTGATGGTCGGAACGATTGTCAACTCGTATAATTTGTAGCATAATATTCCTTGAAGGGAGGGCTTGATCTGACACAGGATATAGCAATGGAGGTCTTTACCGCCGCACTTGTTCTTGCGCTTAAATTAGGCCTCCCTGTTTTAATAGCCGCAGTTGTGATAGGTCTTATCATAGCGATATTACAGGCGGCAACGCAGGTACACGAGCAGACGCTCTCGTTTGCTCCCAAAGCCATAGTGGTTGCAATCGTACTGCTGTTGTTCGGCCCGTGGATGATGAACAGCTGTATAGAGTTCTTCAACTACATATTCGGTCTTATGGCAACGGTTGGTGCAACATGACGCTAAGCGATGTGTGGGATATGATTCTGAATAATTTTCTCGGCTTTCTGCTGATAATGTGCAGGGTGTCGGGAATATTCAGTTTTAACCCTATATTCAGCCGTTCAAATTTTCCCGTAAGACTGAGAGCAGGCACAACGATAGCACTTGCTGTACTGTTTGCCTCGTCCATGGGAAATATAAAATATGAGCCGACCGGCATATTCATGATGCTGTTCGATATGATGAAGGAGCTGGGGCTGGGGCTTATACTCGGCTTTATGGTGAATCTCATACTGGCGGTGACTATTTCCGCAGGTGAGCTTATCGACTATCAGACGGGTCTTTCTATGGCAAGAGCGATGGATCCTGCGACCGGTGTGTCGATGCCCCTTTTTGCAAACGTTTATTACTATATGTTCATTCTGTATTTCTTTCTGACGAATGGACACTTGTCATATATAAAGCTGTTTCATATATCGTATGAAACGCTTCCGATAGGATTTTCGGGGTTCACTGCGGACGTGCCGTGGGCATTGGTGACGTACTTTTCAACCGTGCTTACGCTGGCGGTAAAGCTCGCCGCACCGATTATCGCTATCGAGTTTATCACCGAAATATGTCTTGGCGTGCTGATGAAGGCTGTACCGTCAATTCATATCTTTGCGCTGAACATTCAGCTTAAGGTGCTTATCGGTCTTGCGGCGGTGCTGATAATGGCTCAGCCTATGTCGGACTTCATCGAAAAGCTGATGGGCATTATGTGGCAGAACCTCTACGGTCTGCTCGGCATGATGGGTTCTTAGGAGGGTAAATGGCAGGCGAAGAAAAAACCGAAAAAGCCACCCCGAAAAAGCGTAAGGATACCAGAAAAAAGGGCGAGGTACTGCAGAGCAAGGAAGTTGCGGTTGCGGTTTTCGTGGTGGGAATATTCGCATTTCTTGCGATATTCGGAAACTATATGTTCCAGATGCTTTTAAACTTTATGGAGCAGTCGATGTCATCTATTGACAAGACGGGCAATACCGTAGAGTTTGCGATGAGCGTATTCTGGAAGGTGGCTATAATCTGTGTCTGTACCGTAGGTCCGATACTGGCGGTGGGGGTTGTACTGAGCGTACTGCCCGTAATCGTTCAGACAAAGGGACTTTTCAGTATGGAGGCGATGAAGCCGAAATTCAGCAGATTGAATCCGTTTACGGGTATCAAGCGGTTGTTTTCGATGCAGGCACTTGTAGGGCTTGTGAAGGGACTTATCGAGATAATCGTAGTAGTCGCTATACTGTACTTTCAGGTAATGGACAGAATAAACGAGTTCAAAAAGCTGATAGATACAGATGTAATAAAGATAGTTGCATATATAAGCGAAACGGCGATGAGCCTTATTGTAACGATATTCGTTATGCTTGTATTTGTGGCGGCGGCAGACTATGTTTTCCAGTGGTGGTCATTTGAGAAAAAGCTCAAGATGTCAAAGCAGGAGGTCAAGGACGAGTACAAACAGCTCGAAGGTGACCCACAGATAAAGGGCAAGATAAAGCGTAAACAGCAGGAAATGGCACAACAGCGTATGATGCAGGAGGTGCCGTCCGCAGATGTGGTTGTCCGTAACCCTACTCACTATGCGGTTGCTCTTAAATATGACCGCAAGACAGCCTACAGAGCGCCTGTTGTTGTGGCAAAGGGTACAGACGCACTGGCACTGAGGATAGTTGCAGTGGCTGAGGAGCATAATGTATATATCACTGAAAACCGTCCGCTCGCAAGAGGGCTTTACGAGGCGGTAGACATAGGCCAGGAGATACCGAGAGAGTTTTACACTGCGGTGGCAGAGGTGCTGGCGATGGTTTATGAAGAACAACATAAGACGTTGCCGCCGAGAGAACGATAGGCAAACAGCGAGCTGTTTGCGGCTGTGAGCCGCAACAAAATCCGCCTTTGGAAATGTTGCGATTTGGCGACAGGTGGCGAAACGGGGGGGTTAACGATTGTGCTGATGTTCTTGGCGAGAGACAGTGCGAGCTTTGCAACGATATTGCAGACAGCTGGGACAGTTCAAGCGATCCCTCAGTCTTGACGGCAGAAAAAGTAAGTGCTATTTGAAGGTTTGACTTATCTCATTAAGCGGTAATTTTCATGGATTTGTGCCTTGCCGCAAGCCAGCTCCCTTTAGCAAGGAAGCCAAGGTTAGTGTTAGTGCAAATTTTGCATGGATCGATTATAAATAATTATAAAAACGGGCAAGCGAAGTCCGGACAGAGAAAGAGAAAGAACAAGAAAGGAGCGGTGCGAATGGTTAAAAAGATGATGACGAATGTTTTTGCGGTATTCGTTATTTTTATCGTGCTTGCGATTATCATTCCTCTGCCGACTCCAATACTGGACTTTCTTCTGATAATAAATATAGGACTTTCTCTCGTCATACTCCTTATGACGATGTACATAAAAAAAGCGCTTGAATTTTCGATATTCCCGACTATACTTCTTCTGACGACGGTTTTCCGGCTATCGCTGAACGTATCGACTACACGAGGAATACTTTCAAACGGCTATGCGGGCGAGGTTGTAAAGACGTTCGGTGAATTCGTAATGGGCGGTGACGCTATTGTCGGATTTATCATATTCGTAATCATAGTAATAGTAAACTTCCTTGTTATCACCAAGGGTTCTGAGCGTGTATCTGAAGTTGCCGCAAGATTTACCCTTGACGCTATGCCCGGTAAGCAGATGGCTATTGATGCTGACCTTAATACAGGCGCAATAACTGATGAAGAGGCAAAGATACGCCGTGCGGAAGTACAGCGTGAAAGCGACTTCTTCGGCGCAATGGACGGTGCTACGAAGTTTGTAAAGGGCGACGCTATAATTTCTATCATCACGGCGCTCATAAACCTTATCGGCGGTGCAGTACTGGGTATGATGCACGGGCAGGATATAAACTCTGTGCTTTCCACCTACTCGCTGGCAACGGTCGGTGACGGTCTTTGCTCGCAGATTCCTGCACTTATGATCTCTGTTGCTACAGGTATGGTAGTTACCCGTGCGGCAAGCACAGACAGCTTCAATGCCGATATTAAAAGGCAGTTTACCTCTCAGCCTAACGTAATGATGATAGCCGGCATTGTTATTGCCGCTCTTATGGTTATCCCCGGCTTCCCGAAGCTGATACTTCTGGGCGTCGGTGCGGCACTGTTTATATTCGGCTGGAGATTATCAAAATCGAAGGCGAAGAAAGAGGCGGCTCTTGCCGCTCAGGCTGAACGTGAAACGCTTGCAAAGATGCAGGATCAGCCGACCTCGGACAATGACTATTACAGGGATATTGACAATGTATTCAAGCTGCTGAATGTTGAACAGATAGAGATGGAGTTCGGCTACAGCCTTCTGCATCTTGTAGACGAAAAGAGCGGCGGTCATTTTATCGACCGTGTGGTAATGTTCCGTAAGCAGTTTGCGATGGATATGGGTATGGTAATACCGTCGGTACGAATGACGGACAACCCCGAAATAAACCCGAACCAGTATGTTATAAAGATAAAGGGCGAGGAGGTCGCAAGAGGAGAAATTCTTTCCGACCACTATTTAGCGCTTGACAACGGAGATGTGGTAAACCCTGTTGACGGCATAGACACCGTTGAGCCTGCGTTCGGTATCCCTGCAAAGTGGATAAGCGCAGACAAGAAGGTAATGGCTGACGTTGCGGGATATACGCTTATCGACCCTGTGTCCGTAATGATAACTCATCTGTCAGAAGTCATCAAGCAGCACTGCAGTGAGCTTTTGTCACGTCAGGACGTAAAGACGATGGTGGACAACATAAAGCAGACCAACCCAACTCTTATCGACGACCTTATACCCGGCACTATCTCTCTCGGTTATCTCGAAAAGGTGCTTTGCCTGCTTCTGCGTGAGGGCGTTCCGATAAGGGATATGGAAACTATACTCGAAACGCTTGGCGACCACGCAGGTGCGCTTAAGGACATTGATATTGTAACGGAATATGTAAGGCAGGCGCTCAAGCGTACCATAACAAGACGCTTTGCGGAGGCAAACTCGCTGAGAGTAATTACCGTTGACCCGAAGGTCGAGGATACGATAGTGGCAAGCGTAAAGAAATCCGAAGCAGGAAGCTATCTTGCGATGGACCCCGACCTTATACAGAAAATCGTCAACATAACAAGCGGAGAAATAGACAAGGTAAAGGATGTTATACCGAATATAATCATACTGACCTCTCCGATAGTAAGAATATATTTCAAGAAACTGATAGACCAGTTCATACCGAATATAACGGTGCTGTCCTACAGCGAAATCGACAATACGGCGCAAATACAGGCTATAGGCAATATAGCGATGTAAACGCCGCACGGTCGGAAATATCCGGGAAAGGAGTGTTCTATGGCAGTGCAGAGCAAGGAGCGGCTGAACGAGCTTCTTGAAAAATACAGGCTGACAGGCGATATGAACGTCAGGAACGAAATCGTGCTGATGTATATGGATCTTGTCAAAATGATAGCGGTATCAATGCGTAATATCTACACGGGATATGCGGAAAGCGACGATATTATAAACGAAGGCGTTATTGCGCTTATGGCGGCTATAGACGGCTTCGATCCCGATAAGAATGTAAAATTCGAAACATACGCAGGTATCAGGATAAAGGGCGCTGTTATTGATTATCTGCGAAAGCTGGACAGAGTTCCGAGAACGCTCAGAAAGCTGTCGAAACAGCTTGACGATAATTTTGCAAGGCTTAATTCAGAGCTGTGCCGTACTCCGACAGACGAGGAGCTTGCAGAAAGTATGAATATGACCACCGCACAGCTTTCAAAGCTGATGGCGAATACGGCAGGAATGATAACGCTGTCGTTTGAGGAACTTTTATACGAGGATAATCTTGACGAAAGTATTTCGGCATCAAGCGAAACCGCCGACGCAAAAATGTATGAGCGTGAAAAAAAGCAGGTGATAGCCGACGCTGTCGCCACGCTTCCCGAAAAGGAAAAGCAGGTAGTGACAATGTATTACTACGAAAGGCTGAAATACTCGGAGATCGCCAAGGTTATGAGCATTACGCAGTCAAGAGTATGCCAGATACATTCAAAGGCTATGCTGACGCTCAAAAACAAGCTGGAAAGCTATATAAACGGCTGAAGGGCTTGCATATTTATGTGAAAACTGATATGATATAATCAAGGGGTCGGAGGTTTACCGACTCGCTTATAATACGGAAAATCACGCTTTACGAAAGGAGGTGAAAAAACTTGCAGAGAGCATTTTACAATCTGACGCAATCCATGCTTAACCACCAGAGGTCGCTTGACGCTATCTCGAACAATCTTACGAATATCAACACGGCGGGCTACAAGAAGGACGAGATAAGAATGAACACCTTTCAGGAGGAGCTTATACTTGTCAGCAACCGCAGAAAGACAAGCGGCAAATTCGTGCAGACGTATGTTGATACAAGCAAGAGCAACCTTGAGCAGAGCAGTTTTGAGTTTACCGAAAGCCCGTTTGATATAGGTATTCAGGGAAACGTGTATTTCAATATACAGGGTACTAACGGAAATGTATATCAGACAAGGTGCGGTCAGTTTGAGCTTGACGGAGAAGGCTATTTATGCCTTAACGACAGCGGACGTGTACTCGGTCAAAGCGGTGAGATATATATCGGAAACGATGATTTCATTGTTGACAACGAGGGCAATATTCTAAGCGAAAACGGCGAGGTCATAGAAAGGCTGAGGCTCAGCTACATACCCGAAAACGCAGACGTTACAAAGGTAGGAAACAACCTGTTTTCTTATGACGGGGATATGACGATACCCGAAGGCGAGAAGTATGATATTATCCAGGGCTGTTTTGAAAAGTCAAACGTTGACGCAAACAAGGAGATTACTTCTCTTATGGAAACGCAGAGATTATTTGAAGCAAGCAGTGCTGTGCTGAAGTATATGGATACTATCAACGGCAGAGCGGCAAGCGAGATAATCAAGCTGTAAAATGACCGGATGTGAGGATATGTCATGAACATTGCATTCTACACGGGTAAGACGGGTCTTATTGCACAGCAGGAAGGACTTAACGTTTACTCAAACAACATTGCAAACGTGAATACGGTGGGCTTCAAGGCTTCCCGTCCGAGCTTTGCAGACTGTATCTATACGGTGCAGAGAAATACGGAGCCTGACTGGCAGACAGGTCACGGCGAATATGTGCACAGCACTCAGCTTATGTACAGCGAGGGTGTATTTACATATACCGATAACGACCTTGACTTTGCCATACCGACAGAAGAAGGCTTCTTTGCGGTAATGGATAAGTACGGCGATGTAAACTACACAAGAGCGGGCGATTTCCAGATGTCGCAGATAGGCGACCACTGGGAGCTTGTAAGCGCAAACGGAGAATTTGTGCTTGACTATGAGGGAAACCGCATTACAGTTCCTTTTATAGAAGGTACGAGCAAGCCGGACTATGAGGCGCTTACGAAAATGATAGGTGTGTACACATTCGACAACAACTTTGGACTCGAACTTCTCGGCAGTAACAAGATGACTGCTACAGAGAGGTCGGGAGAGGCGGTTGCCGACAGGAGTATCGACAAGATAAGAATGGCACTCGAACGCAGCAATACGGATATTGCTGGCGATATGGTACGCATTATCGAAACACAGCGTTCATACCAGATGAGCGCAAGGGTAGTACAGACAGCCGATGAGCTGGAGCGTATAACCAATAACTTAAGGGGATAAGGCACGATGCTTCGTTCCTGAGTTTTAACCGTGGGTCTGTCGGCAGTTATACCGGCAGGCTGTGCGGTTATATACAGCTATAAGATTAATAATTTCAGAGGTCTATTATGATAAACAGTTACGATGATTTAAGCCCGGTACAGCTTGATGTGCTTAAGGAAATAGGAAATATCGGCTCGGGTAATGCCGCAACGGCACTGTCACAGCTTCTTGGCAGGAGCATAGACATGCAGGTGCCGCAGGTAAGGCTTATGGACGTAGCTGACGCAATAGAGTCGCTCGGCTCTCCCGACAAGCTGGTGGTAGGAATACTGATACGGCTTAAAGGGGACGCAGACGGAATGATAATGTTCCTGCTTGAAGAGGCGTTTGCGAAAACTATCGTAACGGGTCTTACGGGCGAACGCTCGTTTTCGCTGTATGAACTTAACGCCGATGATATATCGGTGCTGAGCGAAATAGGAAATATAATGGGTGGAAGTTATGTCAATGCTATCGCAAATCTCAGCGGTATGACCATTGATATGTCGGTACCTGCACTTACAACGGATATGCTCGGAGCTATAATGACGGTTCCTGCAACGGAGCTTTCCGAGGCGTATGAAAGGGTACTCATGATAAGCGAACAATTTCTGATTGATTCAGTTGAGATACAATCCGATATGCTTCTTATACCTACGGTAGAGTCGCTGAGGACTCTGCTTGGGAAACTGGGGGTTGAAGACCAGTGAACAAGATAATCGTGGGGATCTCCGACCAGAAGCTGTGCAAGTCGCCGGATGTACTGGTGACTTATGCTCTTGGCAGCTGTGTCGGGATATGTATGATAGACAAGACGCTCGGCATAGCGGGACTGGCGCATATAATGCTGCCTGACAGCAACGCTATACCGAATGACAAGAACAAATTCAAGTTTGCCGATACGGGCATACAGCTTCTATATGAGAGCATGATAAAAAACGGTGCGGCGGCATCGAGAATAACCGCAAAAATAGCAGGCGGAGCGAATATGTTTGCTACCACAACACCTGCTATGTCTATAGGCGACCGTAACGTTGAGGCCACCAAAAAAACGCTGGCAAAGCTCGGAGTGCCGATAATCGCATCCGACACGGGACTTAACTACGGCAGAACGGTATCGTTCAATGCGTCAGACGGCTCGCTTGAGATAATGTCAAGTCTTAAGGGAAACAAGACTATATGACACGACAGACACGATTGATACGATAGATTTACGGCAGGGAGGCACACCGATGAAAAAGACGGAAAGACAAAAAATGGCGGATATATCCATGTCGGAGCTTATAGAACTTGAAAAAGAAGCTACTGCGTCACTTGACGGCATCGAGCTTAACAATAAGACTATGCAACGCCCGCAGGGAAACAATCCTATGCTGAATGTAGACGCATCGGCAAAGGTGGTTGTAAGCGACAACAAGCTGGAAGCAAATATGTGCGTATTTTCACCGCAGTTTTCCGGCAAGGATATAACAGTGGAAGCTATGCGGCAGGCACTCAAGGACGCACACGTTGTATACGGAATAGACGAGGAACTTCTTGAGGAAATAGCGGCAAATAAGTTGTACGACAAGATTTTCACGGTAGCGAGCGGATATGCGGCGGTTGACGGCGAAAACGGCAGGGTAAACAATCTTTTTGATACAGACAAGAAGCTGGTGCCGAGAAAGCTGGAGGACGGCAGTGTTGACTATCGTGACCTCGGGCTTATAGTAAACGTAAGAGTAAATGATCTTATATGCGAGATAGTACCCGAAACGCAGGGCGAGGAGGGCATGAACGTATACGGTCAGGTGATTGCTCCACGTCCGGGCAGACCTCCGCTTGTACCGCAGGGTTCGAACACGGTGCTTTCGGCAGACGGCACCAAGCTGTTCGCCGCAGACAGCGGAAACCTTGTATATAAGGGCGGAAGGTTCAATGTTGAAACCACGTTCCAGATCTCATCCGACATAGATGTAAAGACGGGCAATATAAACTTCCTTGGCGATGTTCTCATCAAGGGCAGTGTGCAGGAGGGATTTTCGGTAACGGCAGGAAAAACCATAACCGTATTGGGAATGGTGACCGGTGCTACACTTACCGCACAGGGCGATATAACCGTCAAGAACGGAGTTTTTGCAAGCACCATACAGTCGCAGTACGGCAATATCAATATTGCTTTCGGAGAAAACGATACCATAACCACAAGAGGAAACCTTACCAGCACGTCGCTTGTCGGATGTCGGATAAAGATAGAGGGCGACCTTGACTGCACCAAGAACCCCGGTGCGCTTGTGGGCGGAGATTGCAGTGTAATGGGAAGATTTGCGGTGGCACAGCTCGGTAACAAGAGCTATACGCCTACTATAATATCGGTAGGAAGCACCACAAACCTCCTGCTTGAGATGGATTCGCTCGAAAAGCAGTGTACCGCAATTGATGAGTACATAGAAAAAATAAACACGTCTATCGAATTCCTGCAGGAAAAAAAGAGGAACGGCGAACATCTTGACGCAGAGAAGGTATCGTATATTTCATCTGCGATAAGGCTCAAGGTGCAAAAGGGAATGGATAAGAAGCCTCTGAGGGCGAGGATAGACGAAATACAGAAAATAATCAATGCCAAGGAAACGCTGTCGGTAAAGGTGACAAAGTGCGTTTATCCTAACGTAAGGATAAATCTCAACAGCTTTACCACCACAACATCGGCGGAGTACGGCAAATGCAACATAGTCTGCGGTCCGAATGACATCGAATTCAGATAACAGACACTGAGAAAGGCAAATATCATGGCGGCAACGGCAAAAGGCAGATATATGACGGCGGTAAAATGGTTTACGGCATTTGTATGCGCTCTGCTTTGTGCGGCTGCCGTCTGCTGTTTTACGGGAAGCAGTGCAGACGCTGCGGCGGTAACAAACTGTAAGGTTTCGGGGCTGACGACAAAGACCTACACGGGTAAAGCACAGACGCAGTCGATCACGATAAAATACGGGAATAAAACGCTGAAAAACGGTAAGGATTACACGGTAAGCTATCAGAATAATATAAACGCAGGAACGGCTTATGTTATTATAAAAGGCAAGGGCAGTTACAGCGGGACAGTAAAACGTTCGTTCAAAATAAACCCTGCGTTAATATACAAGCAGTGTACTTTTTATAAAATCGCCTCGCAGTATTATACCGGCTCGCAGATAAAGCCTGTTCCGAACATCAAGAACGGAACAACAACACTGAAAAACGGAACGGACTTCACGCTTACATATCAGAATAACGTAAACAAGGGTACTGCGAAGGTATATATAAAAGGTAAGGGCAACTACACCGGAAGCTGTTCGCTGAAATTCAGCATAACGGCAAGGCCTGTTTCTACGCTTAAAATCACCGTGCCGTCAGCGACTTATAACGGGAAGGCACAAAAGCCTGCCGTTACGGTAAAGTATAATAACTATACGTTTAAAAACGGTACTGATTATACGCTGAGTTATAAAAATAACACGAAAATCGGTACGGCAACCGTTACGGTTACGGGCAAGGGAAAGCTCAGCGGAACGAGAAGCGTTACATTCAAGATAAACGCAAAGCCGATTAAAAACGCAGTTATTACATATAACAACTCGCTCACATACAACGGCTCGGCACTAAGCCCTGCGGTTACGGTAAAATACGGAAACACAACGCTTAAAAAGAATACCGACTATACCGTTGCCTACTCGAATAACGTAAATGCCGGCACGGGAACAATAACGATAACAGGAAAAGGCATATACGGCGGAAGTGTAAAAAAGACCTTTACAATAAAGAGGCTCGGAATATCGGCATCTGCCGTATCGGGAACGGGAAACAAGGTCTATACGGGAAGTGCGATAAAGCCTGTGCCTGCAGTTAAAGTCGGCGGCAGGACGCTGAAAAACGGAACGGACTTTACCGTAAGCTACAAAAACAACACCGAACCGGGAACGGCAACTCTCAAAGTGACAGGCAAGGGAAACTATTCGGGCAGTGTATCAAAGACCTTCAAAATCACCGCAAGAGCGATAAATGACGTTGAGGTAACCGTACCCGATACGGTATTTACCGGTGAACAGGTAAGACCCGATGTTGTTGTAAGCTACGGCAACTATCAATTTATAAATAACAGCGACTATACCCTGTCATTCAAGGACAACGTCAATATCGGTACGGCAAGCGTGGTGGTCACAGGCAAAAAACATCTCAGCGGAAGCAGGACGGTAACATTCCCTATAGAAAAGGCGGATATTTCAAGTGCGGAGATAGCCGTGAAGAACGCAACATTTACGGGAAGTGCGGTAAAATCCGACGTTGATGTAAGGCTCGGTAATGTGACGCTTAAGGAAGGCACTCACTACACGCTTTCCTATAAAAACAACGTCAATGCAGGTACGGCTCAGGTGACAGTCAGCGGCAAGGGAAGCCTTGAGGGCGCTGTAACAAAGGATTTCACTATTGCAAAGGCGGATATTTCGAAAGCCTCGATTTCTGCAAGCGGAACGTATGCTCCGGACGGTGTAAAGATCGGCATAAACGCTAAACTCGGCAATTACACGCTTAAAAGCAGTGACTACAGTTTTACCGCTCCGACCGCTGCGGGAGAGCAGACGCTCACAATAAGCGGAAACGACAACTTCAGCGGCAAGGCCACTGTAAAATGCAATGTGGCAAAAGCGGATATAGCAAATGCCAAATCATCTTTATCGCTGTCAACCGACGGCAAGGGCTATACCGTAACGGTAATTTATGACGGTGTGCTTTTAACGCAGAACAAAGATTATAAGGTAGCTGTAACAGAATCAGGCACAGGCGTCAGTGCGGTTATTACAGGCATCGGCAATTACGGCGGAACAGCGACTCTCAGCGGCATAAGCAACGAGCTTGAAGCGTTTGAAAATGCTGTTGTCACAATAGGTAAAGTCACATACAACGGCACGGCACAGCTTCCCTCGGTAACAGTGAAGATAGGCTCTGTCACGCTGAAAAGCGGAACGGACTATATTCTGAGCGCTTATGATAACACTAATGCAGGAACAGCTACGGCAGTTATCACAGGCAAGGGAAAATATGCCGGTGCGGAAAAGAAAACGCAGTTCACGATAGCGCCTGCCGCTATATCATCTGCAAGCATAAGCTGTGAGGATCAGATATATACCGGACAGGGCATCACCGCACAGCCCGTTGTTACATTCAACGGAAAAACGCTTGCTCTCGGTATTGACTACTATATATCGGGATATTCAAACATAGTGAATGTCGGAACGGCTACCGTTACTGTAAAGGGCAAAGGCAATTTTACAGGCACTGCAAAAGGTACTTTCAGAATCGTCAAGCAGGACAATATGGAAACGCTTGTCAAGAAGCGCCTTGATGAGATGATGGAAGGCAAGTGGGACAGGAAGATATATGACTACTGGCACAGCTATCAGATTGGCAAGTATTACAACACGCTCCTTACCTCTCCTTGTACCTGCCACTCCTACTGTGAAACGGGCAACGAGGCAGGCTGTACCTGTCTTATAGGAAGAAGTCACGTTCTGAATAATTCCGGCATACAGTGTGCAGGATTTACCATCGAGGTGTTCGAGTATCTTTTCGGTGAAACAAACGGAACGGGCGAAAATACCCTCACGATAAGGAATCGTTCCGACGGAAACTGGACAGAGGCGGCACTGAAGAAGTGGATGACCGATACGTTCCGTCCGGGCGACTATCTCGCATATGACAACATAAAGTACGGCTATCCGCACTATGTCACGATATACTCTGTTGATACCGACGGTATATGGGTGTACGAGGCAAATTACGGCGGAAGGTGCAAAATCAATTTCCGTAAGTTTACGTTTAAGGAGATTTACGAAGAAACGGACGGTTTATGGCACAGGACACCGAATAATTATGAGTTGTCGGAGTATTGATCTGGATTTAAAGCGGCATGGCGAAGGCTGTGCCGCTTTTTGTTGTGATTGCTTATTTCGACAAGCCGTAAGTGTGTAACACCTGCTTTTACCGTAACAGCCTGTCCGATGCTTGACTTTTGATATGCAATATGATATTATGATAATAAACAAGCAAGCAACTCATATTAAAAATAATTTTAAAAAATCGGAGATAATTTTATGTCAAAGTTTCAAAAAATCATCATAGCACTATGCGTTATAATCATTGTTATTCTGGGGGCGGCAACGGTAGTTCTGTTTACCGGCACATCGGAAGCTATCAAAATAAACGGTACATTTGCCGATATAAGTCTGTTAAACAGCGACAATCCGGATTTTGACAAGCTGCCGCACAAAGAAATCAGCATAGACGCAACTTTAACCGGAAACATTTTTGGTGTGACAGGCGCAAGCGGAAAAATTGCAGTAGGCGATATGGAGTATGCTCTTGATTCCGCAAGCTCACGAGGCTCTGTGATAAATATCCATTCGCTTAACAACGAAGGCTCATTTGATGTAAATGTTAAGCTGGAAAAGGGAACAGGCAGTGCGATCATTACCGTATTGCAGTCGCAAAACTCCTCTGACAGCTCAATGTGGGCAGGACCTGCAACCGACAGCGAGAGTCTGAAAAATGTTCTTGAAGAACAGAATATCATCAACTACAGTAACACGGAAACAGTAAAAGAAATAAGCTGTACGGGAGATTTTGTTGATATTAACAATGACTACAGCGTTGATATGTACGAACAATTACCGCACAAGACCGTAAGCGTAAATGCAAAAATCCTACGCAACATATACGGCAGGGAATATGCGGACGGAACCTTGACGCTTGACGGCAAGGAATACAGGATTCAAGGCTTCAACCGTGATAACAGCTTCGAAAAAAACAGGATTTTTATATCCGTAATAACAAGCGACGGAAAAAATGCCGCACCGGGCATTACTATATGCTATACGGAAGGCTTGGATCACATTACCGTCAATTCAAGACTTCAGAACAACACCTGTTATCTGATAGGAGCTGTAAAGGATAAGAATGAATTTGAAACAGCTTTAAGGGAACTCGGATATATAGAATAAGACGCAATCAAAACATCGGGAACAGAAATACGCACCTCAAAATGAGGTGCGTATTGCAGTTTGTAGAAAAAGTCTTGTAGTTGATGTGCTTCTACTATATCTTTTAGTATTTATCTATGATATCAAGCTACCGATAGTTCTTTTTGCGAGATAGCACTTCTCGGGTTCGCTATTCGAATCAATGCACTTGTCAATATTGACGAGGGAAAGAACCAAAGAGACTAGGGCAAGGGACTTGACAGCCCCTCTCCCTATCTCTTAGGTTCTCTCCCTCGTGGCTCC
>ERZ791915.437-NODE-437-length-44778-cov-4.830714_pt1 | contig 44778 bp, 35 predicted proteins | sample MGYA00510139_ERZ791915 | MGnify/ENA primary metagenome ERZ791915 (study PRJEB30046, sample SAMN00792117) | human gut metagenome | study: EMG produced TPA metagenomics assembly of the A metagenome-wide association study of gut microbiota in type 2... | reverse complement strand
ATACGGATACAGACACAGACACGGATACCGACACAGATACCGATACGGATACAGACACAGATACCGATACGGATACCGACACGGATACCGATACCGATACGGACACCGATACCGATACCGATACTGATACTGATACGGATACCGATACTGATACCGATACTGATACGGATACCGACACGGATACGGACACGGATACGGACACAGACACAGATACGGACACAGACACAGACACGGATACAGATACCGACACCGACACGGATACCGATACGGATACAGACACCGACACAGACACGGATACCGATACGGACACCGATACCGATACGGATACGGATACGGATACCGATACGGATACGGACACAGACACGGATACGGACACGGATACGGATACAGATACGGATACCGATACTGATACGGATACCGATACTGACACGGATACCGATACAGATACGGATACGGATACGGATACGGATACGGACACAGACACGGATACGGACACAGACACGGATACCGATACTGATACCGATACTGATACGGATACCGATACTGACACGGATACCGATACGGATACCGACACGGATACAGATACCGATACGGACACAGACACGGACACAGACACGGATACCGACACAGATACGGACACGGATACCGACACCGATACCGATACCGACACGGATACTGACACAGACACCGATACCGACACGGATACGGATACCGATACGGATACGGACACAGACACGGATACGGACACAGACACGGATACCGATACTGATACCGATACTGATACGGATACCGATACTGACACGGATACCGATACGGATACCGACACGGATACTGATACCGACACCGATACAGACACGGATACCGACACGGACACAGATACCGATACTGATACCGATACCGACACAGACACGGATACAGATACAGATACGGATACCGACACGGATACGGATACCGATACTGACACCGATACTGATACGGACACAGACACCGACACGGATACTGACACAGATACGGATACTGATACCGATACTGACACGGATACCGACACGGATACGGATACTGATACCGACACGGATACGGATACCGACACGGATACGGACACAGATACCGACACAGATACGGATACCGATACCGACACGGATACTGATACAGATACGGATACTGACACTGACACCGACACGGATACCGACACGGACACCGATACCGACACGGATACCGATACTGATACGGATACTGACACGGACACGGACACGGACACGGATACAGATACCGACACGGATACCGACACTGATACGGATACCGACACAGATACGGATACGGACACAGATACAGACACGGATACGGACACGGACACGGACACGGATACAGATACCGACACGGATACCGACACTGATACGGATACCGACACAGATACCGATACGGATACTGACACGGATACCGATACCGATACGGACACGGATACCGACACAGACACAGACACGGATACTGACACAGATACGGATACCGATACCGATACCGACACGGATACCGATACCGACACAGATACCGATACCGATACGGATACCGACACAGACACAGACACAGATACGGACACAGACACAGACACAGACACAGACACGGATACCGATACTGACACTGACACGGATACCGATACCGATACGGACACGGATACCGACACAGACACGGATACTGACACCGATACCGATACAGACACGGATACCGACACTGATACGGATACTGACACGGATACGGATACGGATACGGACACCGATGATGATGGTGAGGTTCTGGGAGCAAGAAGAGGTAATGGTTCAGCAGTTCTGGGAGCAAGAAGAGGTGTTGAAAAAGCGGTTCTTGGTAAGAGACGTAGACCTGAGACCGGTGATGGCATGGCATTAGCAGGTTGGCTTTTTGGTTTGGTTTCATCACTGGGTGCGGCTGGCGCATCAGGTAAGGCTTTAAAGAAATCCCGTAAAAAGGAAGAAACTGAGGAATAGAATTATTTCATTAAAACCTGCCGGCAAAGGTTGTTTACCTTTGCCGGTTTCCTTATAAAAATATATTGATTAATGGGGGATACCATATGAAAACAATACCCAGAACAAAACATAGCAATAAATATAATCAGGAGAAAAACCGGTTGGTTTCCAAGGCTTTATTTGAAAAGAAGCTGGATGCAATGAAAGGCTATGTTGAGGAATACTTAAAAAGCAATCCGATTGATATTAAGTGTAAGGATATTCAGGATGAGGTTAAGTATACGGTGTTTGTTTCCGTCTCCGATGGGAAGAAAAGAGCCAGGGTATGTCATGCATCGGCTGCGGATTTTGAAGCTTCCTTTATGAAAGTAAGGGAAAAGGTAAGGACTGTTATTGATAAATACAGCCTTACGCCGGTGTGGATTAAAATTGATGTTGTGGATTTTGTTCAAAAAGTTCCATTTGCGAATTTAAAGAAAATTTTTCTGTCAGTAAAATATAAGGATTTTTTCAGAATGGGATTTTCGCTGGATCCATGGATGGATATAGCTTTTTTGGAAGCAGAGGCTAATTCCTATGGACTTTATGATTATTCCGTCATACCTATGAAGGCATCGAAGCCCGGTCATGAGAATGTTCCCTGTATTAACACAGAACAGGTGGAAAAATACTTAGGCTGGAATGGAAGACCGTGTTCTCCTGTCATCCTGCCATTTGTTTATTTCTTTAATTGCAAAAGCTTTTTTATGGACACGGATAAGGAAATATATATGCTTTATAATGCGGGAATGCATTGTGGAAGAAGAACGATCGGAGAGCTTACTCCTGAGTTTGTAAGGGAAATTCTCACAACCTCTTCTCAGTATTTAACAAGGCAGATGTTACCGTCAGATAAATTTATATATGGTTATTTTTCACGATTTAATGCGGTAATGACTTCCTATAACATATTGAGACATACCGGAACGGTATGGTCTATGATGTGTGCATATGAGGTTACAGGCGATAATTCTTTACTGGAAACGATAAATAAAGCAATCGATTATCTTCTCACACAAATCAGTTATAAGGATAATGAGACGGCATTTGTTGTTGAAGCAGGAAGCAGGGAAATTAAGCTTGGGGGAAATGGAATTGCTGTTATTGCGCTGACGAAGCATATGGAAGTATTTGGGGATCGTGACTTTACGGATATGATTACGCTTCTGGCAAATGGAATTTTATATTTGCAGGATAAAGAAACCGGAAAAATGACTCATGTTTTAGACGCAGCCAATTTTGAGGTAAAAGAGGCCTTCCGTACCGTATACTACGATGGAGAGTCAGCATATGCCCTGATAAAGGCCTATGATATTACCGGTAATAATGCTTATCTTGATGCTGCAAGACGGAGTATTGATTATTTTATAAATAAGAATTACGTGGTATACAGAGATCATTGGCTGGCTTATGCAATGAATGAGTTTACCAGGTTTGTACATGAAGAAAAGTATTATACATTTGCACTCAGAAATGCATGGGAGAATCGCGAGAGGATTAGAAAACAACAAACCTCATATCATACTTATCTTGAATTATTGATGGAAACCTATGACATCTACCTGAGAATAAAAGAACAGAACATTTCAGTGGATTATATAAATCAGATTGATGAGGATGAATTTGTTGAGATTATCAAGCACAGGGCATTTCATATGCTGGATGGATATTTTTATCCGGAATATGCGATGTATATGGAAAGGCCGGATAAAATTCTTGGTTCATTCTTTGTACGTCACGATGATTTCAGGGCGCGAATTGATGACAACCAGCACTTTATTGATGGCTATGCCAAGTATTATAAGTTAATTTTGCATAATGGAGAATGATTGCTATATGTGGAGAATGAAGAATAATGATTTGGAAGCTCGTATTGGGATTCCAGATGGCTTTAAGGTAAAAGGGGGAGATGGCAGAGCCATTTCTTCCTGGAATGAAGTGAAAAATGCAGACGGTTATATTCTGTCTTATTACAGAGCCAGTGAACCGGAGCTGTGCATTAAAACCAGGTATTCACAAAAACCGGAGAAAACCATTCTGGGTTTTCGAAACGGGGTGGAATATCTTGCGGATGTGTGTGCATATCAATTTTGTGACGGTGTGGAAATCAGGGGGAACAAATCGGATAAAATTCCATTTGTACCTGTTTCAATGAAATTAAAGGCTCAAAATGTCATTTGCTTATCTGAAAATGAATCGAAAAAAATAGAAGTAGAATATAAAAATACCATTCCTTCCGTTAGTTTTGAATCGGTGGATGAAGATGTTGCTGCTGTGGATGAAGATGGGATGGTGACCGCCAGAAAAAAGGGCATGACGGAAGTCATCAGCCAAATGGAGAATGGAGAATGTACAAAAACCCGGATCGTGTGCGGCCGCGACCTATCGAGAACACGGGAATCAGATGCCATGATCATGCTGATGGGAGATCTGATGTGTGCGGTAAATCATCAGCGTATAGTCCAAAATAAGGAATTTGATTTTACAGGTTCGTTTGACGATATCAGCACGATTATTCAAAAGGGAGATTTGGCAATTGGTGTACTGGAAACCATGTGTGATGACCATTCTCCGTATGAATGCGAAGAACTGAGAACTTCATCCGGAAGTCCTAATTGTAATTCACCTTCAACCTTTATCGGAGCTGTAAAGGATGCGGGCTTTGATGCATTGGTTACAGCAAATAACCATAACTGCGATACGGGGGCTGGAGGATTGAAAAATACAGTTTCGTTGATCAGAAGTAATGGTATGCAAAACATAGGAACACTTAATGATAATCCGGTTTATTTTTCCGTTAAGGGGATAAAAATTGCCGTGATTGCTTTGTGTATGATTAATAATGGACACGAAGCTAAAATGAATTTGTGGATGGAGGAGCTTGGCCGGTACAAAACAGAATTATTTAAACAGTATGTTGATGAGGCAAGAAAAAATCACGCGGAATTCATTATTGCATATCAGCATTGGGGAAAGATGAATTCCTCTGAGATAAAATCCGCTCAAAGAAAAACGGCGGAAGAAATGGCAGAAGCAGGAGCTGATCTGATTGTTGCATCGCATCCTCATTTGATGCAGAATTATGAAATACTTACCACCTCCGATGAAAGAATGGTGCCATGCGCTTATTCATTGGGAAATTTTCTCACATCAATGAATGAATTCAGTGAAAACAGACTCGGTGCGGTTATGTGCTGTAAACTGCATAAGAGTCCGAAGGGTAAAGTGTCGTCTGCAATATCGTTTATTCCGACAATAAGCAGAGACGATGCTTCCTGTGGTATAAAGATAGGAATTGCCGGTGGAAAAGAAAGGGAAAGAATTGCGGAGCTCCTGTCAGAGAATGCCCGGATGATACCCTCAGCGCCGGAGCCGGACGTGATGCTGCAGGGCTCTGTTGTGTTGAAAAAAATATTTTCTTATTTGCCGGAGTGCCGGATAAATCAGGATGCGTGTATTATTTCCCAGTTATCCATACTGAACGGTAAAAAACAGGAGTTGAAGGAACGGTGTGCAGAGCGGGTAAGGATAGATATAGAAAAAGACCTTGAACAGTGCCTTTCAAAAAACCGGGCAGAATATATGATAGTTGATTTTTATGCTGCTGCAGCAATTTCTCTTTATAAAATGGATGATAATTATTACACGGCCTCCGATGCTTTTGTTTTATCTGATTTTTACAAAACAAATAAAGACAAATTTGAGAAACAGACACCTCCGTTTAGTGAAAGCTTCTGGAAAGAACAGATTAGGAAATATGCCGGACTTTTACTGAAATATTATCCTAAAGAAAAGATTGTATTAGTTCGACTGAGCTTTTCTGAGACACTGGTAGTAAAGGGAGAGATGAGAAACGGTAAAAACCGGAGCGCCTTAAATAATCGTATCAGGGAGCTGGAGAGCTATTTTATTTCTATTGTGAATCCGGTCGTTATTGATATAGCAGGGCATTATTTCGGAGATGCACAGTCCACCTCGCCGTCTGCATTTGAGGAACATTTTTATCTGGATACTGCCCATAAGCTGAGAGATATTTTTGAAAGTAAGAGTCATCAATTTTATTATTCTGAAGAGAATCAGGAATTCAGAATGGATAGAATATTAAAGTATTATGATAATCTGATGGCGCGCGGCTATCAAAACAGAATGCTTAATCAGGAGCAATTGGCAGATAAAATCATCATGTATTCGTCTAAGGAATTTATCCGGTCACATTACCATGGAATAATGGAGTTGATGAAACACCATGTGGCAGACCTTGAAGAAGCCGTACTTTATCTGGAAGAAAACGAAATGAATAAGGAGCTGCTGAGTGCAGCCAAAGCAATTCAGATGATTATAGAGAAGGAGCTTTCCGGGTCTTATGAATGTTATCGGATATTATTCATGTGGAAAATGCAGATTCTGAAGGAGATGGCATTACAGCTCTCGGAAATGGTCGGCTTCAGTGTTTGTGAGGACGAGTGTGAAATTCTCTTTCTGATAAAAAATAATGGGAAAGCCCTGGAGCAATTTTTATCCGCTAACCACAAAATAAAGGTGGATATCTGGGGAAGCTGTATTTCCAGGGAGATAATGAATCGAAATAAGCAGGATATAGTGGTGAATAAATATATCTTCAAGCAGCCGCATTTACTTGCCTTTGAAGCTCCGGTTCCATGTGATGTTCCGAAGGATAACAGTTTATTTGAGAACAATTCCTGGCGAAGAAGGACCATTGAAGAAGCATTCCGGCATTCGGGGATAGATGTCCTGAAAGCATCATCAGCTGACTGGATCGTGATAGATTTTTATGATTTGATCTGTAATGCCGTAATGTTCAGGGGACAATTGTGGGAAATAGATGATTTTGTTCAAAGAACCGGATTTTATAAGCAGGTATCAGGAGAATGCAGCCGGAATACATATTTCTTTGAAAACTATGATATGGAATATGCCGGTGAACAAATGACAAGGCTTGCCCGGTTTTTGCTCGGAAAATATGGAGAAAACATAATTCTTATAAAGACAGACCTGAAGGATACCTATATTGATCTGGATGACAGGCTGCAAAAGTTAAACAGCGGAAGCGAAGATCTGGAAAAGAGAAAGCAGGCAATTTTGCAATATGAAAAGATGTTTGAGGATTTGACGAAATGCTATGTGATCGATATTTCAAAGCATTATTTTGCGTCGGATAAATTTCCGCTTGGTGGTGCTCATATTGTCCATTATGAGGATGAGTTTTATAATCAGTCATGCTCCATATTAATGCAGATTTTTTCGGGATCCGGGCGTAAATACTATGATGAGGCGGATGACAGGTACCTGTTTATGAGAGACCAGAGGCTGAATCGCGGTTAGTATATGAAGGGAGAATCGTGCGATAAAAGATGGTTCATATTGCTGATGATGATACTCATTACCGTTCGGATCACTGGTTGTGAGAATTCATACGCTTGCAGATGTAGCAGTTCAGCCGTGCCTATTCATAAGCTGCCGGAAACGGTTGACAGATGAATTATGGTGTGTGATACTTTGAAATAAAAACAGACATAAGAGGAAATACTACCAAAGAAAAAGGTCTGTGCAAAGAAAGGATATCGAAAATGATACAGACAGTTTTACTATTTATTCTGGGACTTATTCTGATCTGTCTTGGGGGTGACCGGTTAGTGGATGCGGCAGTAGCAATTGCCAAAAAGCTGGGGATTCCGGAGATTGTTGTAGGAGCAACCATAGTAAGTCTCGGTACCACCCTTCCTGAAATTCTGGTATCCACAACGGCAGCATTTGATGGATCTGCCGCAATCGCAGCAGGAAATGCATTTGGCTCGATCATCTGTAATACGGCATTGATTGCCGGGCTGACACAGACGATTCGCCCATCAAAGAAGATTGAGGCAGCGGCAATCCGGTGGAGAGGGATTTTCTTCTTTGCGGTATTGATCGGCATGAACCTGTATGCTTATCTTACACAGAAATTCAATCGTCCGGCAGGTATTGTGCTGATCCTGCTGTTTGCGGTGTATGCGTACCTTAATATTAAGAAGGCTGGATCTGAGGGCGAAGAGAGTGAGAATGGAGAGGATGGGAAGAAAGAAGGAGGCCCGATCTGGAAGCATCTGCTTGTTCTTGTGGTATGTGCCGTGTTTCTTTATTTTGGTGCTAATCTGCTCGTGGATAACGGTATTCTGATTGCGGAAGCCCTCGGTGTGCCGGAGCGTGTCATTGCGGTTACATTTATTGCACTTGGAACTTCCCTGCCGGAACTGGTGACGTCCCTGGTTTCGATTATTAAGGGCTATGGAAATGTCGGACTTGGCAATATCGTTGGAGCCAATATCCTGAATATGCTTCTGGTAATTGGTATTCCTTCTGCAATCGCAGGTATTCCATTGGAACGATCCACGGTCTTGATCGACATGCCGCTTGCCTTGCTTGTTATGGCAGTGCTGCTGATACCGATTCTGATTCGGAAGAAATCCTCCAGGGTGCAGGGAATTGCATTACTTGCCATTTATGCGGCATATTGTGTTGCTTCTTTTATATAATTCATAGGAAGGCGCTTCGCTTATAACAAAGATCCGGTAATGCTTGGTGTGCAGGCATTACCGGATCTGTATTATAGCGGAACTGTTTGGACGGAGAATGTCGAAAGGGGTTGCGAAAATGAAAACAACGTATTAAAATAATAAAAATGTAATAGAAATTTTACAGAAATTTAATTTTTACGGAGTGAATCAATTAGGAATGCAATATACGAGAGAAACTGCTATTGAACGGTTGCTGAAGAGTCTCAGTTCCTGCTATGACATTCATCCGGTTGAAGATGACCGGATCCCGATCACAGCTCGCTGTGATTTTTTTGAGCATTCAGGAAGATATGTGATATCGAAAAAGGCTGAATTGTGGACAGCAGACAATGAGGAATTTCTTTATCTTATTAATATTCCGCATTTAACACGCGAACTGTATGAGAAGTGGCGCGATTATGTACATGCGGATGGGATGGAAAGGCTTCACATCGGGCCGGGACATATGTCTTCTTTTATCACACCGGTTTTTATCTGTGATACGTGTGAGGAGGACGCAAGACGGGCATTGAAGAAATGCCGCATTTCCAAAAGTTTTCATTTTTCACTGCATGGATGGATGGATCATCATACGGCTCTGGTGGAGCTGTCAACAGGACAGATTGACGCGAATCCGGGCGGCCGTCATACAGCGAAATTTTTGAAAAAAGTACTATATTCATCAAGAATGAAGGGAGATAAGTAACATGAATTCATTAGTACTTCTTCTGATCTGCGTTGCCATTCTGGTAATCGGCTATATCTTTTACGGTGGCTGGCTGTGTAAACAGTGGGGCGTAGGCGAAGGAAACAAAGAAACACCTGCACATACTATGGAAGACGGTGTGGACTATGTACCGGCAAAGGCTCCGGTTCTGATGGGACATCATTTTTCATCCATCGCAGGCGCTGGTCCTATTACAGGACCGATTGGTGCAGCAATTTTCGGATGGCTGCCCGTAGCCCTCTGGATTTTAGTTGGAGGAATTTTCTTCGGTGGTGTACATGACTTTGGTGCGCTTTTTGCTTCTGTCCGCAATAAAGGTATGTCCATTGGCGAAATTATTTCTACTAATATGAGCAAACGGGCTAAGAGACTGTTTATCATTTTCTCTTATCTGACACTGATCCTTGTGGTAGCTGCATTTGCTTCTATTGTAGCAACTACCTTTGGTGCAGTATATGATGAGAGTGGTGCGGTAGATATGGTCAAATCTGCGACTCCTGCATCGGTAGCAATGATTTCCCTGCTCTTTATTGTTGTGGCTATTGCATTTGGTTTCTGTGTATACCGTCGCAATATGCCGATGGGGATTGCTTCCGTAATCGGTGTACTTGCAATTGTTGCAATTATGGCAATCGGCATGAATTTCCATCCAATTTACCTGTCTACGAAGACCTGGATGTGGATCGTTGGTCTTTATATTGCCATTGCTTCCGTAACACCGGTATGGATTCTGCTTCAGCCGCGTGATTATCTAAGCTCCTTCTTATTATATGCAATGCTTGGCGTAGCAGTATTTGGTGTTATCGTAGCACATCCTACCTTTGACTCCAGCTTCCCTGCATTTGGCGGATTTGCAGTAGACAATGGCAACGGTACACAGTATCTGTTCCCGGTATTGTTTACAACTGTTGCATGTGGTGCAATTTCCGGTTTCCATTCACTGGTTTCTTCCGGAACGACCTCCAAGCAGCTGGATAAGGAAACGGACGCTAAGCCGATCGCTTACGGTGGTATGTTATTAGAGTGTGTACTTGCCGTACTTACTCTTTGTGCAATCGGATATGCATACAAGTGGAATGCAGCAAATCCGGACAACGCTTTAGTTGGTGCAACCGCAATCTTTGGTGGTGGTATCGCCCACATGATCGATGACATTATTCCGGGAAGCTACAAGATTTTAAATTCCTTACTGGTATTAACTTATTCCGCATTCTGTCTGACCTCTCTGGATACGGCAACACGTCTTGCACGTTTCATGTTCCAGGAGTTCTGGTTGGAACCCGGACAGACACCGAAGGATATCAAGGGTGGATTCAGGAAGGTTATGGTAAATCCGTACTTTGCAACCATCCTTACCGTAGTTCTCGGTATCTTGCTTGGTATGACCGGATATGCAAAGATCTGGGGTCTGTTTGGTGCAGCCAACCAGCTTCTTGCAGGTATCGGACTTCTTGCTGTAGCTACATGGCTTGGCAATGCAGGAAAGAATAACAGAATGTTCTTAATCCCGATGGCATTCATGATCGTAGTAACCATCGCTTCCTTAGCAATCACGGTGAAGAACCAGATCGGTATGATTGCAGCAGGCGGAGCTGACTGGGGTCCTTATGCACAGACCATTTTAGGTATTCTGTTAATTGGCCTTGCAGTCGTTCTGGTAATCGAAGGTGTACAGACACTGAAGAATCAGAAGGGCAAAAAGGTAAATGCATAGACTCTGATTTGAACTTATTGATAAACTGAATTTCAGAGGCAGATTTTTAAAGAGACATTCGTGATGGATGTCTCTTTTAATTTACAGAAAATGGTCATGCAATTCGTTGTTCTACATGGATTTTGCAGGCAGAATACAAGTTTAGCACTTGAATTATGCGCTTTATATAGTTATAATATAACTTATATGAATATACAGGAGGAGAGGCATAGTGAAAAACAAAATTGACAAAATGTTAAGAGACAGACCCATCAAGGATAAATTAAATCTGGTGTTCCGGATGGTAACGATTTCCTTTTTATTACTTGTTGTTGTATCTCTTGCAGAGATGGTTATGAGTAAGAATATTCCGGGGATTATCGTGATTTTAGTACTTGCCATTTTAGGGATAGCATTTAATGCCTATGTAATGAAGAGACTTGCAGCATTACTGGTTGCACCGATTGAGAGTCTGGTGGTGGCGGCAGAGAAGATTTCCCAGGGAGATTTTGAAATTGGAACTCCGTATGAAGCAGAGGATGAGTTAGGTGGTCTTTCCGATACCTTCGAGACAGCAGCAGGTGTATTAAAGAAGGTGGTTTCCGATCTGTTAATGATCGTAGAGAGTTTTTCAGTAGGTAACTTCAATGTCAGAAGCAGCTGCCCGGAGGCTTATGTCGGACAGCTACGCAGTGTACTGGATAAATTGAATGAAATGGTAGTGAAGATCAGTGAGACCATGCATGGCATTCAGGAATCGGGCGAGCAGGTATCCGCAGGAAGCGGTCAGCTGGCAGAGAGTGCACAGGATATTGCAGAAGGTGCAACCAATCAGGCAGCAGCCGTAGAAGAGCTGGTAGCTACCGTGGATGAAGTAACCAATCAGGTATTAGAGAATACGAAATCTACCGATATTGTCCATGACAAGGTGAAACAGGTTGGCATTGAAGCCAGCAACAGCCAGAAGAAGATGGATGAGCTGGTAGAGGCAATGAAGAAGATTAATACAACCACACAGAATGTTGAGAAGATCATTGCAGATATTGAGAATATTGCATCCCAGACCAATTTACTTTCCCTGAATGCTTCGATTGAGGCGGCACGTGCAGGAGAAGCAGGACGTGGATTTGCCGTTGTTGCTGACCAGATCAGACAGCTTGCAGAGGAAAGTGCGAATTCCGCAGTAGAATCCAAGAAGCTGATTGAGCAGTCCTTAAATGAAGTGGAGGATGGCAATAAGGTAACGAAGGAAACCGGAGAAGCTATGAAGAAGGTTATGGATGAGCTGGATAAGATTATTCAGGAAGTAGCTAACATCCGTACCGCATCTGACAGACAGGCTAAATCTGTAGAAGAGATCCGTAAGGGTGTGGAAGACATCAACGATGTTATCCAGTCCAATTCTGCAGCAGCAGAGGAAGCTTCTGCTACGAGCGAAGAACTGGCAGCATCTGCCTCTACTTTAAGTGAGCTGTTAGAGAAGTTTATTCTTCGTGATTAGCAGTACTGCGGGAATATGATGCTTGAGAAGATATACGCATAAACAATTCGGCAGCTTATGAACGGGTATGGCCGAACGGTTACTGTGAAAATGTAAAATGAAATCCCGGTGAGAGAAATTCTTGCCGGGATTTATTTTTACTTTATAGGAAATTCCTATAAAGTAAAAGTAACATTGTGTGAGTGCGCATGTTACATGGAAACCTGAAAGTGAAATTCCCCGTTGCTGGCGGAGAAGCCATATACGCCGCCATATTTTTCAATAATAGAAATCATGCTGATGACACCAATTCCGTGATTGCTCTTATGGGAAACGGGGATCTTATTCTCGAAGACCGGTTCCATGGAGTAGGTGTTGACCATATTAATACAGAGGCGGTTACTTTTTTCGTAGATTTTAAGTTTGATGTAGGCCTTGTCCGGGTGTTCCATCTGCTCACAGGCGTGAATGGCATTTTCGAATGCATTTCCAAGCAGACTGCATAAATCCATAATCTGGAAACGGGTGAAGTCTGTTGCCGTAATCCGGATGTCAGTTTGTATATTGCCTGCAGAAGCTTTGTCTGCATAAAAAGAGAGAATCAGGTTTAATGGTTCATTCGCTGAGTACCGTGTGAACCGGCTGCGCTCCAGATCATCATAGATTTCATTGATATAGTTGAGAGCAGTTTCTTTCCGATTCTCCTGAATGCAGGATTGCAGGAAGTTCATGTGATGCCGCAGATCGTGGCGGTAAATTGCTGCCTGTTGCTCGGATTTCGAAAGCTGGGCGATTTCCTTCTGGGCCTGTGTGGCAGCTGCCGTAAGGAGGACATTTGCCTGCTGGGCTTTATGTATCTGGCTGGAAAATTCAAGGGAAAGCATGGAGAATATAAAGTACAGTATAACGATTACACTGTCCATGAATTCCATAACAACGGCGCCTCCTGTGTAGAGCAGATCGGTATATACCGTAAAGGAGTATTCCAGAATGTAATATATAACGGGCAACAGCATGAACAGGCTAAGAAGCATCTTGCTTTCATGCTGCAGACGGGTGATACAGGGGGCAACATAACGGATAATCAAAAGCAGGAGCGGAATCGTGATCAGGATGGCTCCGATATTGGAAACCATAGGATCGTTGCCTGCAAAGGAAGCGATCAGCGTACCGAACCATTTACGCGGTGTACAGAACAGGTAGGCTGCGAGCACGGCGATGATGGAAATATAGGTGTTCCTGTGGCACACAAAGCGGATCAGCAGAATTAAGGGCAGATGGATAAGAAGCGGATAGCATTTATAGACAACGGTCTGACCAAGCAGAAGATAGCATACAAGCTGTATGGCGCTGAATCCGGGCAACGTCAGGGCATAGAGCCGGTGGTGTTCTTCAAACGGAAGATCTGCCATATAAAAAGCAGCAATGATTCCGAAGAATAAAACAAAGGCATAATTGATCAAATTTGCAATGTCAGCAGCGTTCATCCTAAAATATCCTCCATCTGATAGGCCAGATAATATTTCTTGATTTCAACTAACCGGCGCTGGGCTAAGGGAATGATCTGTCCGGTCTGCATCTGAATATCAGTATTTCCAATGGTACTGATATAACTCATGTTTACGAGGAACGATCGGTGCGGAAGAAAAAATTCCCGGTTTTTAAGCAGATCCTCACAGACGGAAGAAAAGCGTCCGGTACATTCTAAGACTTCTCCATTTTCCAGATGGTACAGAATACGGCGCTCCTGCGCTTCCGCATATACAATCTGGGACAGCCGGATCTTACGGATTCCGATGGAGCTTCGCAGAACCACATACTTTTCCTGCCTGAGAGACGCCTCTTCTAAAAGCTCGTCAAGGGAAGCAGCAAGGAGCTCTGTGGAAACCGGCTTTAAGAGATAGTTACTCGCTTTCACCGAATAGCTTTCAACAGCAAATTCCGGTGAAGAGGTCAGAAAAATAATATGGGCAGCACGGTCAAAGCTGCGGATTTCTTTCGCCAGTTCGATTCCGTTAAGAGTAGGCATTAAGACATCAAGCAGATAAAGGTCAAACTCACCGGGAGCGGTATTGGCCAGTTCGGTACTGCTTGAAAAGGACCTGCAGTTAAACGGAAGATTTTTGCTCTTAAAATATTCTTCTATAAAAGTTGAAATGTTCTGTAATTCGATTGGATCATCATCACAAATGGCAATTCGCATGTTGAGACCTCTTGGGGGATTTTTATAGTTATAACTCGCAAATCCGCACTTCGTGCTATTCATCCTGCTTTGCAGGATATTTGCTCGTTAATGAGCCCAGAAAACCAAATGCCTGCTTGGCAGTCGCTTGGTTTTCTCTGAGACTCATTACATTATAACATGGAGCGGGAGAACCCGCATATCCCAATAATCTGTAATTCATGTCGAAAAATCTGTAATTCACGTAATCTGTCCCACAAAGAGAGAATTTTAGTGTAAAATAATAACTGTAAGTAAAAGGTTTAGGGGATATATATAAATGAGAATACCCTTCCTGAGTGACCCATCTGTATACGCAGAGGATCACTCGGAAAGGGTATTTTCCTGTCCGGAAGCGGATTTACGAATTGACTTTTGGAGTGTTAAGAGCGATGGGAAGAAAGTAATGGAAGGTCTTGCGTTCCGTATCGGGAAAGGATATACTTATCGTATATGCTACAAATGAAAAACAACGATACGGAGGTATTGGCATGGAGCATAATACAGGTTTTATGGATCAGAAGAGAAAAGAGAGTATGAATAGCTTCCCGATTTCCAGTGCGGAGGATATGCGGCTGGTTGTAGAGTACATGGAAGAGCTGGAAGGGAAGGACGAAGCAAAGCAGAAGGAGCAGTCCTCACGTATGGATGAACTGACCGGTGTATTTGCGAATGATTATTTTGAAAAAAGAATGCAGATTGTGGACCGGTCCGAAATTGTTCCGGTAGCAGTAATTGAAATTAACATCAATGACTGGAAGTATGCAAACGATCATTACGGAGATGAAGAAAGTGACCGTCTGATCCGTATTATTGCGGATATCGTACGGAAAGAGGCAAATCCTTATTTTGTAATCGGTAGAATTGACGGGGATGTATTCGGAGTTCTGATTCCGATGGTAGAAGAGGGAGAAGCGGAGGATTATGCACGCAGAATTAAGGAACGATGCGTAAACTATGAGGATGAGAAGCTGGCACCGTCTGTGGCAATCGGTATTGTGTATAAGAATAATATCGAGCAGTCGGTACAGGATCTGTTTTCCGATGCACAGTATGAGATGTTCGAGGATAAGCTTGCCATGAAACAGGAACCGGGCTACCGGGAACGTCTTGAGGGTAAAGGAAAGTAACGCTGTGACTGTATAATAGGTGTAATAACAGGTGTAGTTATAAATGAGTGAGACAGATGACCACTGTAAAAAAGTGGTCATCTTTTTTACATTATTATAATTTGTTCACAAAGTTTTAATAAATTAAACGTGCCAAATGCAAAAACGAGAGAAAAACAAAGAAAAAGAGAGATAATATAAGAAAAAGAAAAATATAGCATTGTGATACAATTTGCAAAGGAAGGCATATAAATTTAATATATGATTTAGATGTTAGCACTCAATATAAATGAGTGCTAATAAGACAAAGGAACATAGAGATTTTTAAGATATAACAAGGAGGCAGTAAATCATGAAATTAGTACCATTAGCAGACAGAGTTGTTCTGAAACAGTTAGTTGCAGAAGAAACCACCAAATCCGGTATCGTATTACCCGGACAGAACAAGGAAAAACCCCAGCAGGCAGAGGTTATTGCAGTAGGCCCCGGCGGAGTTGTAGACGGCAAGGAAATCAAGATGGAAGTAAAGGTTGGAGATCAGGTTATTTACTCCAAATATGCAGGAACTGATGTAAAGATCGATGACGAGGAATATATCATTGTAAAACAGAGTGATATTCTTGCAGTGATCCAGTAAGAAGCGTCTGTTTAAGAAGCTTTGTTTAAAAATCAGTGGTTAAGAAGTATTTCAATCAAAAGGCATTTCATTATGGAAATGAAAGAGAAATAATTTAGTAGATTTTCAGGAGGAAAAAATCATGGCAAAGGAAATTAAATATGGGGCAGAAGCCCGTGCAGCATTAGAAGCCGGTGTTAATCAGTTAGCTGACACCGTAAGAGTAACACTTGGACCTAAGGGAAGAAACGTAGTTCTGGATAAGTCCTATGGCGCTCCGTTAATCACAAACGATGGTGTTACCATTGCAAAGGAAATCGAATTAGAGGATTCCTTCGAAAACATGGGTGCACAGCTCGTTAAGGAAGTAGCAACCAAGACCAACGATGTAGCCGGTGATGGTACAACAACCGCAACCGTACTTGCACAGGCAATGGTAAATGCAGGTATGAAGAACCTTGCAGCAGGCGCTAACCCGATCATCCTTCGTAAAGGTATGAAGAAAGCAACTGACTGTGCAGTAGAAGCCATCGCAAAGATGAGCTCCAAGGTAAACGGTAAAGAGCATATTGCAAGAGTAGCAGCCATTTCCGCAGGAGATGAAGAAGTCGGTAAGCTTGTTGCAGATGCAATGGAAAAGGTATCCGGTGACGGCGTTATTACCATCGAAGAAAGCAAGACGATGATGACCGAGCTTGACCTGGTAGAAGGTATGCAGTTCGACAGAGGATATATTTCCGCATACATGGCAACCGATATGGATAAGATGGAAGCGGTTCTTGACAATCCTTACATCCTGATTACGGATAAGAAGATCTCCAACATCCAGGAAATCCTTCCGCTGTTAGAGCAGATCGTACAGTCCGGTGCAAAGCTTTTAATCGTTGCAGAAGATGTAGAAGGCGAAGCACTTACCACTCTGATCGTAAATAAATTACGTGGTACCTTCAATGTTGTTGCTGTTAAGGCACCCGGTTATGGTGACAGACGTAAAGCAATGCTTGAGGATATTGCAATTCTGACAGGTGGTCAGGTAATCAGCGAAGAACTTGGTCTTGACCTTAAGGAAGCTACTATGGCTCAGTTAGGCCGTGCGAAATCTGTTAAGGTTCAGAAGGAAAATACCGTTATCGTTGATGGTGAAGGTGATAAGGAGGCAATTGCAGCCAGAATCAGCCAGATCAAGAAACAGATCGAAGAAACCACATCTGATTTCGACAAAGAAAAATTACAGGAAAGACTTGCAAAGCTTGCAGGCGGCGTAGCAGTTATCCGTGTAGGTGCTGCAACCGAAACCGAAATGAAGGAAGCAAAGCTTCGTCTCGAAGATGCACTTGCAGCTACCAGAGCCGCAGTAGAAGAAGGTATTATCTGTGGTGGTGGTTCTGCATATATCCATGCGTCCAAGGAAGTTGCAAAGCTTGCTGACAGCCTTGAAGGTGATGAAAAGACCGGTGCACAGATCGTATTAAAGGCACTGGAAGCTCCTCTGTTCCACATTGCTGCAAACGCAGGACTGGAAGGAAGCGTTATCATCAACAAAGTAAAAGAATCTCCTGTAGGAACAGGATTTGATGCATTAAAAGAAGAATATGTGGATATGGTTGCTGCAGGTATTCTTGATCCTGCCAAGGTAACAAGAAGCGCACTTCAGAACGCAACAAGCGTAGCTTCCACCTTACTTACAACCGAATCCGTAGTTGCTTCCATCAAAGAAGATACCCCTGCAATGCCTGCAGGCGGCGCCGGAATGGGAATGATGTAAGCGTATAAACAGACGATGCGATAAAAATAAAGGAGCGTCTCCCCAAGCTCGCTTGGAGGGGGACGCTCCTTTTATTTTTATCATACCGCTGTAAGCGGTAGCCAGGTAATGAGGCCTTAAGGCCCATTACCTGGCTAAGCATCGGTCTGTTTACACGCTTACATCTGCGTATTTTCTACATATACTAATAGATACCATGAAATTTAAAATGTAATATTGACAATACTTTCTTCTTGTGATAATCTTAAAAAAATTTGAAATAATTATAAAATATTTTAAAAACAGGAGGTATAAAATGAAATTGAAAAAAGTATTGGCAATTGTTATGTCGACAGTGCTGACTGCATCATTGATTGCATGCGGTAATGCACAGGAAGAAAAAACTTATGAAGACGTGACTCAGACCAGTGAAACATCTGATGAAACAAAGCAGGGGGACACAGAATCAGCAGAAGAGACGCAAGAAGGAGTTCCAAGCTATTCACAGATTAATGTAGGAACAGATTATCTTGATTTTACAGCATCCATTAAGTGGACAACACATAGGACAGATCGTGGTGAGGATGGCACCCTGGATGCTATTGTGGCTGATTTTAACAAAGTTTATCCCAATATTTCCGTTGAAGTAGAAGCTATTCCGGATTTTGCTGAGGAGGCACTTCTTCGTCTGACAGCCGGAGATTATGCTGACATTATGGCAATTCCTGCAATTGATAAAGCAGAATATGGAACATACTTCTATCCATTGGACACATTTGAAAACATGGATAAAGAAATTAATTTTGCAAGTCAGACAGAGTATGATGGATATACATATGGTATTCCATATATGGCTAATGCGCAGGGGGTACTTTATAATAAGGCAGTATTTGAAAAGGCAGGTGTTACAACACTCCCAAAGACACCAGATGAGTTTGTAGATGCACTGAAAGCAATTAAAGAGAATACAGATGCAATTCCGCTATATACTAACTATGCCGCAGGATGGACAATGGGAGCATGGGATGCTTATATTGGCTGTGTATCCAATGGTGATGCTACCTATATTAATCAGAAGTTTGTGCATACGGCCAATCCGTTTGCAGATAATGGGGATGGTACAGGTGCATATGCACTTTATAAGATTTTATATGATGCAGTAGCAGATGGCTTAATTGAAGATGACTATACGACAACAGACTGGGAAGGCTGTAAAGGAATGTTAAACAGAGGAGAAATCGGAGCCATGGTCCTCGGATCCTGGTCATATGCGCAGATGGTTGAAGCAGATGTGCATGGTGAAGATGTAGGATATATGCCTTTTCCTATTACGGTTAATGGAACCCAGTATGCGTTAGCAGCAGGTGACTACGCCAGTGCAATTAATATTCATTCTTCCGATGAGAACAAAACAGCTTCCATGATTTTCTTAAAATGGCTCACTGAAGATTCCGGATGGTGCTACAATGAAGGTGGATATATGGTTGACAAAGAAGGGCAAAATCCGGAAATGTATACCGCATTTGATACTTGTACAGTGCTGAGTGATGCATCTGCATTAGAAGGAGAAGCTGATTTGCTGAATGAAATGAACGCAGAGTCTGAACTGTCATTCAATGCCGGTGGAGACGCTAAAGTTCAAAGGATTGTTGAAGCAGCTTCAACAGGTTCTGAATCCTTTGATGAGATCATGGCTGAGTGGACAAAAGCATGGAATGAGGCACAGAAAACATTAGGTATTGAAGTTTTATATTAATACATTTCCTCTTTTAAGGGTTGAAGTCAAAATGGCTTTGACCCTTTTTGTTGTATAGCAGTCTTTTAATAAACCACCTGCTATGCAGGTGTGTCCACAGACAGCTTTAGCTTCAAGCAAAAACCTCCAGTGCTATAATAAGTGTAGGTTCGCCAACCGCACTAAAATAACAAAGGAGGAAGTCCAAATGGACATGAATAGTTTATCACATTCACAGTGGGAGTGTAAATATCATGTGGTATTTGTACCAAAATTCAGGAGAAAAGTTATATATGGTCAGTTAAAACTAGCCCACATACTAAGTATGTTATGTAAAAGAAAAGGGGTGGAAATAATCGAGGCAGAAATGTGCCCAGACCATGTGCATATGCTAGTAAGGATTCCACCGAATATAAGTGTATCAAGCTTTATGGGATACCTAAAAGGTAAGAGTACACTTATGATATTTGAAAGGCATGCCAATCTGAAATACAAGTATGGAAATCGCCACTTTTGGTGTAGAGGATATTATGTAGATACAGTTGGGAAGAATGCGAAGAAAATACAAGAGTACATTCAGAACCAATTAAAAGAAGATTGGGAATATGACCAAATGACACTCAAAGAGTATATTGACCCGTTCACGTGTGAGCCAGTAAAACAAAGCAAATAGGATAAGCCCTTTAGGGCTTGGCAAGTAAAAGATGTTGCGGCTGGCGAGCTTTTTCGACGAGTCTTTAGACTCCAGTGCCGGTAATAGCCCCTTATAGGGGCAGAGCAAACCACCGGATAAGCCGGTGGTGCTGATTTAGAAAAGATATATACATGTTCTGTAATATCAGCATTTCTGAGTGCGTCATATATGCTGTCTTGGGTAAACGAAGATTTGCAAATAAAAGTATGATCACGTATAATATGCTGTAGTATTAATGAAACTTGGAGGGAAAAATGTTACATATTCCATCTTTAAAGGAAGGATTGAATGTATTTAAGGCGTTGGCCTCAGATGTACGCATTAATTTAATTACTCTTCTGTTAGAAAATGACAGCATGAATATGAATGATCTGGCTAATAAATTAAATATTGCCAATAGTGCATTGACATATCACGTAAAACTATTGGAAGAATGTGGACTGATTGTGGTGTCTAATGAGATAGAGGGACATGGAAATCAGAAGAAGTGTTCTGTTTGTCAAGAAAAAATATTAATTGATATTCATGCAAAAGAGGAAGAAAAAAATGTATATAAGACCAGTATTAAAGTTGGTCACTATACAGATTATGAAATCTATCCTACATGTGGTCTTGCAAATAGCGCAGCACTTTTGGGAGAAGTGGATGATCCGAGATATTTTGCATATCCAAGCAGGTACTCGGCAGACATTCTTTGGTTTACACAGGGATATGTAGAGTATATTATTCCTGCATTTATTCCGAAAGAAGATGAAATCACACAACTGACGTTTTCGCTGGAAATTGGTTCAGAGGCACCAGGATATAATAATGACTGGCCATCAGATATCTCATTTATATTAAATGATATTGAATGTGCAACCTGGACAAGCCCGGGAGACCTTGGGGGTGTTAAGGGAGTCTTTACGCCAGAATGGTGGTATAGGAATTGGGGGCAATTTGGAATATTAAAGGTGTTGATGATTAATGAAGATGGTACATTTCTGGATGGAAGTAAGATTTCTGATGTGACAATTAAGGATTTCGACTTGAATTATATGAGTATGCTGAAGTTAAAGTTAGAAGTATCAAAAGAGGCAGAGCATATTGGAGGATTAACAATTTTTGGAAAAGGTTTTGGTAATTACAATCAGGACATTGAGGTTAGCATTAATTATAGACCGAAACTTGATTAACAGGGATGTGATTATAGCTGTATTATGATTAAGAACTGTTTTGGGCACGGATTGACTACATTCATAAATAAATATATAATAATATGGATATTGCTAATAATAACAGATAAGTTAAAATCAGCAGGTAATTTTTACTAAAATGCCAAAGGGTGATGACATGACAGAAGAAAAGGATACCAGTAAGACAACAGGTGAACAGGTTAAGAGCGAGATGGTATTCGACGATGGTCGGATTGAATCCATTCAGGAATTTCAAAGTCCGGAGCAGTTATATCGGGATCTTATTTTGCGTGTGCGCAAATACCATCCCTCCGATGACATTTCCCTGATTGAGAAGGCATACCATGTGGCCTATCAGGCACATAAGGATCAGGTACGGAAGTCCGGAGAGCCTTACATTGTACATCCTCTGTGTGTCGCAATCATTCTGGCAGACCTTGAGATGGATCAGGAAACCATTGCTGCAGGACTTTTGCATGATGTGGTGGAAGATACCATTATGACCGGAGAAGAAATTGAGAAGGAATTCGGACCGGAGGTAGCTCTTTTGGTAGATGGTGTTACAAAGCTGCAGAATCTGCATCTGTCAACCGATCAGGACGGTAAGCCGGATCGGCTCGAAATGCAGGCAGAGAATCTGCGTAAGATGTTCCTTGCCATGGCGAAGGATATCCGGGTAATTCTGATTAAGCTGGCAGACCGTCTTCATAATATGCGTACCCTGAAATACCAGAAGCCGGAGGCACAGCAGCGTATTGCAAGAGAAACACAGGAAATCTATGCCCCGATTGCACAGCGTCTCGGTATTTCCAAAATCAAAGTAGAATTAGATGATTTATCCTTAAAATATCTCGAACCGGAGGCGTATTACGATCTGGTAGATAAAATTGCAATCCGTAAAAGTGAACGTGAGAAATACATCCAGGATATCGTGGATGAAGTCAGTGAACACATTAAAAATGCCGGAATCGAAGCCCATATTGACGGTCGTATCAAGCACTTTTTCAGTATCTATAAGAAAATGAAGAACCAGAATAAATCCATTGAACAGATCTACGATCTGTTCGCGGTCCGTATTATTGTAAATACTGTCAAGGACTGCTATGCAGCACTTGGTGTTATTCATGAAATGTATAAGCCGATCCCGGGACGTTTCAAGGATTATATTGCCATGCCGAAAGCGAATATGTACCAGTCCCTTCATACGACGCTGATCGGGAAGAGCGGGCAGCCCTTTGAAATCCAGATCCGTACCTATGAAATGCATAAGGCTGCGGAATATGGTATTGCAGCACACTGGAAATATAAGGTTGCTTCCGATGGCAAGAAGATTGAGGACTCCGAGGAAGAGAAGCTGTCCTGGCTGCGTCAGATTCTGGAATGGCAGCAGGATATGTCTGATAACAAGGAATTCATGAACCTGTTAAAGAGCGATCTTGATCTGTTTTCCGACAGCGTTTACTGCTTTACCCCGACCGGGGAGGTAAAGAATCTGCCGGCAGGCTCTACGCCGATTGACTTTGCTTACAGCATTCACAGTGCAGTCGGAAACAAGATGATTGGTGCAAGAGTAAACGGAAAGCTCGTAACGATTGATTACGAGATCAAGAATGGTGACCGGGTGGAAATTATGACGTCCCAGAATTCCAAGGGACCGAGCCGGGACTGGCTGAATGTGGTGAAGAGTACCCAGGCCAAGAGTAAGATCAACCAGTGGTTTAAGAATGAATTCAAAGAAGAAAATATTGTAAAGGGTCGTGAGCTTTTACAGGCATACTGTAAGGCAAAGGTGATCGACACCAATGAAATCATGGTGCCGGAATATATGAATGCGATCATGAATAAATATGGCTTTCATGACTGGGAGTCCGTTCTTGCAGCCGTCGGACATGGCGGTTTAAAGGAAGGGCAGATTATTAACAAGATGCTCGAGCTTTATGAAAAGGATCATAAGAAGGAGCTGACGGATGAGGAGGTTCTGGCAGCTGTTACAGAGAATGACCAGCAGAAGAACATCCCGCATATGAGATCCAAAAGCGGTATCGTTGTAAAGGGAATGCATGATCTGGCGGTACGTTTTTCCAAGTGCTGTCTGCCGGTTCCCGGAGACGAGATCGTTGGTTTTGTAACGAGAGGACGCGGTGTTTCCATTCATCGTACCGACTGCATTAATATCATTAATCTTCCGGAGATGGAAAGAGTGCGTCTCATTGATGCCGAATGGGAAGACAATGCGAAGGATGCCGTAGATGAGAAGTATATTGCGGAAATTAAGATTTATGCAATGAACCGGAACGGACTTCTTGCAGATATTACGAAGATTCTTACCGAGAAGAACATCAGCATCCGGAGTCTTAATACGAGAGTGAATAAACAGGGTTATGCAACACTTGCTATTGCATTTGAAATCAACAGCAGGGAACAGCTGAATACGCTGGTGGATAAATTACGCAGCATTGAAAGTGTGATGGATATCGAGCGAACCACGGGCTGATGAAACTGGTAATGAAACAGGTAATGAGACGGTTTGGAAAGGAAGCTTATGGCAGAGTTAAAGGTTGATAAATTTACATTAGGTGTGTGTGAGACGAATTTTTACTATGTATATGAAGAAGGAAAGAAGGATGTGATTGCCTTTGATCCGGCTGACCGGGGAGAGCTTCTTTATCAGCAGCTCACAGTGAAAGGCTTTCACGTGGCAGCAATCTGTCTTACCCATGGACATTTTGACCATATCTGGGGTGTGGAAGGCTTGAAAAAGTGCAGTGGTGCCAGGGTATATGCCTATGAAGGTGAAAAAGAGCTGTGTGAAAGCGATTCCTTAAATGTTTCACGGGACGTAGGAAGACCATGTACAGTTACCCCGGATGTTCTTTTGAAGGATGGACAAAAGGTTGAAATTGCCGGGATGCAGTTTCAGGTGATTGCAACACCGGGACATACAAAGGGGAGCTGCTGTTACTATTTTGAAGAAGCCGGGGTGCTGCTTAGTGGTGATACACTGTTTCAGGATTCCGTGGGAAGGACGGATCTTCCGACAGGCAGCATGAGCGCACTCGTGAGATCTGTCCGCGAGAAGCTCATGGTACTTCCCGATGATGTGACCGTATATCCGGGACATGGGGAATGTACCAGCATCGGACATGAGAGAAAATATAACGCATTTCTTTAGTCGAAATGAGAAGAGGAAGAGATGAGCAATTTATTAAGTGTAATCGTAAATCAGAATGGATATGAATACGATATCCATTCTCTGGTAAAAGCATTTTATCCGGCACAGGACGTCAAGGTCTTTGTGCCGGATTCTGATGAAAAGGATATTGTGAGCTCCGATGAAGGACTTCCGGATCTGAAAATTGATTTTGAACCGGAAATGATCCGCATGAGCATTGTGGATGGTGGCAGGGGAAGAACGGATTTTGGCGGATATAAGGTAGAGCTGGAAGACGGCATGGATCGGCCGCACATCAAGAACTGCTTAAAAAAACTGATTTACACAGCACTTTCCGAGCATACCGGCAGGCAGCTTCCATGGGGAACCCTGACCGGAATCCGCCCGACGAAGATTCCGATGACGATGATGGAAGAGGACATTACGGATGAGGAGATCATGCAGTATATGCAGGATACGTACCTCATCAGTAAGGAGAAGGGAGAGCTTGCCATTGAAATTGCCCGCAGGGAAAAGGCTCTGCTTGATACCCTTCATTATGAAGACGGATACAGTCTTTACATTGGGATTCCGTTCTGCCCGACCACCTGTCTGTACTGTTCCTTTACCTCTTATCCGATCTTTTCCTGGGAAAAGAGAGTATCGGAGTACTTAACGGCACTGGAAAAGGAAATTGACTTTGTAAGCAGCTTTTATCGGGATAAGATTCTGGATACGATTTATATTGGAGGGGGAACGCCGACCACATTGAAGGCACCGGAGCTGGAGCGGCTTCTTTCTTATATTGAAACGAAGCTGGATCTGTCCCATCTGCAGGAATTTACGGTTGAAGCAGGAAGAGCGGACAGCATTACAAGAGATAAGCTGGAGGTTTTAAGGAAGCATGGAGTTACCAGAATTTCCGTGAATCCGCAGACTATGAATCAGAAGACCCTCGATCTGATCGGCAGACGCCACACCGTGGAGCAGGTAAAGGAAGCATTTACCCTTGCAAGAGAGATTGGATTTACCAACATTAATATGGATATTATCTTAGGACTCCCGGAAGAGACAGAAGCAGAGGTGCACCATACCATCGATGAAATTGTGGCGATGCAGCCGGACAGTCTGACCGTGCATTCCCTTGCCGTCAAACGGGCATCGAAGCTCAGTCAGTGGATTGAGGAAAAGGGAATTTCCATGCTGAACAATACAGAGGAAACCATGAAGATTGCCATGGAGGGGGCCAAGCAGCTCCGGATGGTTCCATATTACCTCTACCGCCAGAAAAACATGTCCGGCAACTTTGAAAATGTCGGTTATGCGACAGAGGGAAACTTTGGCATTTATAACATTCTGATCATGGAAGAGAAACAGACCATCGTAGCTCTTGGCGCAGGTTCCATCACCAAGCGGGTTTATCCGGACGGACGGATTGAAAGATGCGATAATGTCAAGGATGTGGCTCTTTATATTGAAAAAATCGACGAAATGATTGAGAGAAAACGGAAACTTTTTTCGGAATAAATAAGAATTTTGTTTCCTGAAATAGTACATCGAAATAGGGTTAGTACATCAAAAGTACATCAAAAAAATACCCAATAGTACCGAATAACACATAACGATGTATTCAAAAACCTAATAACTACGCCTTAAAGGACGAATTCATTTTAACAGATGAGTTTGTCCTTTTTTGTTATAGTCAATCAAAATTGTTAGGAGGAAAACATTTGAACAGTACAGCGTTAGGTGCAGGAGCGAAAAATGCTCAAGAAATTATTTTTATCAGCGATGCACATGAGAAATTCTATTATGAAAAAATGAAAGAAGTCAGATACGATGATGTGTACCATAAAGCATTATGTTATTGCTTAGGTATTAGTGATGATACAAGAAAAAATGTAAATCGTATCTATGACTTTAAGACAGGCTGTGTGAAAACAGAATGTTTACAGCAAGGCTGGCAGACCAGCGGAAGCGTAAAAGTAATCAGAATGGCATTTAATTTGTACTGTAACGGTACGCCAAGCGTTGATGATTACTCAGACGCAGAGGAGCAGATGAGTGAGTGTAAGCAGTATACAGTGGAAGAATTATTCTGCTGTGCCTATGCACCATATTTTTGGCAGGCGATACAGATACGTTATCCGGAATATGCAGTCTATAACAAAAATCTGTATGCCTTATTTGGAGGAGCAGACTAATGTTAAAAGTTAGATTGATGGGAACAAAAAACGATATTAAGTGGTTTGGGAAGATATTACAGAGAAATCCCAAGATAGAAGTAACAGAGTTTTCAGATGTTTACCCGAATAAGGGTACACAGAGATTCCACAGAGCATATGGATGTGATTAAGGAACTTCTTTCCATTATGCAAAATCAAGGCATGAATGAGCAGTCACAGGATTTTTTAGAGGTACTGTATTACATTGCCGGGATGCAGATACAGCTTGGGGCAATGGTGGAAGAATTACAGGGTGTCAGAGAACAGCTTGCACAGATGCAGAGAAGCCAGCCAAAGGCGGTCTCAGAACAGCTTACAGATAAAGTGTCACACCTTCAGGAGAAAGTTAGCAGTTTATCAGAGCGTTTGTCAGCATTGAAAGACTATCTGATTGATACTGCATCGCAGGCGGTCAAAGCATTTAAAGAAAAGGGAAAGGAGGAAATGAGCAAGGTTCTTTTAAAAGGTATTTCCGGTGTGAAATCTATGCTTGAAGGCTATCGTGAGAAAATGGTGGATATTCTTACCGATTATGAAAAAACAGCCAACCAGATAGAAAGTATCGGGGACGAACTCAAACAGATCGGGAACAGTATCGGAAATGTAGGAAGGCTGATAGCCGGAAAAGGTACAAAAGAAGTATCAGAAGAACAACCGGGAGTTGGTCTGACAAGGGCAATCAATGCACCTATTAAAAAAGCGATTGTGTCCATGCGAAAGCAGATAGACAGTGTAACAGAACTGATTGACAAGTTACCGTACATTGAAGTGCGTGGTTCATTGGAAAAATGGCAGGCTTCCATTCTTGCCACACAGATAGACCAGTTTTCTTATGATTATGATACCTATCAATACCGTGACACAGTGGAGGATAGGGAAGCACAGGTAGCTAACATCATGGAGGACATCAGAAACGGAAATACAGGCTATCTGAATGATTTTCTGAATGCCGTAATTGCTGAAGGTGTCAGAGATGGCATTACAGATATTTTCGGAAAGGGTACTCCGCCGGATGATAGCGAAGCCGTACAGACGGTCAGAAAGGCACAGGAGCTTTTAGATAAATTGTCTGCTAATAAACCGCTTGCGAAGGTGGAGGAGCTTGAGGAAAACAATTACAACATGATTGATAATGTTTTGAATAACGATGCTTCCAAAAAGGAAGAACAGCCTGCGCCGGGCAGAATTTCCGTAAAAGAAAAGTTGGCAGAGAAAAAGGCGATTATCGAGCAAAGAGATAAGGACAGTAAGTCAGTGCCGGAAAAAGATACAGAAAAGAAAAATCAGAGGGAGATATAAGATTATGGGTAAATTTACAGTAGAAGAAATCGATTTAATGTGCGTGTTTAATACAAAAAGCAGAATGGAGCTGATAGAAGATTTTGGCCGGGTACTGCCACATCTGAAAGAAAGCGAAATGGAAGAACTTGCAAGGAATGTATTAACAAAACTTCAAGAAATAACTGATGAAGAATTTGCAGAACTTGTATTAGAAGCAGCAGATTAGGTAATATTGGTTGGCGGGTAGTTGGCTGTTGTGGCTGACTACCTGTTTCTTTTGGGTATAAGTTGATTGTGAAATGTATATGAGTAGATACAATCTTGATGTGTGTAAGAAAATATGTACAAAAAGCGTATTGGTATGCAGTACATTCCGTTTTATAATATGTGTTCTTAAATTGTCCAATTGGTAATTGGACAATTCAGATGAGAACAAAAAGTTAGTTGAATTACAAGTGAGGGTAATTTATAATAAATAAAGGATAATACACAATTATAGAATGTTGAATGTCGAAAATATTACTTCATTGAAAGAATGGGAATGCAATTATGGATGATATCGAAAAATTATTTATACAAGACGATAGTACATTTACGGTATATGTTGTGGAGCAACAATTTGTTGTTGGTAGAGGACTAGAATATTTTAAAAAATATCTTAATACCTCCAATTATATTACGTCTGAAAAGCAAATAAAAAATGTGTTCTCAAAAGCTATTCAAACTATAAGTAAGAATGTAGCACCTGTAGAAAAATTAATCAATATGCTATCTAGTGGATTTTCAGGGATAAGTATAGCTGATGCTATTACTTCTTTATGCCAATTATTTACTGTAAATGAACATCAATTAGCAGGACCGGAAGTTATTGATCCAATCATTTTACAAGAGGGAAAAATAACTAAACGAGATATTGCACGATTGGTTAGCCTAAACAAAGATAGTATATTGAGACCTACCATAATATTGCTTCTAAAAGATAACAATTTTAAAAGGGCTATGGAGTTACTTTCCGAATGTCCCGATGGTATAAACATTAGAATGATTAGAAATAGTGGTAAAGAAGAAAAATGTAAAGTTGTTAATTGCGGAGCTGATAATATAGTATCCTTTATAGATTCCTTTGCAAAACAGTGTTATAGTACATGTTCAAATACGCCTTGCAGCTTATTATTAAATTCTGAATGGAATGAAAATTTTGTTGTTAAGAAATATGCACCTATGGTTTTTAAATTTCGATCAAATTTATTGTTTGATCAAAAGGAAGAGATCGCTGAACAATTGTCAACTTTCACAAATGAAATTATTAATTTACATAGTGAAAATAGTGATGACGAACAAATAATTCGGTCATTTGAATGTGTTTTAAGATTATTTCGTGTTTTTTGTAACGATTTTGGTGGGAACGATATTTTGGAAGCTCAAAAAATTGCAACTAAATTGAATCATGAATTACTATTGGCTCAAGTATATCGTTATGCAGAATTTTTTCCAAATTGTTCGATGCAAGATAGAATAGATCTATATGGTAAGGGATACTCTATTTTTAAAAGAAATACGATGGAAGATAATGCCATCTATTGTAAAAATAATATGTTAATTGAACAATTTTATACAAATAGTATTCATGCAGAAGAATTTAGAGAAATGCAAATAGAAGCAGTAAATAACGTGCCGGGCATGGTTGCCTTAAGTCATATATATAATAACGTGGGAGTAGCATACTTATATTGTGGTCAAACAGAGACAGCTATAGATTTTTTTGTACGTGGTCTAGAGTATGCCAGAAATAATGATCGTATTGTTCAAAATCTTGCAATAGAAAGCAATAAAATGCTCGCAGAGAATTATTCATTTACTACAATTGACGACAATAAAATTCGATTATTAATGCGACGTATTTTTGATGGAATGGGAATGACAAAATTACCTTTTTTAGCAGCTGATTTTGCTTTAAATGTTCTAACAGTTGCATTAAAGCAAAACAGACATCTAGGAAAAGAGTTGATAGAGACATACCCCATTCAAAAGTTAATTAACAATTCATTTAGAACAAACTTAATGAACGCGGGAGAACGTTATCAGCAAGTACAATATTTATGTGCACATTTTCATGAAGAATGTTCTGGCTTTACAGAATGCAAAATTCCCGATAGACTTAATATATCTAGCGGGAAACGTGCAGAATTTATTATTAATTATGGTTTGAATCCGTTTGATTTTGAAATTTGGCTTTAGTTAGGGCTATGATCGAAGATGACAAAACATATCCTATCATGGAAGCGTGTTTTACTATTTTGCAATATTGCTTCACTGGCCGATGCATACTGCATTTGTTATATGATAAAGCAGTTTTAAATGCCATATCAAAAGAATCATTTAATTCGATTGTTGGCATTGAATTTATTTCAACAAAGTAAAAATCATCCAAAGATAACGGATTTTGCAAAACATCTTTGGATAGTGTATTATTTTTACATTTAATACGTCCATCAATGCGTCCATAAGTGGTTATAGGAAACTCTTTTGCAAAATTTAATATAGTTTCCTTTGCTATTGTATCTACATTCAGCATTGGGCATTTGATGAAATTTTCTTCTTCGGCATATTTTTCTTCAAAACTATAAATCCAATTTGGATCTTGAGAGTTAGGATAATACAATAAAGGAGGCAATAAATCCAATGTATCAATAAGCGGATTATATACAATAGGAATGGTTATATCGTATCCTGATATAACTTTCTGATATAATCCAGAAGCATTGCTACTACCTCCTATCTGAATACCTATACTACTCCCTAAATTTATAGGTCTGAAAATTCCGTTTGGATCAGTTGAAGGAAGATACTCCGGAACATTTATGTTATTTGCAGTAGCAATCACATTGGAAATATGTTTATTTTCGCTTGTTACAATTGCCTGTGCATCACATGGAATACAAGGAATTGCAAGAAAGCTACACATAGAAGGAACCAATGACAATGATGACAATTCATAGTTTCCACAATTCAGATTAATAATAAAATCAATATGCGGAAGCGTATTATAAGAAGCTTTTTGAATAAATGTTCTTACATCCATTATATACGGTACACATTCAAGTTCTTGGATAGCATTTAACCAACCAGAAATAATGTCACTTTTCCAAATCCAATAGTGGGTGCCTCCTAAAGCGTCTTCCTTTTCAAAAAAGTAAACGAGACCTATTGTTTTACCTCTAAGTTCATCAAGCATTTTTTTGTAGTGCATGTTGTACTCCATTTAACACCTCCATACTATGTTCTATATGTATCTATGTAGCTGCTGAACATCCTATAATTGTGTATTATCCTTTATTGAGTACTATTAGATTCCGGGGATGCTTATGAAGTAAAATGTCTTTTTGTTTACTATTTGATACATGTGTGTAGATTTCCGTTGTACTAATGGAACTATGACCAAGCATTTGCTGTATATACCTAATGTCTACATCTTGCTCCAGCATTAGTGTGGCGAAAGAGTGACGAAACATATGTGGTGTAATATGTTGACTGATACCAGCAAGTTCAGCATAACGATTTATCATAAAGCGGACAGATTGATCAGATAATTTGTGTTTAAGCCGGTTTATAAAGAAATATCCACAGGCAGTAATGTCTTCTTGAAAAATTTCCTGATACAAAATTAATGCAGAAATTACTTTATGATTGCCAAGCTGTAAAATTCTCTCCTTTGATCCCTTTCCGTAAATTAATATATTATTGCTTTCCAAATCTATATCAGATGGCCTGAGAGAACATAATTCAGATATACGCATGCCAGTAGCAAATAGCAATTCAATAACAGCAATATCACGAATGACACATTGAAGTTGATATTTTGATGTTACCAAGTCCTTTTGCTTATAGAGCGTAGATAAAAATTTCTGTATAGAGTGAAAGGGAATTGTTTTGGGTAAGAGTTTTGGCTCACGAAAACGAATATCAAGTTTGATAAATGGATTTTCTTCTAACAATTCTTGGTATTCCATATAATGAAAAAATGTTTTCAGGCTTGCAATTTTTCTTTTGACAGTTTTGGGCGTATATTGTTTATGTAAGTTGGTTATAAATTGGTCCAGAGTGTTTTTGGAGGAATACAGGGAACCAGAAGTAAAGTTGGCATATTGGTTTAAATCTATACGATATGCCTTTAAAGTTTTTGAGTCTAAACGTTTGCGATATTGGCAATATTCTATATATTCCTGGATATATTTGTTTAAAGTATTCATAGTTGGTCTCCTTTGCTTTTTTTCTATTATGAGGATTGGAGTAGAAATTGTCTATTTGATACTTATAGAAACAAGAATAGAGCTGTTTGAACATGAGCATTTCTATGTTTATGATTCTATGGAGTATAAAAGACGTGAAAAAGAATAGGCCGTAATAAAGTTTTGTAATAAAGAAAACTACAAATTGTGATTATAGTATTTACTTTTTGGACGTAGAATGATATGGAGTTGGAAAATGCAGAGTAAAAAAGAAGCAGTAGTCATTAGGAGGGAATCCTTTTGGCTACTGCCTTCTTTAATGGTTAAAATATTTCAACATTTGAATGAGTACATTATTGGTATCGTTTGGATCATTAGTCTGATGGACACGCTCATCGAATGAGAAAAAGCCTGTTGCTGAATAAAAATCAAACAGCTTTGGCTGGTTATTACATTCTATGTACACTGTTTTGCCACCGATAAGATGTTCCACTTCCAACACTCTGTCAAGAGCCATTTCCAAAAGATCTGCACCTGCCATTTTCATAGGAAGGTTAGTATTAAAGTTTTTACCAAGTTGGGCGATAAGGGGCATGGACACCATGAAGCGGTCTGATGCAGGATCGTACTGTGAAAACTTACCGATTTTCTTCTGCATGGTTTTACTGAGAGAAGTATTGTTTACACAGACGAACTTGTTGGTAAGAGTATAATACCCGACGAGGTATCGCATGTTGTCCTTCTCGGCAAAAACAAGATAGCTGATGGCTGTTTTCTGTTTCGCAAACTGAATAGCTTTTGTGTGGATGAAGTCTTCGACATCGGTATTAAGTGGACATGAAAAAGTGGAGAGGATTTTTTGACAATTATCCTCTCCAACATATTCAAGCATATCTAAAATATTAGTTTGCATATAATTAGTCATTTGCAACGGCTCCAAAAAATTTTTTGATTTCCTCTTTTGATAAATCTCGTGAGGATACTTTGCGTGGAGTTATTTTGTCAGCGGCAGCGGCGGCACATTCTAAAGCGTTAACAAATGCTTCGGCAGTTTTAGTATCTTGAATGATGATGTTGTGAAAAATACTTTGTGTTGCCATGATTTTCACTCCTTTCATATCTTCTCATCATTAGTATACTCAAAAGAAGGAAAAAAATCAATTCAAAATAAAAATTAGTATTTGTAAAAAATCACATAATTTGTCTGCTGTTTTGATTGATAATATCCGGAGTTTGCTGTATGGTGTCTCGTCCAATATATTGATTGCGATTATTTATTTTTTGAATCAGTTCATCGGAAGAGTAGGCATAATTCCACAGTCGATTAGAAGCAGATTGTGGAAAACATACTACTTTGTAGAGTGGGAGAATCCATATTTTCCCTAAAACTAGCCAGAGCAAATAGCATTTGCCATAAAGGATAAGCTTATCAGTATATAGACTTGTATGGAAGAGTATAATTATTCCATTTATCATGCTAATTACAGCCTGTTTGATGGTGGTGTGTATGACAAGCCTAAATTTCTATGTATGTAGCCTTAAAGGATATTTCAGATGCTCCGAAGGCGATAGAAGAGATATAGGGGCTGATTGATAAATTGCTAGACATGGAAGTGCGTGGTTCACTTGAGGAGTGGCAAATTGCTATTCTGGTTGCTGAAATAGATTAGTTTTCTTATGATTATGACACTTATCTGTATCGGGACACGGTAGAGGACAGAGAAGCATAGGTAGCAAACAAATATTATGGAGGACATCAGAATCGGAAATACGGGCTATCTGAATGATTTTCTGAATGCAGTGATTGCTGAAGAAGTCGAGGAGGATATAGCAGATATTTTCGGACAGGGTGTAGAACTCGATGACAGCGAAGTCGTACAGACTGCCAGAAGAGCAATAGAACTTTTGGATACTTTTTCGTTATATGTGATTTATTGTTATAGAAAAAATGGACTTATTTGAGAATATTTCGTATGTATGTGGATAAAGCAAATGTAATCTTCCTTTTCAAAGATAAATGGTGTAGTATATTTATTAAGATATATTGTATATGAATAATGAGTAGTTAATAAAAGAATTGTTATAGATAGACATATAATGATGAAGGTTTTGTAAAATACAAATGATGAAAGAAGTAAGACATGAATAGGGAACATAGAAGAAAATATTTATTTGAGTTTGCTAAAGATAAGATAAATTATAAAAATAAATTTTATAAGATAATTTTTCACGCAGAAGAAGATGATATATATCGAATTATGAGAGTTGTAGGAAATAATTCTTCAATGAGGGCGCGAATGGAGAGGATATTATTTCCGAGGACAATTCATGATATGTGTAGTAATAAAATCGTAATAAATACGGAAATAAATATGGAATATTTGCGTTCATATTATATAAAAGTTTTTAGTGAATATAGCAGTTATATTGAAAGATATATCCTGTTGAAGGAACAGTATGAGAAGTATTTGTTTTCAGAGCAATATAGAGAAGCATTACATATTATAGATAGTATAGAAGAACAGCTAGGACTTTCTGTATGGAGCATATCCAAGAAAATGCTTTTGTTCGATAAAATAGAAGGCTTGGAGAAACATAAGAGATATTTATCAGAATTACAAAGTAAAGCGGACAATAATATTATATTAAGTACATTATTTGAGTTAGAAAGCTATTTTGCAGAGTCAAATACCAGTTATTCTGCATATAAGAAGAGACTAGAAAGTTATAACGATATTCTGCAAGAAAATTATATTATTAGACAATATTTAGATTTCAAATTTAATGTAGAGCGTGAGTATGAACATGAAGAAGTTAAAGTGGCATTTATGTTTGATAGTCAGTTATCTATAGTTGATATGTATGAAACGTTTGTTTTGGCAGAGCAGTTAATGTTCGCTGAAGGAATTAAAAGTAGAGAACGATTAGAAATAAAGGATTTTAGATTATGTAATCTTGGGTTAATTGAAGAGCCTGGGAAGATAGGAACACAACGTAATGAAAATTATGATTTGTTAGAATTGTATACCTGTGGGGAATACCAACAATATATAGAGAAATGCGAACAGTACTTGGTGGCAGCGCCTCAAGATTTTCAATGTATTATTTTATTAGTGAAGTCTTATATTTTTCTACAAAAAGAGATGAAATGTACTAATAGTTTATATAAGTGGATATATGATGTGTATTCATTAAATGGAAATGAAATAGAGGCAATACAGGAATTATTTGCATATTTAAAAGTGGTGAGATTTACTAGTTGGGAATATAAAATTATTGGTTTTATTGCTAGAAAAACAACGATGTCCCAACGCTGGAAGATGAGTTTTCTTTCGATGATAAATGATATCTGTTTATCTCCCAATATTGTAAATAGTGAATACTTTAGAGGGAATGAAAGAGAATTCCTAGCGTCTTTTGCCGATATTGCGCCTATAACTTCTGAATTATATTTATATAGGCTAGGAATAGGAGGATTTCCAAAAGAAGTTTTAGATGATAATAGGAGGTTGTTTTTTAAGACAGATCAGTTGATTGAAGCAAACAGAGACCAAGAAGCGCTTGATACGCTTGCAAAAGTTGTACGAGTAGAAAACTATTATCAGGAAAGAATTCTTCATAGAAAAATTAAAATATATGAACATAAGGGAGATTATTTAGCAGAAGTAACTTGTATTACAAATGCAGTGTTGCAGAATAATAATTTACAAAAAAGGATAGACTTGCAGCAAGTACTAATAAATGTTAATGCGCATTTGTCAAAAGATATTAAAAGAGATATTCATTATGTAGTGTTTGTATATTTATGTATGCCAAGTGATTACAATAAGCAGAGAATAGCTTATTCGAATTATATGGATTACAATAATTTTAAGAGTATTGCCGATATTGTAAATTATGAAAAGGATAGAACTGTATTAGTTGCCTTTTTGAGTAATGTATGTGTACAACGTATATTAAAAAGGGATATTATTTTAAATGCGGGAGGAAACAAAGCCGATGAGTTACGTGTTGAAATACTTAAGACATTGATTGAATTAGATGAGGAAAATAAAAAGAAATATTATGCAGAAATTACAGCTATTACCAAACAAAAAAGTATAAAAGATAGAATTAAGCAGATAAATCAAAGTCGTATATTTGTAGATGTTGATAATATAAAAAAGGAGAATGAACTTACATTAAGAGAAGATTTTAATCGCTATTTGGCAATGAGAGACTTGGATGAAGAGCTGGTTTCATATGACATTTATAGTGAGGACTATGTTAGCGAATTGAGAAAAATCGTTGATGAGATGAACGAAAAAATAAAAACAAGTGCTGTGTACTCTCAAAAGATGATTATTTTAAAGGGGATTATTACAACAATTACAGAAGAATTTTTATTTAACGAAAAATACGGTTTAAATACTTTTTTGAGTTCGCGAATACGACATGGTTATTGTAAAAAGCAACTTACAACAGTATTCCAAGAATATAATTTACTGTCTAAAAAGAGAAAAAACAACAGTGATGAATACCTGATAAATGAATATTGGGATGGTGTTTTACCGGAAGAAGCAGAGGGGAGTACAAAGATAAAAGAATACTTGTCTAAATTTACACTTAGTATAGAAAAAAAGGTAGAAGATATAAAGAAAAATTGGTTGAGTATCAAGTATAGAGACCAAGAAAATGAATCCATTTTGGATTATACGTTTTGTGTAAATAAGTGCTTGTTAATAGATAAAGACAATATTATTGATTTTAATACATTCTATGATGAAATTATTGAATTGCTATGGAAATATACACTAAATCATTTTTCTGTATTAAGAGAAAAAATTCAAGTGGAGCTATTGGCTTTCTTTCAAAATGAATTAACACAACTAGCTGAAAATGTTGGAAAAATCTCCGATGTATCAGTAAAGGATGAGGTTAAGACTATTTGCAATAATATTAATTTATGTAAATCAAAGATAGGAGGTACAACAAAAGAATTTGCAAATGTATTTGAAAAGAGGGATGTTTCTTACTTGGATTTTTCAATGACAGATGTAATAGATACCTGTATAGAAATTATTACAAAGTTGAATGGGAATATGGCATCAGTAAAATTGAGTAGAAAAATTGATGATGCGGCTTTATATAAAGGTGAAAATTTCCCATATTTTGTTGATGCTATTAATATATTAATTAATAATGCATTAGAGCATTCGGGAATACAAGATTTGTCAGAATTAGAGTTGGCAATAAATATTGAAAAAGAACAAGATGCAGAAGTGTTGGGATTACTTAAAGAAGAATTTGATAAAAAGAAAATTCGGTTAGAAAATATGGATTTCTTGAAATTGTCAATTTCGAATAATTTAAGTAAAGATATTGATGTACAAGAACTTCAAAGAAAAATCGCGGAAATATTTGACAAGACGAAAGATACAGAAACTGTAAAAAAATATTCACAGAGCGAAGGCGGTACAGGGCTGTATAAACTCTATAAAACATTCCAATATAATATTAATACAGCATATTCTATTTTCTATAGTATAGAAGATGAAACATTTACAATAACAATTCTATTTGGAGTAATGAATATTGTTGCTTAAAGAAAGAGGTGGATATATGAAAATTTTGTTCATAGAAGATGAAATTGTGAAACAGAATGATATTCTAAAATATTTAAACGAAGAATTATTGCAAAGGGATATAGAGGTAGTCCATTCTCTAATGGGGGGGATGCTTGCGCTTGGAAAAAGTGCTTATGAAATGGTGTTACTTGATATGAGTTTGCCGCTTTATGATTTGAATGGAGAAGATGAAGGAATAAATGAGTTTGAAGCTTTTGGAGGAATCGAAATTTTAGATGAAATTCAGAGAAAAGAATTATCTGTAAAAGTTTTGGTAATTACGGCTTTTGATGTGATTGAAGATGATACAAAGAAAATTCAATTGAAGCAATTGGATCAACAAATGAAGGCGAACTATACTGATATTTATTTAGGTTGTATACACTATGACCAATCATCTCTTGAATGGAAAGCGGAAGTGAAAAAATATATAAATTGAGGGAAAGCATAATGAAGATTTTGTTTGTCGATGATGAAAGTAAAAAATTAAAGCGTTTATATTCTGCGATTAGTCAAATTGAGGGGATTAATCAAGGTGACTTAGAGAGTGCGTTGGATCTTAAATCAGCAAAAGAAAAATTAGTAAATACATTTTATGATTTGGTGGTCTTGGATTTAAAGATAAGTGAATATATAGCTGATCACGAAGAAGAGTCAGAGATTGCAGGATTAGAGTTCATTGATGAAATTATTGGAACAGATTCTATAAAAACGCCACAGGAAATTGTGATTTTAACAGAGCATGAGGAACTCCAAAAAAAGTGTATAGAATTAGGAAAAGATTTAGAATTTCAGGTTTTAAAATATGATGAACAATCGGTAGAATGGGAAAATATCATTAAAGGTAAAGTTCAATATCGGCTCAATTATGAAAAGTCTCAAAGATATTTTTCAGATCGGATACCGTGCGATGTGGCAATAGTATGTGCCGTAGATGTGGAAATGGATGCAGTAAAAAAGGCATTTAAAGGTGAGCGTATAGATAGAAGGAGTTTTGTGCATGATGCCAGTGATTATTATTTTATGGAACTTAGTGGACAAGATAGAACTATTAAAGTAGTAATAGCACAGCAAAGGGAAATGGGCATGGCAGCAGCTACGAATTTGGCTCAAAGTATAATATATCATTTTGAACCATGTTACATGTTTATGGTAGGTATTGCTGCCGGTATTGGTGATGGAAAAAATCTTGGAGATATCATTGCAGCAACGGAAGTGTGGAATTATTCAAATGGTAAGTACATAGCAGATGAGGAAGGTAAACTCGCATTTTCGCCGGATCCTAAGCATATTATATTGCAACCGAACATAGAAAGTATATTAAAAAGAGACTATTCAGGAGTGTTATATGACATACGCAAAAACTGGAATGGAGATGTCCCTACTGATTTACAGTTAGTGTTAGGTCCATTAGCTTGTGGAGCAGCAGTAGTAGGTAATTCGGAAATTGTAGATGATATGATTAAGCAACATTCCAGAAAAACAGTAGGATTAGACATGGAATCATATGGAATATTTTATGCTACAAATTATGGGTTAGATAACAGAACAATTCCTATTTGCCTGAAATCTATTAGTGATTTTGCGGATGAAAAAAAAGGTGATGGATATCAGAAATATGCAGCATATACAAGTGCGGAATTTGCTAAATTTTTGATAAAAACGGTATTAGTCTATGCGTAAAATGCGGGGAGAAATTAGAGCAACGAAATAACAAAAGAGAGTGTGTAAATATTGCAAGACAAGAGGATAATGAAAGAATTGTATATTTGAATTTGGGTAGTAATAATTGGGCAGAAGGATTTTACTTTCGTAAACGTCAAATCCTGCGCCTACCCTTAAATTTAACGCCGCTTTTATAAGCGGCGTGGTTTCCGGCATTCCTCGGGAATCTCCTCTGCCCAGGGCATCAGCTGATCTGGTTTTGCCAGATCTATATTTCCTTTTTCGTCACAATACTTAGGCAGCTCCGTGAGGATATACCTGAAGTAGTAGTATGGGCGCAGATTGTTCAGCTTTGCTGTTTCTGAAATACTGTAAACAAGAGCGCTGGCTCTGGCACCTTTTGCTGTGTTATGGAACATCCAGTTCTTTTTGCCGATACAGAAAGTCCGGATAGCCCGATCGGAAGCGGAGTTATCGATTGGGATATCCCCATCGGTCAGAAATACCTTTAAATAGTTTTCCTGATGGATGACGAAATTTAGTCCCTGTCCGGTCCTGGATTTCGGAGGCACCGCACATTCTGCAGCTTGTTGTTTTGCCCACGCAAAGAAATCCTCAACCAGCGGCTTTATCCTTGTCTGCCGCTGTGTAAGGCGATCCGTTGCCGGAAGTTCTTTCAGTTCGGTATCGATCCGGTAGAATTCTGCGATCTTTTGTAATGCCTGGTATGCTACGGAATTTTTTGCTGACAGGGGATTCTTTTTATCCGCTGCCTTTACGGCATCTGCAAAGGCTCTTCTTGCATGTGCCCAACAGTTTGCGTTTGTCACTCCCGGCAGTTTTTTGTCCAGCAGATGATACTGCTCCAGACTGTCCGTGACCAGAACTCCTTTGTGGTTCCGGTAAAACTCCAGCGGCTTTTCGTGATCCCTGCCTTTCTGGTATTCGTAGATCACCACAGGACGTCCCTTATAGAACTCCCCGGAACGGTGTACCCACATGTAGCATTTACTGTTCGGACGGTCACTGTCACCGATCACCTGTGTCGGTGTTTCGTCTGACTGCGTCACCGGCAGGGACAGCAGTTCCTGCTTCATACGATCCACAAACGGTTCGAAATATTTCTCCGCACACCGGATGATCCAGTTCGACATGGTCTGTCTGGAGATATTTACACCATTGCGTTGAAACTCCTGCTCGACTCTGTGCAGTGCAGAGGAGTTCACATATTTTACATTCAGAATGGATGCAAGCAGGGAAGGAGTAACGATGCTTCCACGCAGAAGGTCCTTGGGGCGCTTTCCACGTAAGAATTCGTCCTGATGATCTCCGCCAGTGCCTACATAGACTTCCACGGTATGGATTTCCACCGTCCAGGATTCCGGCTCATGGCGCAGTCTTTTGTAGGTTTCATCCTTCATTCTGCGCCAGTTGCCTGCACCATAAAACGCATCCAGTTCTTCTGTGGATACCTGATAAGGAGGAAGGATCTCTTCCGGGAAATCTTTCAGATCCGTTTCCCGCTGCCCTTTTTTCTTATGGTTACGTCGGGATGGAAGTACTTCCTCCGCAGCAGGTTCCGGGACAGACAGATCGCAGCAGCTTTCTGCCTCATCAAAGAAGGACAGCTGACCATCTATGGAATCCAGCGTTTCTGTGTGTTTTCCGAAACGATAGCTGTTCGCTATGCGTACCTGTTCGATCAGCCGCTCGATGTTCTCATTCAGGGTATCCAGCTGTCCCTGCATCATAAGAACGATGGTGATCAGTTCTTCCCTGCTGCAGTTATTCAGTTCTTCCAGTGTATGTCTGTCTGCCATTGTTCCGCTCCTTAAACTGTTTTCATTATACCAGAAAACACAAAGGATTGCGAACCGGCACCCTCGCAGGTTTCGTCATTCTGCCTATGCCTGTATGGCGGTGTGATGGTCATAGAGCCAGGGAAATATAAAGTTTTCAAGGTGCTGAAATTTTATCCGGATCCTCCTGTGGATACGTCACAGACCAGGAAACAGCGTTCAGAGAGGCTGTAACACCGGGAATGGATCTGACCCGATAACAGGCATAAAAAATCTATGTTTTGCACAAAGATCAGGTGGGCTTTTGCGGTGTTACTTCCCTGACTTTGGGGTTCAGGGGATTCAGCCCCATCATAAGATAACGGAACTGTTCCTCTGTAAGGTCTGCGGCCTCTTCGCTGGTTCTCGGCCAGGACAGGGAACCTGCCTCCAGCCGTTTGTAGAGCTGAAGAAAACCGTCTCCCATCCATAGAAGTCCCTTGATGCGGTCGGGCCGTCTGCCACAGAATAGGAATAAAGTTCCCTTTTCAAAAGGATTCTGATGGTATCTGTCTCCGATGATCATGGACAGCCCATCGATCCCTTTGCGCAGATCCACATATCCGCAGGCAATCACAACTCTGCGGATACCGGCAGCATCTTCAAGCATGAAGCACCTCCTGCAACAGCCTGCAAAGCAGGGACTCTGAAATATCGTTTGATAATTCCAGCGTCAGGCGGCCTGATCTGATCACTGCAACCGGAGTCATTGCTGCTGGGACGGCTGGCACCGGTGTTGTGTCCAGAGCAGTTTTTACCGGGATTTCTACAAAAGAGAGGGCAGACGAGTTGGTGACTTCCTGGAGTCCCTCCTGTTCACAGACTTCCCGGCGGATCTTTCGGAGCCAGTAATAGTAAGATTTTTCAGAAATATCGTTTTCAGCAAGCCACTGCTTTGCCGTAGTGCCTGCCGGTCTGTCCTGGCACTGTCGAATGATGTTTATCCAGTTCGACCGGCGGACAGTGTGAGTTAATTGATCCATACGCTTTAGCCTCCTCTAAAAAACTAATAGTTTTTTCGTGTTATTTAGAGTGTGGCATAAAAAAACTAATTAGCCAAGGCGCAGGATTTGACGTTTACTTACTTTCTGCTCATGCTTTGTCTATAGTGTTTTTTAAAATTATAGCGTGGCTGTTTTTAAGAAATACAGATGGAAGATAGTAACACGAATGTGTTATTTTATATTGACTATTTCTGTTATTTGCATATAATAATATTAAGGAGGTATATGATATGCATAGTAAAAAGAAAATATCAATCGATTTTTCACTACCGGAATATAAGCTTTTAATAGAACAAGCTAAAAAAAATAGTCAGTCTAACAGTTATTTGATTAATGAGCTTGTAAGTACATTTACGCCATTAGTTCCAGAGGTAAAAAAGGAACTTGCTAAATATTGTGCTGATAAGTATATGGATTGCATAGGCGAGTTGCAGAAGGTAAGTGGCTATGAATCACAGGATATTGCCATTTTGGCTTCACAGTGGAAATCATTATCGAATTATTTTTATGTGAATGTGGAAGAGTTAACTAATCCTAATATGCAGAAAATCCAACTTAAGGATGGCTATTGTATAGTTCCAAAGGATTATGTGATTTTAGGTGACGTGTGTGGTAAGCCAGAGGAATGCTTATACGCGGGCGTTGTGGAAAGTCGAAATTCTGCCAAGTATGGAATCCCTAGGTTTTTATTCTTTTGCAATACGAAATATGCGAGAGAATACACGGATGAGCTAGAAGCTAAAGTATATAAAGAATGTGAAAAGGTATTTCCCGAATTTAAGAAATATTACAATATGCAAATTAATTTGTCAGCTGAAGATGAGAAGGATATGTTTAAGGTAGCGAAATGGGATGAAGCGCCTTGCTTTGGTTTGTTTCATTTAGTGGAAAAAGGAGATCCGGTTTATTGGAATTCTTTAAGTCCCAATTATAATCCACCTTTTGGTGCAATGATTATTCGAACAGAGCCTATGTAAGGGAAGGAAAATTAATACGCTAAAAGCTAAGTTACGGGAGGGATAAAATGGCACAATTACATTATATAATTGATTCAAGGAAAAAAGTACGAATTAATAAGAAAGCGCATAATAATTTTAGCATAGTTATAGAGAATGTTGTAAAGCTTGAAGAGAATCATCGAATGAGAATAGATGGTGGTGTACTTATTGACGATAATAAGAATAGGGTAAAAAAGAATACGCGTGTTGAGATTATTACATATATATTGTATTCTATTGCGATAATGTTATTATTGGCATTGTTTGTTTTGCTTGGAGTTGGAAAGGATTGCAATATATTGAATAGCAGCTATATCGATAATATTATTGGAATAGCAGCATTATTATTTGGACTTGTATCTATCCCAAGGGTAAAAGAATTTTTAAGTAAAATACTTGGTGGCCCCCCAATATGCAATAAATGCTGGTATGTTTTGATGATACTTTGCCTTCCTTTTTATATTGTCCTATTTATGAATTGGATTGGTTTGCCGAACAGTGTTAGTAATATTTGTGGAATTATAGGGATTATTATCAGCATATGTACCTGGTAAAAGCGAAATCTTGTTTCAATGATATAAGCGTTAAATTCGGCTTTTCATAATTGTATATCTTCGGATGAAAAGGATATGCCAGTTTGAAAGGTATTATATTATAAGTTAATTTATACAAGTGTTATATTTATGTGTATGTGGGAAGGTACGAGAAATGTTAGTTTATTCTTTATATTTGGATAAAGAATAAACTTTTAGTAGCGAGGAAAAGTAATTTGCGGTTATGGGTGTGATGTTCAAAAAGTACATGTAGTCGACCTCATCGATAACAGGTTATCAAGAGCCATAGCATGGTGCTATGGCTCTTTCAGACTGTAGACAAAGTTGCTCTGGAATTTACATCCCAGAGCAATTTTTCTTTTATGAAACTAATTGTATAAGGTAAATAACTCGCAAATGGCATATACTGTCCAAAGTTGAGATAATGTAAAAAGTTCAAAACGTTTTACACTTTTTCAACC
>ERZ791915.435-NODE-435-length-44946-cov-12.176539_pt1 | contig 44946 bp, 64 predicted proteins | sample MGYA00510139_ERZ791915 | MGnify/ENA primary metagenome ERZ791915 (study PRJEB30046, sample SAMN00792117) | human gut metagenome | study: EMG produced TPA metagenomics assembly of the A metagenome-wide association study of gut microbiota in type 2... | reverse complement strand
ACTTGGTATTTAAGTTATTAAAATCCTTAATTGTACTGTATTTAAGCCGTTTATTAAAAAATCGTCAAAAATTCGTCAAAAATTTATTGCAAAAAAATTTGGGATATTGCACGTGAAGCATTTTTTCTCATGTCATCATTATAATGAATGTATGTTTTGCTGACAGTTGCGACTGTATCACCAATAAGGGCAGCTACTGTTTTTATATCCACACCATTTGCCAATAAGGTTGTAGCATAAGTATGACGAAATAGATGAATATTAACATTTTCGTTTAAGCCTCTTAGGATATTGACCGGTGTTAAATAGTTTATGTTCCAAAATATTAATCCACTTATATGTAAAGCGGATGCTTGTCTGTATTTTTTGAGTATTTCTAATAATATTATTGGTGCGGGTACTGTTCTATAAGAATTATTTGTTTTTAAAGGTTTTATTAGAATACTGTTATTTGCGTCTCTCGTTAACTGTCTTTCAACAGTAATCGTACCATTAACAAAATTAATATCAGACCATTTTAATCCCATTATTTCACCAAGCCGTAGCCCAGAAAATGCAGCGATACAACAGATGATATATACATTGTTATTCCGCGTTTTAACTCTTTCTAAAATAAAATTTAATCGTTCCCTGGTTAAAGCATTTATTTTTTGTGAACCATTAATTTTTCGTGGTGTTATTTCAACACTTGGATCTTCGATTAATAATTTATAGGGAGAAACCGCTTTTTTGAAAATGTTTTTGATTTTTGCAAGATACATGTTAGCTGTGCTTGCTTTATAATTTAAAGAATTAAATATAACTACAATATCATTATGAGTGATATTGATTAATTTTAAGGTTTCTAAATCAGAGAATGCTTTTATTGCTTGTCGATAGTTTCGTAAAGTATTATAGGCTATATTCCTTTTTATATTGTTTAGGTACATTTCCGTAAATTCACCAAACGTTATACTATCAATACTATTGTCCATATATATTGGCGCATTTGCTTTAACTTCTTCTAGTAACTTATCGCCTGCTATTTTTGCTTCTCTTTTGGTTTTAAATCCTTGTTTTGATTTTTGCTTCCAACAACCACGATTATCTTTATAGGATAATATTACTTGAAATCCTTTATCTTTTTCTCTAAAAGTGAAATTATACTCCATTTTTTCACCTCCTATATTTTAAGTTTTTAAAGTGTTAAGTATTAAAATAAATTTATTGTTTAAGAAATTAGATTATATTATACTAACATTGCCGTTGTAAATATTTTATTTTTGTTATGGCTGCTACCGGGCGTTTGGTAGCGGTCTTTTTTTATTTCATTTAGCTTCGGGGAAAGATAAGATCCTTATAGAATTATCTTGTCCGTCCCCTTTCTTCGGGGACACTGGGTAATAATGTGATGCTCCTTGATTCCTAAAACATAACCAATCACTTGATTTAGCTCACCAGGCGAAAAATCTTTCATGTTGCATTCGATAAGCTTGATTGTTCTGGATAACAAAGTATCACGCTCCTAAACTGCATTTTTATTTTTTGATGTTTCTGCAGTTAGCAGTCCATCAATAAAGCCAATAACAATATATCTATCATTATCTTCAATTTTGCGGAACTTATCTATAAGAATTTTTTCCTGATCAGATAATACATAGTTATCTTCCTGATCGATATAAATAGGAGTGGGGCGTTCCATTTCTACATCGAATCCCATAAGCCAGCCTTCGTTTACATTTAATGCAACGGCTATCTTGTAGAGATTATTCTGTTTTGCCTTAAATTTGCCTTTTAAATATTGGCTAATAAGAGGTTGGCTTAATCCAGTTTTTTCGGACAGTTCAACTGGCTTTATGCCTGTGACATCTAACGCTTCTTGTAGCCTAGTGGCAAAATCAGTTTTTTTCATTGCAATCATCCTTCCTTCAACTATAATAGCACTGATATTAAGAAAAGTAAAGGATAAAATAATAAAACTAAAATTTAGTATTGACTTAAGAAAGCTTAAGTAGTATAATCGTCTTAGAAACAGAAAAGAAAGGAGGAACGTTATGAATCCGGAATTTGATTATTCAAAACTTAATGAAAAAATAATTAGAACATTTCTTACAAGAACTGCATTTTGTGAGGCTTTTGGGGTATCGACATCGAATCTTTCGTTGAAAATGAATAACAAACATTACTTTACTCAACCACAAATAGCTAAGGCTTGTTCATTATTGAAAATTCCACAATCTCAAGTTGGTAAATATTTTTTTACCACAAAAATTAAGAAATCTTAACAAAAGGAGCGCTGTTAAATGATTGTAGAATGTCCACACGTTGGAATAAGAGAGCTGTCTGAAGCGTGGGGCGTTAGTGCTAGGACAGTAAAAGAATGGCTTGCTAGTGCAGGTATTAAAACAGTAGTACGTGGTCGGTATCGTATATCAGATGTTACGAGATATGCCGATCAGTACGGTAAGCCGAAACTTTCTAATCGAGAGCGATTAGAGGTAATGCAGCTACAAAAAGCTTTAGATAACGCTAACGCTGAAATAGCAGAACTGCAAGAATGTCTGTTGAAAGTGTCAGGAGTAACAGCTGACGCTGTTCAAAAGATAGTTAGGCAGATGAAAAAAGAAACTGAAATAGTAGAAATGAGGCAGAGCAGATGAAAGCATTAATCAAAGTAGCAGGAACAGCAGTAGTGATGAAAGAGAGTATTAAGGAACAGCCTTGTGTATGGTCTTTAACTGCTTTGGCTATAGCAACAGTAGTTAAGCTGATATATGACATAGGCTACGCTATGGGGCAGGTGGCAGGCTTATGATTAGAGATTTTACCGTAGCAACTACTGCAATATTTGTCGGAACATACATTGCTATTATGGCTGCTGTAGTGACTGTAGGGGTGTTGAGATGATAGGCAAAAGAAAAAGAGCTACCGAAGTTGCAGCTTCGATAGCTCAGGTGGACTGTAAATTTTACGAGGTTTAGCGTCCACCTTCATTTTAGCATAGCGAAGGTGACTTGTAAATGGATAATTTATTGCAGGAAAAGATTGAACGCCTAAACAGGGCAGTAGCAATCGTTGACAAGATGAAATTAAAGGTGCCGGTGAGACTATCGCCAGTACCAGTCGTTGTATGTGTACATTGTGGATGTAGAGTGCCAATAGAGGATACACGCTGTAGATGCGGCGGTCAAACTTTTAGAGAGTTTTAGGAGGACGTAGAAATGAATGAGAAAGAAAAGTTAGCGGCCTTTCGTGCGCTTCAGCAGGCATACGGTGAGCCTAAAGTAACCGCAAAGCAGGCTGTTAAATTGCTTAGACGTGCAGAACGGTGCAAAGGGGGTATAGGCAATGAAAGAAATAAGACTTCTTACTGCAGATGAAGTTGAATGTCGGGTCGCCACGGTAAAAAAAGATAACAGCGGGTGTTCGTTGTTGTTGTATAAGGACGCCAGGGTCGATATGCGCATTCTTGACGAGACGTTCGGACCGATGAATTGGCAGCGGCATCACGGACGGGATAACGCAAATTGTATTATCTCGGTGTGGGATGATGATAAAAAGCAGTGGATCGAAAAAGAGGATACTGGCACTGAGAGCAACACAGAAGCCGCCAAGGGACTGGCAAGTGATAGCTTTAAACGTGCCGGGTTTAACTGGGGTATTGGGCGTGAACTATACGATGCTCCGTTTATATGGGTGCAGCTATCAAAGCAGGATTTATCTACCAATGGGAAAATCACTGCAAAGTTTTTTGTGAAAGACATAGAGTACGATCGGACTAAAAGTGAGTTTGTGAAGCTAAAAATCGTGGACAGTAAGGGTGTTGTACGGTTTGAGCTGGGGAAAAAGGCAGCTGCACCGAAAGCGCCGGCAGAAAGTGTATCAGCAAATACAGATGTAAATCCGGTAAAGCTTGAATATGTTAAATTCACAGGTACACAGTGCCTGATACAAAGCAATAACGGGAAATGGTACAGAGTAGAGGATCTGCCTGTTAAACAGCTTGAAACTATTATGAACGATGAACGGTTTTCTGCTGGGTATACTGCTATAAGAGCAACGATCAATGCTAAGGCGGTAGCAGCAAAATGAAGTTGGAAGGTTTAGGGATTCATCAGTTAAATAAATTTTGAAAAGAGGAATTAAAAATGGAACAAGTATATGGGAAAAAAGTTGAAAGTTATCATGACAGTACTGATAATTATATCGCTGAAAATGAAGTCACTGTAACAATTACATTAAGCGAATATCGAAAATTGGTGCAGGAAGTGGCTACAAAAAAATATGATATCGACAGGGCGAACTCGGCAACGTACGAGGCAAAGCGCCAGCTGGAAAAATTTAAAAATCAATATTTCGAGGAATTAAAAAAAGAATATGGCGAAAATTCCGAAGATGAAGATTAACGCAAAGTAAGTGGGCGCAAAATGAAGCTAACAGTTAAAGGTTTACAGACGTTAAAAGGGATGGGATACATAAATTTAGTAGTACCTGTCCCTTTATCAGAGGAAGAAGAAATCAATAAAATCGATCCTGAAAAGCAGTATGTTGTAGAGGTCAAGCAATGGCGAAAAGGGCGTTCTAACGACGCTAATAAATACGCTTGGGTATTATGTCAAAAGATAGCAGAAAAGCTGTCAGAAGAGAGCTTTCACAGCAAGGAAGATGTTTACAGGAAAGCGATCAGGGAATGTGGTTACGGCAGAATATGGCCAGTGCCAACTGACGCTGTAAACAGAACTATTGAAATTTGGCAAAGTAATGGTGTTGGCTGGATAGCTGAATTAGTTAGTGAATGTCAGAACATTAAAGGCTATAGCAATGTAAGGGTATATTACGGTAGCAGTGCTTATGACACGAAAGAGATGAGCCGTTTTATAGATTGTTTGGTATCTATGGCAAAAGATATTGGTGTAGAAACAAGGCCGCAGGAAGAATTAGATGAGCTGATCAAGGAGTGGGGCGTTAAAGATGGCTAAGAGTATCATACAGAAAGAAAAATATTGTTACCTATCTGGAGTGCAAAATGTGCCACTTGAGGAGCATCATTGTTTCTTTGGTTCGTTACGAAAAATCAGTGAAAGATACGGCTTTAAAGTTTGGCTTACCCCTGAATATCATAAGGGGAAGAACGGTCCGCATCAGGATAGGCAAACAGATTTACTGCTGAAAAGAGAATGTCAACGTAAGTTTGAAGAAACTCACAGCAGAGAAGAATTTATGAAGATTATCGGAAGAAATTATTTAGATGACTGATTATTAGAATACATTTATTATGAATAATTAATCAGGAAGGGAGAGGGCGTTTTGGCAGATGTAAAATGGATAAAAATTACAACAGATATTTTTGACGACGAGAAAATTTTGTTGATCGAAGGACTGCCAAGTTCAGACGAAATTATAGTGATTTGGTTTAAGCTGCTGATATTGGCAGGGAAGCAAAATAACAATGGTGTCTTTCTGATGAATGAGCGTATTCCATATACAGATGAGATGCTGGCAACGATTTTCCGCCGTGATATAAACATCGTTCGTTTGGCTCTTAAGACTTTTGAACAGTTTGGTATGCTTGAATTGGTCGATAATGTTATTACCATTCCGAATTGGAATAAACATCAGCAGCTTGATTCCTATGAAAAGAAAAAACAGCAGGATCGTGAGCGTCAAAAAGCACGTAGAGCGGAACAGAAAGTGTTAGCTCTTGGGACGAAAGATGTGAATAAAAATTCAGAAGGCGAAAAAAAGTCGCGTGACAGTCGCTGGACAGTCGCTGGACAATCGCGTGACAGTCGCGAAAATGTCGCTGAAAATCGCGGCCTAGATAAAGAAGAAGATATAGATATAGATAAAGAAAAAAATATAAAAAAAGAAAAGCCGAACAAGTCGGCTCTTGATGATTTAATTTTTAAATATACTAGCAATCCTGACTTGAATAAGGCAATCAAAGATTTTGTTGATATGCGAAAGAGAATAAAAAAACCTTTGACAGAAAGAGCATTGAATATTCTTTTTGTTAAGCTTGATACTTTGTCAGGTGGGAATGATAGCAACAAGATTAAGATTTTAGAAAACAGCATACTGAATTGCTGGCAGGGGATTTTTGAGCTGAAGCCAGAGCAAAAAGAAAAAACACAAGAAGAGATATTGCGGGAGATGATGCGACGATGATCGGACAGGATCAAGATACGGAAAAACTTGTATTAGCTGGAATGATGTCAGATAAAGAAAATCTTGATCAAGGGATCCAAGAGCTTTTAGATACTGACTTTACGAGTATGACTTATCGAAAAATTTTCTTGATGATTGCGGCGATGTATAACGACGGAGATCAGGTGAATGTCGGCACAGTTTTAGTAAAACACCGTGACGAAATAAATAGTTTTGGCTTAGGAGTGTCGTTTATCCAACTATTCGAGCAGTTCGTACCAAGCATAAAAACCCATATAGAACGGCTTAAAGAGTGTACTAAAGCAAGGAAACTATTAGGTTTGTCAGAGGCTATCAGAGGAGCTGTGGAGCGTGGTGATTACTGTGACGATGTGTATGGGAACATCGAAAATGAGTTGATAAAAAATACTGCTATTGGTGCAGAACGCGTATATATTTCACCACAGGAAATGAGTGACACTTGTGTATTGAGCCTGCGAGATCGTTACGAAGAAGGTCGGAGAGAAAAGAAAGTCATAAGGACTGAGTTCAAAAGCATAAATTATGCTACAGGCGGATTAGAGAAAGGCGATTTAATTATTCTGTCTGCAGAAACTGGTGGAGGTAAGTCGGCATTTGCTATGAACTTAGCCTATCAAATTGGCATAGTACAGAAAAGACCTGTGCTATATCTAAACTCTGAGATGTCAGCTGACCAAATGGCGCTGCGGTGGAATTCAATAATTAGCCATATAAGCCATTCTAAAATCAGGCGTGGAGAATTGACTGAAGAAGAATTTTATTACATCATCAGCAAAAGTGATGAGATGACAAAAGGAAAGCTACACACGCTTACTATACCGGATCTGCAGGTTAAAAATATTTTTTCTGAAACACGCAGAGCGGTAAAAAAGTATGGAATTGAAATGCTGGTTGTTGATTATATTGGCCGTATGGATATGACTAATGCACCATCAAAGGAAGATTGGCAGATACTCAAATCGGCAGCGCAGAAGTTAAAGACACTTGCACAGGATTTGGGAATTATCGTTGTGATGATTGCACAGCTGAACGAAAGAGGAAAGCTGGCCCAGTCAAGTTATATGTCACATGAAGCTGATTTGTGGATTAACTTAACAAGAATCGAGGAAGATAATCTGAATAAGTTTTATCCGTTCAATATGTTACTTCAGTTGAAAAAGGCGCGTAACGCAAGCACTAATAAGCCTTTGTTCTTTTTCTTTGATGGCGATACGTTGAGTTTTACGGATAAAAAGGAGCGTGCTGAAAAGTGGAACAAAGAAGAACAGGAACGGAATCGGCAGAATTTTACAGCGCTTGGAAAAATGACTACGTCATAACAGAACATCAGTTAGTACGTGAGGCTATTGTTAAAGATTATATAAGCGGATTGATTCCAAAAGTTATTGCTCAATGGAAAATAAAAATTATAAATCAAGCTATAACATTGAGATATAAGGAGCATTGGTAACTATGAAAATTAAAGCAACAACACCATGTTATAAATTTAGAGATGTTAAACCAGAAGAACAGATTGCAAAAATCAAAGAAGAATTGGCTGAGGTAGAAGCTGCTTACACAGAGTTTAAAAAAGTGCCGACAGAAGATAAGCTGCTGGCGTTGATGACGGAGATTATCGACGTTAAGGCTTGCTGTAACACGTTTGTTTACCAACTGCGGAAGAATCATGCTTTGGCGTTTTTGGCTTATGCCAAAGCTAAGCGAGAAGTCATAAATAAAAATTTTGCAAGAGGGTACTACTCTACACCAGAAGATATTGACAAGCTGAACACTAATAAGTCAGAACCGTTTTGATATACAGTCAGCTTTAGGAGGTAAGCAATGAATAAAATCATATGCGGCGATGCACTAACCGTATTACGTACTTTGCCAGATAAATGTTGCCGCTGCTGTGTAACATCACCGCCTTATTTTAATTTACGTGACTACGGTGTATCCGGGCAGATAGGACTTGAACCAACACTGCGGGATTACATTGCCAGACTTGTTGAGGTCTTTGCAGAAGTTAAGCGGGTACTAACTGACGATGGTACTTTGTGGGTTAATATAGCCGATAGCTACTCTGGAAGCATGAAAGGTAGCGCAGGTTATCCGCAACATGCTAAAGGCACCAAAGAGGCTGGGCGTAAAGGTTTATTGGGGCAAAAGGCTATTACGAATTGTAAGTATGATTTACCTGCTAAAAATCTAATGGGTATACCGTGGCGACTTGTATTTGCCTTACAGGATAGTGGTTGGATATTACGTCAGGACATAATATGGTCAAAGTCAAACTGTATGCCGGAGAGTGTACGGGATCGCTGCACTAAAAGCCATGAGTACATTTTCTTGTTTGCCAAACGGCAGAGATATTACTTTAATGCTGAGGCGATCAAAGAGCCTATTGCAAATAGTACGATTGATCGACTTGCGCAAGACATTGAACATCAATCAGGATCCGCACGAGCGCATGGCGGTACCAAGATAATGAAAGCTGTTGGCGGAAGTAAAGGTGCCTTCGGCGGTGTTCAAAGTCGGCGTAGAGGTAGCGGCAATAAAGCACGTAAAGAAAGCCCAGCGCCAGGAATAAGCAAAGGCGGTTTTGCTGGTAGTGTACCGTTTGAATATGTTACCGATTATCGTAACAAGCGTAGCGTATGGAATATGCCGACGACATCGAGAAGTGGTAAAAATCATTACGCTACGTTTCCAGACGAGCTGGCAGTTAACTGTATTTTAGCGGGTACTGCTGAAGGTGACGTTGTACTTGATCCGTTTGTCGGCAGCGGGACTACTTGTAGAGTAGCTAACCGGTACGGCAGGCAGTATATCGGGATTGATCTTAATCCAGCATACTGCAAGGCAGCGGAAGCCGAGATACCGATAAATTTGTTTTAGGAGTTTGATATGAACGCAGTACCAATCGAATTAAAGCAGGCAAACGAATTTGTTGACAAATTGCATCGTCATCATGCCCCGGTATATCGTGACAAGTTTCGGCTCGGCTGCGAAGTGAATGGCAAGCTTGTGGGAGTAGTTCAAATAGCAAGACCTGTAAGCCGTTGTCTTGATAACGGAAAAACTGTAGAAGTGGTACGACTTTGTACCGATGGAACTCCAGACGTTTGTAGCTTCTTATACGGCAAGGCTGCAAGGATTGCAAAGGAAATGGGCTACGCCAAAATAATTACCTATATCTTAGATAGCGAGCCAGGGACCAGTCTTAAAGCTGCAGGCTGGAAATTTGATGGCATGACGGGCGCAAAATCGTGGAACTGCCCGTCAAGACCAAGAAAAACGACAGCACCAACTTGTCGGAAGCAGAGATGGATTCAAGAATTTTAGGAGCTTGATATGAAAATAGGACTTGTTGATGTAGACGGACATAATTTTCCGAACATCGCCTTAATGAAAATATCAACTTGGCATAAAAGCCATGGGGATTCGGTCCAATGGGCCGGAAGTTTAGAGCATTACGACAAGATATATATGGCTAAAGTTTTTACTTTTACACCGGATGACGTTCAGGCGTACCAGGCAGACGAGATTGTAAGAGGTGGTACTGGTTATGATCTTACAAGTCGTTTGCCGGACGAGATAGAAAGTTACTATCCTGATTACAGCTTATATAGCATCAAGGATACGGCGTATGGGTACTTGACCAGAGGTTGTCCCCGTCAGTGTCCATTCTGCATAGTAGGTCAAAAGGAAGGTGTACAGACGTATAAAGTTGCTGATCTGCAGCAGTTTTGGCGTGGGCAGAAGCACATAAAGTTGCTTGATCCTAACCTTTTGGCGGCTCCTGAATGGCGGGATTTGCTTGGACAGTTGGCGGATAGTGGCGCGTGGGTAGACTTTACACAGGGGATTGATATAAGACTGATGACAGATGAAAAAGCGGCGGCAATAAATAAGGTCAAATACATCCGATTACATTTCGCATGGGATAATTTTGCGGATACAGTAAGCCTTGAAAAACTGAAAGAATATAAAACCGCATTCAAAGGTGATTACAGCAAAAGAGTGGTTTATGTACTGACGAATTTTAACAGTACCAACGAAGAAGATTTATGCCGAGTATATACACTGCGTGATTTAGGTTACACACCTTATGTAATGATCTACGATAAATTTAAAGCTCCACGAGAAACAAGGTTGTTGCAAAGATGGGTTAATAATAAGCGTATATTCAGATCAACTAAAAAATTTGAAGAATATGATTGTACGAGAGGTTAGTTAAAACGGCCGCGCATACTAACTATATACAAGCATAAAGGGAAGTATACCCCTGCGGAGGTGATTAGCCCGTAGGGGGCGGCCTTTTAATATAAGTTTGGAGTGATAAAATGTGAAACCATTAGATATAAAAGCTATGTTAGCAATGATTGAGGATGAGCCAGAGGATAAATATATACCGGTATTAAAGCCAGTACTTATGCAGGCTTTAACGGAACTCAAACAACTGCGCCGAAAAAACAGTCAGCTCGGCGGGAAAGTGGCTCGGTATCGGAGAGAGAAGAAAGCTCTAGAAATTATGTTATCGGCGGTAGTAATAAATGACGACGTGGAATGAACTACCAGCACACCTTGTAAGAAAAATACGTTCGGACAGCGTAACGGCGCCGGCGAATTTACCCGGCGCTGTACCTGTGCTGAAATATGGCAATGCAATAACTGAGGTTGACGGGATTCGCTTTGATAGTAGGAAAGAAGCAAAATACTATGAGGACCTACTTTGGCAGCAACGTACCGGTGCAGTAAAAAGCATTGAATTACAGCCTGAATTTGTTTTACAGCCTGCTTATGAGGCTGCAGGTAAAAAGATAAGGCCGATTATTTATCGAGCTGATTTTAAGGTGACGGAAGCTGACGGGCATATATATTACGTCGATACGAAAGGGATGCGGACGCAGGTGTATCTGATCAAAAAGAAGATGCTACTTTATAAGTACCCGGACATTGACTTTAGAGAAGTTTAAGGCGGTGGAGTAAAAAATGAAATTAAAAGCTTATGTGTGGGACGACGAATATAGCGGTGAAAGTCATATTGTTTGGGCAACAACGCCGGGAAAAGCTAAAGCGTTACTTGCAGCAGAACACGACGAAAAATTTACAGAATTACGCGTTAAGCGGCTGCCGTGGGCTGACCAGTATAAAGATTTCAATAAAATACCAGCAGCAGAATTTTTTAAACATGGCTGGTGGATGTATTGCTTAAACTGCGGCGCACGTGTCTATGATGATAAAGCAGTAGTTTTTGAAGAAATAAGTGTATATTGCGACGAGTGTGCGAAAGGATATAACGAGGTGGGAAAATGAAAAAGCCTAAAATCAAATACATAGGCTGGTGCCATGAGTGCAAATACTTGGGTAGTTTTCACTGTGGTATTTGTCCAAGGGAAAATTTAAGCGTAAAAAATTTTGCTCGTCTATGCCTTGGCTTAGATATCATATCTCCTTTTGGTAGACCTTCTGAATTTATGCCTAAGAACAAATATCGTTGGGTAAGAATGGAGCGTGAATAACAATGCCATATACTATAACGATTTATTTGAAATCTGACAACGATATTTACATGAAATTTGGTGCAGAATTCAGTAAATTCATTTCTGAGACAGACTTAAACCATTGGGAAGAAACAGCTATAAACGCTTTAATAAGCATGAGCGGTGGCACAAAAGCTATGATAATTAGCAAAAGTGAATATGAAGAAAATATAGACGAAACCAAGAGCATTCCAGAAGATGATTAGTGGATAAAGGAAGAGGGAGAATAAATAGCATGGATTTTATTTTTTTACTAATGAATTGTGTCGTTACAGCATCTATTATTGTGGCTATAGCGTCAGCTTTTTGGTTTATATTGGTACTTCTGACTGACAGCAGTGACAGACATAGTAATTTATATGTCATTACTTGCACTATAGGGGCTGTAACACTTATGTTATTTGGAATAGCATTGCTCACAGGAGGGTTGAAATGACTAACTACGAAAGAATTAAAGCTATGAGCCTTGAAGAAATGGCAGCATTTGTTGAGGCAGCAGGCAGAAATACGTGTCATAAAATATGTGTTTACAGACAAGGCGACGAAAACTGTAAAAAAATGCCATGTGAAACTGGTATAAAACATTGGCTTGAAAGTGAGAGTGAATAGATTATGAGATTAATAGATGCTGAATGGATAACATACGTACTAAGAAAAATAGCACAAGCCGAAGATAAAGATTTAAGTAAAGGGGAGTTTGGGCAGGGATATGTGAGTGGGGTATATCATGCTATAAGTGTTATTAAGAGTACGGAAGCGTGTTTGCCTAGAGTGTGTAAACACTGTCATTTAGTACAATACCACGACAATAACTACTGCGATAGATGTGGACGGCTTATAGACGAAGCCCCTACAGTAGAAGAACGTAAGCTTGGGCATTGGGACGGGGGCGGTGCTTATTACTGTTCTAATTGCAACGCATATTCCGCAACAGATGTATTTGGTGGCGGGTTGGATATTACTGAACAGCATTATTGTTATAACTGTGGGGCTATTATGGACGGTCAAGCTATATGTGATGATTAAGGAGTGAAGACATGAATTATCCTGATCTAATAAAATGGATATTTGAATTTGTATATGAACATTGGATATTAACGTTTTTGTTTATATTAGCTTTAAGAAGGTTTAGTATTTTTACAATAAATCTATCAGATAAGAAGGGCGATACAAATGTTATTAACAATAGAAAGCAAGTTTAATATAGGTGATAATGTACATTTGCCTAAGGGAGAACGTAAAGTACTTGGTGTTAAATTAGATTCTAAAGGTATCTTATATTTGATTGAAAGTGCAGACGGTACGAGAGAATGGGTGCAAGAATATTGGATTGTTGCGGGTGAACGAGAATATGAACGCGAAGAGTTTGAGAAGGCTATTTTGAACCAACTCGCAGAAGACAGAATAAATCCTTGGAAGAATTATTTTAGGCGATTTAGAAAGCAAAGCTAGAAGGAGACTGATATGCTAATAGAACTGTTACGAAAGCATACAGAGTGGTATTTTTTGAATAGGAAATATATTCAGAAAGCTGTTGATGATGAAAGAGAGCAGCGTACTGCAAAGAAAGGGCATACTGGGGGTGGAGGTCATGCTTTTATAAGTAATCCAACAGAAACATCTGCACTAAAGAATATTGAACCGATCAAGATGATTTCGTGGGGACAAGGCCCTTATCAAACTATAGTAATAAATCCTGAAGCATGGCTTGAAGTAATAGCTGAGACATATAAGGTTCATAAGAAACAAGCAGCAGGAGATGCTATGTTCCAGCGTTATGAATATAATAAGTCGCCAGGAGTAATTGCTGGACTAAAAGGTATGAATAGAGATACTTACTACGAGCTTCGCGAAGAGTTTTTAAACGATGCTGTCGTTTTAGCACTCGAAAAAAAATTATTGAGAATTAAAAATGTATCCGACAAATTACCTGTTCTGATGAGTTAAAATAGTATTATAAGTAAGTAGGCTTACAACAAGCTTGGGTTTGAGAGTAGTGTAATCTTCAATGGTACTCAAACGCGGCTTGCAGCAGTCGCACTGATAGTGTATAAAATGTCGCAAGGAAACCCAGTAACGGGATGCTTGCAAAGGTGAAACGTTCAAGCTTAGCGCTTGGACACTGCCCTGCCGTTGGGGTAATACGGCGGCAATAATGGAGCAGTACTCAAACGGCTAAGAGAGCAGTCTTGAAAACTGATAAGGCGTAGGGATACGCTGTGTGGGTTCGAATCCTACCTGCTCCGCCATACGGAAGGTTGGCGTAATCGGTAACGCAGCGCCCTGCTAAGGCGTCAGTCGAGCAATCGGCTTACAAGTTCAAGTCTTGTACCTTCCGCCAATTTAATCTATATAAATAATTCAGCATTAAAAAACCGATAAAACACGGTAATATACATCAAAATTTAGCATAAAACTTAATACAAAGGCACTTAACTTCGGTTAGGTGCTTTTTTATTTGCAAAGGTGGTGAGGAGAGATGAGGATAAATCTGACCGGCAAGATAAAGAAGATAGCAAAGGCATTAGAGCTAAAAGGAATGATTTATCTATATTCAAGAGAACAGGTATACAGCGAGAAACTTTCTAAAGTCTGTACTATGTATAAACTAGATCATCTAATGCCCTGGGATGAATATAAAGAGAAATATCCTGATAAAGCTGAACGAAAGAGAAATAAAGGTGCCAATGTTAGAGTAGAAGTAGCAAGGTCGTTTAGAGAAATAGATATCCTGTATTATTTGGTGAATGTGTTAAAGGCAGGTGATAACAGTGGATGAAATTAGTCAAGCACAGAAGAATTTTGTTGATTACTTTATAGAAACCGGTAATCAAACTGAAGCATACAAAAAAGCGTATCCAACGTGTAAGACTGATAATTCAGCGGCGGCCAGTGCTAGTAAACTGCTAAGGAATAACAAGGTGAAGCAATATTTAGATGCACGAATGGCAGCAGTTGATAGTGATAAGATTGCTACAGCTGAAGATGTTCTTGAATATTTAACAAGAGTAATGCGTGGAGAAGAAAAGGATCAGTTTGGATTAGATGCTGGACTAAGTGATAGGACTAAGGCAGCAGAACTATTGGGTAAGCGCTATATGCTGTTTAAAGAACAACTAGATGTAAATCTTGAAGGCGATATTGCTGGTTTAATTGCTAGCCGTCGTAAGAAGGGTGATAGCGATGCCTAGAGTTGCTTTATCAGAAAAGGATATAAAGGCATTAACAGACTTTCTTGGAAGTGTCAGTAAAGATCCTTTGGAGTTCGTACGGCTTGCATTCCCGTGGGGAGAACCGAATACTCAACTTGAAGACAAAGAAGGACCTGATGAATGGCAGATAGAACTGCTGAACGATATCAAAGAAGGATTAAAAACGCCAGATCAGGTTATCCGTGAAGCCGTTGCATCCGGACATGGCATTGGTAAGTCTGCTATGGTGGCATGGATTATTCTGTGGGCTATATCGACACATGAAGATACAAAGGGCGTTGTTACGGCGAATACAGATACACAACTCAAAACAAAAACCTGGGCAGAGTTAGCTAAATGGTATTACTTGTTTGTAGCAAGAGATTTATTCACTTATTCAGCAACAAGCATTTATTCTAACCAAGAAGGTCATGAAAAGACATGGCGTATAGATGCAATACCATGGAATGATAGTAATCCTGCAGCGTTTGCGGGGTTACATAATCAAGGCAAGCGAACTCTGGTTATATTCGATGAAGCTTCTGAGATATCGGATATCATTTGGGAAGTAGCTGAAGGTGCAATGACAGATGCTGATACGGAAATCATTTGGTGTGTGTTTGGAAATCCTACTCAGAGTAGTGGCCGTTTTCATGCTTGCTTTCATAAAAACAGAAGTTTATGGAACCGTAAACAAATTGATAGCCGAACTGTTAAGATAAGTAACAAGGCTGAACTTGAGGGTTGGCGGGTGCAATACGGCGAGGATAGTGACTTCTTTAAAATTCGCGTGAAGGGCGAATTCCCTTCTGCTAGTGAGAAACAATTTATTAGTACCGCCTTAGTTGATGAAGCAAGACGTAGGACGTTACAAGAAAAGCAATTTAGATTTGCTCCTGTGATTATAGCCTGTGATCCTGCATGGACAGGAGGAGACGAAACAGTTATTTATCTTAGGCAAGGGCTATTCACGAAAAAGCTGTTTGCGACTACTAAGAACGATAACGACATTGAAATAGCAGGCATATTAGCCAGATTCGAGGACGAATACAAGGCTGATGCGGTGTTTATTGATCTAGGCTATGGTACAGGAATCAAGAGCGCTGGTGACGCATGGGGCAGATCGTGGACACTGATTGCTTTTGGCGGGAAGTCAAACAGGCAAGACTGCAAAAATAAACGTGCTGAGATGTGGGCTAATATGAAAGATTGGTTGAAAGAAGGCGGGGTTATACCAGAAGATGACCAGACTTTAGCGGATGATTTAATGGGTCCTGAAACAGTACCTAATACTAGCGGGTTAATACAACTTGAAAGTAAAGAAGCTATGAAAAAGCGAGGTGTTCCCTCTCCTAATAGAGCAGACGCACTAGCTTTAACTTTTGCTCAATCTGTTGTAAGCAGGGAACAGGCGATAACAGAAGCACAATTTGATAATAGACAAAGGGTTTATGATCCGTTTGCCGGTATGTGAAGGGAGGTGAGACTATGCATAAGATTATGATGCAGTTACACGGTGGTGGCGGTGGAGGTGGCAGTGTTGAGCCTATAAAACAAAGCGCACCTGGCAGTACAGCAGCGGCCACTATTGATAGTGCGACAGAGGGAGAGAGACAAAGCCTGCTTCAAAAACTCTCTAAAGCTCGTGGCAGAAGCTATACCAATAAGACTGGTGGGCAACTTACTTCTGATAGTGTCAAGAAAATGTTGTTGGGAGAATGATTATGGATATCAAAGATATGCTGCGTGACAGCGATAAATTAACACGAAAACAACATACTATCTCCCAGCTTTATACATTGCGCAGCCAATATGAGCCAACGTGGAGGATGCTTAGCCGGTATATAAATCCGACAAGGGGCAGGTTTGAAGAAGATATCCAAAGCACAGAAGGGCATAGACGTGACGAATACCTTATAGACCCACATCCCCAAAAAGCAGTTGGTAAATGTGCAGCTGGTATCCACAGCGGGTTGACATCGCCGTCAAGGCCTTGGTTTGAACTTGGTCTGCAAGATGAAGAAAAAGCTAATTACCACGCTGTAAGGATGTGGTTAGATGATTGCCAGGAGATTATGAGCAGCATTTATTCTAAGAGTAATGCTTATAATATGCTGCAGCAGATTGAGGCTGAAATGGCTCAATTTGGTACAGGGGCTTCTCTGATGCTGGAAGACTACAATTATGGCATATGGATGCGGCCGTACACCTGCGGTGAATATGCTGGTGGTGTAGATGCAAGGGGGAGAGTTTATACGTTCGCTAGACGCTTCAGGTTAAGCGCAGAACAAATCGTTAAAGAATATGGTATTGATAACGTATCGGAAAGCGTGAAATCTGCTTATAATAACGGAAATATCACAACATACTTTGATATTGAAATGCTTATAGAGCGTAATGATGATTATGATCCTAACAAATTGGCTTTAGGCAATTTCCCCTGGCGCTCATATCACTATGAAAAAGGTGCTAATGACAAATTCCTGAAGATATCAGGGTTTAGGGAATGTCCGTTCCTCATGCCACGCTGGACCTTGATTGCAAATGGTGTATATGGCTCTGGACCTGGTCATAATGCTTTGGGCGATTGTATGCAGTTGCAGAAGATTGAGAAGAATAAACTTAGGGCTATTGATAATGCTGCAGATCCGGCGATGGCATTTCCTGCTTCAATGAAGAAGCTTGACAGAATGCCAGGAGGACTAAATTTTTATCCTGATGGAACTGTACAGCAGGCTTATCCACTTGTAGACCCAAGAGCAAAGGCCTATGAAGGCATAGGAGCATTGTCTCTGGAGAAACGGCAGTCGATATCTGAAACGTTCTATAACGATTTGTTTATGATGATTACCTCTCAGGACGGACCTCAAATGACTGCGCGTGAGATTGCAGAGCGGCATGAAGAAAAGCTCCTGATGTTGTCACCAGTACTTGAGCAAATGCACAATGAGGTTTTAGAACCTATGACGCTTCGCACTTTTGATATTTGTTTGAGACATGGGTTGTTTCCGCCTATGCCGGAGGAGATTGACAAAAGCGAATTAAAAGTATCCTTTATTTCTATCTTGGCCCAAGCCCAGAAAATGGTTGAAATACCTGCTATTGAGCGTACAGTTGGATTTGTTGGTAACCTTGCTGCTGCTCAGCCTGAAGTGCTTGATATCATCAATCTTGATGAAGCTGTACGAGGTTTTGCAGAATCTACTGGTGTCAAAGAAAAGATAGTACGTGATGAAAACGAAGTAGCTGAACTTCGCAAACAACGTGCTCAGGCACAGCAGGAACAAATGCAAGCTGAACAGATGGCTGCTGCTGCGCCTGCTGTTAGGGATTATGCTGATGCGGCCAGGTTGATGAGTGAAACCCCTGCTAATGGTGGCAATGCATTAGATCAATTGCTGGGAGGCGGGATTTAATGAAAAACAAAAAAATGAATATGCTTGCACAACAAGCGCTGGACGACTTGGACGTTATTATGCGGACCGAGAACGGACGGCGTTTTATTTATGCCATTTTGGAAAGCACAGAGGTCGAAACAGCGGTTTTTTCAGCTGAGCCATACTTCAATGCTTTCTTATCAGGTAAACGTGCTGTAGGCGTTGATTTGTTAAAGAATATCCGGATGCTGAACGATGGACATTCTTTGGAAATGCTGATGCGTAATGAAGCAGAGAGCGCTAGACACCCTCCTGATTTAGAAGATGATGACCTTTTTAAAGTAGATAACGACATAGCGGAGGTAAGACATGAATAAGTTTACACAAATGTTTTTTGAAGCAGATGGTGCTGGTGGAGGCGGTGAACCTGCTCCTTCCGGCGACCCGTTTGTAACAGAACCTGCTCCGGAAGTTGAGCCGAGTGGAGAGCTAACGCCTGCAGGTGACGGTGATCCTGTAACTACACCTAAAAATGTATTTGATGATCCTGTGCAAGAGCCTGTTGTTCCTGATAAATATGAATTCAACCTACAGGAAGGGCTGGAACTTTCGCCAGAACTGGAAGCTGATTTTACAGCGATTGCTAAAGACGCAAAGCTTACTCAGGAGCAGGCTACTAAGCTGATTGATTTGCATAGCAAAGTAGTTTTAGACGTTATGCATAAGCAGGAGGAAATTGTAGACGGTTGGACTGCTGAATGTCAAAAGCAGGGGCTTATTTCTCGTGAGAACATTGCTGCTGCTAAATTAGCTGTTAATACTTTTGGCGGTGGTGAGGCTATGCAGGTACTTGTAAATACAGGTGTGGCCAATCATCCGGCAATACAAAAAATGCTGCAAAACATTGGAGGCTTGCTTATGGAAGACCAACCGCCTGATGGGCAAGCACCTAAATCTAAGGAACCGGCCGACGCCGAGCTGTTTTTTTCCGGCGGTGGGTTCAAATAAAAATATTAAGGAGTGGTAAATAATGCCAGATTTGACAGGTTTCGCAACCCTTCAAGACTTTGCGTCTCGTCAAGGGTTCGACAAAAAGTATCAAAGAATTATTGAACTGCAAACCAAAACAAATAAGATTTTAAAAATTATGCCGTTCAAAATGTGTAACTCTAAGGACTATGAGGAAGCTACATTGCGTTATTCTCTGCCGGAAGTAGCGTGGAGAATGATTAATCGAGGGACTAAGCCGAGCAAGTCTAAAACTAAGCAAGTATCTTTTACTTGCGGCGAGATGGAAGCGCTGGCTGAAATCGACGAAAAGCTTGCACGAAAGAACAATATGCAGGCTTCTTGGATGATGAGTGAGAATGCTGCCTTTCTTGAAGCAATGAACCAAGAAATGGCGACTACGCTTTTCTATGGCGACGAGAAGATCAATCCTGCAGGATTCACTGGTTTAGGCGCTTATTTTTACAGTAAGACTAATCAGGAGGATATTTGGGCAGACCAAATCATTGATTGTGGTGGCAAGGGTAATAACCTGACTTCTGTATGGTTTGTAGGCTTTGGAGAGCAGCAGGTATACGGCTTGTTCCCAGAAGGCGATACAGCAGGTTTTACGCATGAATATTTGGGTAAACAAAAAGTAACAAATGATAAAGGCGAGGTATTCTTTGCTCATACTAGTAAATATAATTGGTCCATGGGCCTTGCGGTTAAAGATCCTCGTTATGTTGTGCGTTTGGCCAATGTTGATTTAAAAGATCCTGCTACTACTACAATCTTCGACAAATTGATCGAGGGTTATTATCAGATTGAAAACCCTGATAATGTTAATTTGCAGATCTTCTGCAATAAGCAGTTTGAGGCTTTTATGGCTAAGGCTGCACGTAATGACAAAAATACTATGCTGTCTATTGATACAGTTGAAGGAAAACCTGTTGTTAATTTCTGGGGCGTTCCGTTCCAGCGTTGCGCAGCTATTCTGAATACTGAATCTCAGCTTGTTTAAAAAGGAGGAATATAAAATGGCACGTATTGATGCTCAATTATTGCTGTCTGAGAATCAGGCCGTTACCGGCACAGACGCAAACAGCAGTGTTATTGATTTAGGAAGTACAGGCGGGTTTATGCATCCGCTGTACTTTGACGTAAAACTGACCACACCAATGACTTCCGGCAAGATTACTAAGGTTAAAGTACAATCTTCTGCAACTGAGGGATTTGATAGTCCTGCTGATGAGGTTGAGGTAAGTGTACCTGATTCTCTGATTCAAACAAGGGCTTGTACTGTGGCACAATTCTTTTCTCCAATCAAATATGGTAATCGTTATATTAGATTGGTTTACACCGCTAGTGAGGCTGTGGGCGGCAAGGTCTTTGCTTATATGACTGACGGCATTCAGGTAACTTTATAATGGCTACTTACAAAGTAAAGCGTAATTGTTTTACTTTGGGTCGTATGTATAGGCGTGATGATATTGTAACGCTTGCAGATAATATTAAGGTTCCTGAACATTTTGTGAAACTTAATAGACCAGCAGCAGTATCTTCCGGCAATGACGATCCGCGTTATCTCCAATATGAAGCAATGAACTTTAATGATTTAAAAGAATTGGCCAAAGAACAGGGAATAAAAACAAGTCAGAAATCCAGGGAAGCTATTATTAATGAATTAGTGGCACTGGCGCAAGATTAAATCAGCCGGGGGCATATGTCCCCGGCTTTCTTTATAACAGAGGTGAAATTATGGATAAGGTTGAGATTTGTAATATTGCACTTAATCATATAGGCGTAGCTACAATAGAACGACTTGACGAAGCCAGCGAACCGGCACGAGTATGCCGTCGCTGCTATGACTATGTTAGACAGGCCGTGTTAAGGAAATTCCCCTGGACATTTGCTACAAGAAGTGTACAGTTAGCTGCTCTTCAAGATGTGCCGCCTAACTGGAAGTATGCATATCGTTATCCTGCTGATGCAGTATGCCTGAGAATGATGTATAATGAACATTTTTGTGGCTTGCCGAGGGATAACCAATATAAAATCGTTTCGGATAAACAGGGGAAAGCTATTTATACTAATATCGGCAATGCCTGGATTGAATACACTGTAGATGTTACCGACGCAGATTTATATGATGCTCAATTTGTAGAGGCATTTGGTTGGAAGCTCGCTGCAGAAATTGCTTATGCGTTGACTGGCAAACTGGATTTAACGCAGATGTGTATCCAGGCTTATAACGCTTATTTTGCAGAAGCCAGCTCTACTGACGCTGATGAAGAACATTTGCTGGATCCGCACATTGACAGATTAGCGGCAGCAAGATTTACGGGGGCATAATTATGGCACTCTATCAATTAAAATCAAGTTTTGCCGGCGGTGAATTGTCGCCGTCTATGTATGGACGTACTGATATTGCTAAATATGACAGCGGAGCTGCTGTTTTAAGAAATTTTTTCGTTCTGCGTTATGGTGGCGCTGCTAATAGACCAGGCTTTAAGTTCATCGCGCAGACTTATAATAATAAAAAGGCTGTGCTAATACCATTTATGTACAGCACAGATCAAAATTATATTGTTGAAATTACTGCTGGAAGATGCCAGTTTTATACAAATGGTGGTATTGTTGTTAAAGAAGATGGCACACCATATAGCATAGAAAACTTTTTTTCTGATAAAGATTTAGAAGATGCCGCAAAAATAAAATATACACAGAGCGCTGATGTTCTTTTCATTGTTCATCCTGAACATGCGCCAATGACACTTGCAAGATATGGCAGTTTAGACTGGCGGTTTGAGACAATGGATATTACAGGTGGACCGTTTGATTTATCTAATCATAGTGGGTCAAGTGTAATAACTAAAACTTTAAAGTGGTCATCACCAGGGAAATATACACTTAATATTTCTGATAAAACAACTAAAATGAGATTAATTGTTGCTGGTGGTGGCGGCGGTGGGGGTGGTTTTTCTCGTTCTACAGGCGGGACTAATGCAGGCGGAGGAACAGGCGGTAGAGGTGCTTTGATTATAAAAGATGTTTCGGTGGTTCCAAATACATCTCACGAAGTTATAGTGGGTGCAGGTGGTAAGGGTGGAACAGGAACTATTAGTTATGAAGGAACATGGTCGTCTCCTGGAACTGATGGTGAATCATCATCTGTATTGGGGATTGAAGCTAGAGGTGGTGGGGGCGGCAGCGGCGCACTTGGCGGAAGAACTGGCAGTGATGATTCGCATGATGTCGTATATGGAACTGACGGTATTTCTTACGGAGACGGTGGAGCAGGTGGTGTTACAGGCAGTAAAGGAACAGGGGAAACTTTAAATGGTAAAAATGGTTCGCCGGGGTGGGTTATAGTTGAGTATGGTTTTCCTATTGGTGATAATACTACAGTAAAAGCTTCTGATGTTTATGGAAATATAACTGTAACTTCTACCTCTAGTATTTTTTCAGAAAGTGATAAAGGACAACTTTTTGCCCTAACTCATTTTTTAAAAACAGACTACAAAAAGGGTATTCCAAGTAATAATGGAGAAAATTTACAGGTTAGTGTATTGCCAAAATCTAATGTCTATGTAGAGAGTTTCGGATTTTGGAATGGTAATTTTAGTTTGGAAAAATATGATCCTGTTTCTTTAAAATGGGTGAACATAAGAACACAAAGCGGGAACAGAAGCCAGAATTATAGCTTGACTGAGGAGAACACGTCTGAAAGTATTGCTAACTACAGAGTTACTTCTACTGAATTTAATACAGACGTTTGGAGCGGTGAAAATGAGAAGCAGAGAGGCTATATAACCATTCAAAGCATCGGGGGAGATTATACGGGGCATGTATTGATTACTGAATATGTTAGCCCTACAGTAGTTAAAGGGACTGTAAAAAAACAGTTGGCTTCTACAGATGAAACCCGTGATTTTGCTTTTGCTGCTTGGAATGGTGAAAAAGGGTATCCTTCTGCAACAGGGTTTTATGAAGACAGGTTAGTCTTTGCGGGAAGCAAAGGATTTCCGCAGACATTCTGGACAAGCAAAACAGGAGACTATTATAACTTTGGAACAAGCATACCGTCTGCCGATGATGATGGAATTACGGCCACTTTAAACGGTGGACAAATGAATGGCATTAAGGCAATTATAGCTTTTGGTGAAATGCTGCTGTTAACAGCCGGCGGAGAATTTAAAGTAAGTGGCGGCGGCAAAGCTATTACAGGAAGCAATGTTTTAAGTCAACCGCAGGAATATAGGGGTGTGTCAGATGTTAATCCTGTCACTATCGGTAGCAGGATTATTTATGTGCAGCACCAGGGCAATATCATACGTGACCTTGCTTACAGCTATGATGTTGATAAATATACCGGTGATGATTTAAATTTATTGGCTTCGCACTTGTTTGAAGGGCATAAAATAATATCTATGACTTATCAGCAGATACCTAACAGTATTGTTTGGTGTGTGCGTGATGATGGTTCGCTGTTAGGGCTTACCTACATCAAGGAACAGGATATCTACGCATGGCACCAGCATACCACGGCAGGCGGGAAGTTTGTTAGTGTATGTAATATCGGAGGGTCAACAGAAGATAAGTTATATGCAGTAATTGAGCGTGGCGGGCAGTATTATGTGGAAATAATGGAAAGCCGTGATAAAAGTACTAATGTAGAGGATCAGTTTTTCGTAGACAGTGGTATAACCTATGAAGGAGAGCCGACCGATGAAATATCAGGTCTTGAGCATTTAGAAGGTTATACTGTGGCTATATTGGCAGATGGAAATGTACTTCCTCAGCAAACTGTAGAAAACGGCAAAGTTTTTCTTGGAAATAAATACAAGAAGGTCCATGTAGGGCTGCCTATAGATGCGGAAATAAAAACACTGCCTATAGATTTTACAGCTCAAGATGGCACATATTTAAGTCGGAAGAAACGAATTGCTACAGTTACATTATTACTTAAAGATAGCCGTGGTGGATTATTTGGAATGAAGGAGAATGAATTAGATGAGTTTAAATGGCGCAGTAATGAAGCCTATGGGGAACCGATTAGTTTGCAAACAGGTAAGTTTAAAGTAACGATCAAGTCTGCTACTTATGATGAAACTCAGCAGATAACAATTAAACAGCCTGATCCGCTGCCGATGACTGTATTATCTTTGATTCCGGAAATAGAAGGGTAAGGTGTATTATGGCAAAGTATGAATTTGTAAAGCCCACAAGGGCAGATGCTGAGTATATAGCGGCTAATCTTAAACCAGATAATTACAGTGAACTATTTTGTGCTATTGGCCCTAATGCTCTTGATGATATTTTAGATGGATTGAAGCACAGTGATGAAATCGGTTGCCTGCATATCAACGGCGTACCCGCTGCTGTATATGGAGTGAGAAAAGCTTCGCTAATGAGCGACGAGGGGCGCGTATGGCTGCTTATGACGAAGGAAACGGAGAACCATAAGGTATTTGTCGGAAGGCAGACTAAAAAGGCTGTAAGAGGGCTTTTAAAGAGATACGACAGGTTATATAACTGGGTCAATGTTGGAAATGATAATATAATGCGTTGGCTTAAATGGCTTGGCGCAGAAATACATGAACCAGCGCCGCATGGAGTTTATAATCTGCCGCATCACTTTTTTGAGTTTAGAAAGGATGATGAATAATGGGCGTAGCGGCAGCAATAGGAGCCACTCTTTTGGGTGGCTTTATTTCGGGCAGAGCGCAGCAGCAGCAATATAACGCTGCCGCTCAACAGGCAGAGGTAAATGCTCAGATAGCGAATCAGAACGCAGATAAACTGCAGGCACAGGCTGAAGAACAGTCTAAGTCAAATACTATCAACGAAGAAAACAAACGCCGTCGTATGAACGCTATGTTAAGCCAACAGAGGGCTAATATAGGCGCTTCCGGTATAACAGCTTCAGGCAGTGCGGCAAATGCTTTAGCTGACAGTGCGTATAATATGGAAACAGAGCTTGCTATCGAACGCTATAATTCAAGGCAAGGCGTTGAGAATATTTTTCAGCAGTCTACTGACCTTGTTAATCAACGTGATATCTATAATCAAAATGCACGCAATTACCGTAAAGCCGGTAAGCGTGCACTTATGAATAATATGCTTATGAGTGGGTTATCCCTTGCAGGTAGTTTATACAGTCCTAAGAGCGCAGGAAAGCAAGGTGCTTCCTCCAGTTCTTCAACTCCTAGTGTAACAACAGGTGCTACATATCAATTCAACAGTAGTGGAACTGGCTATAGACAAGGCAATTACAGTTATTTCCCGACGAAGCCGAAAACTTACTTCTAAAGTGAGTTGATGAAGAGAACATAGTTAAGTAATACGGACTGTACTTGTATTAATACGGACTGTGCTTGCATTAGGACGGAATGTATTATATAATAAACGAAAAGAGATAGTCAGTGGTCGCACGCTGGCTCTCCCTCATAATCGTAAAACGTGAAAGGAAGCCGCGCGCCACTGGTGTTAGCGGCTTATTTCATGGCTATTTACAGCCTAAAATGACAATAGCTATTAATGTACTAAAAGCAATCATCAAAGACAATGCTTCATAAGTTGACAATAGCTATCACCCCCCGTAAGGGAAGCCAACACACTGACTATCTCGGACAACATTATAACACACCTTTAAGCGCTTAACAATTTGTTAAAGCGCTTTTTCTATACCCAAAAGGAGGCTAGAATATGGCAATCGACATTTTTCAAGTAGGTGCGCAGTTAGGAGCACCGGCAAGTAAAGTATCTAATGTCCGCTATGATAACAGCGGTCAGCAGGCTGTTGCAAGAGAATCATCCCAGACCGGTAGAATTATTCAGGCCGGTGTTGAACAGGTAAGAGAGCAGATCATAAGAACCGACGTTCTGCAGGCTAATAATGAGTATGTAAAACGTACTAACGATCTAAGAATGCAGTTGATGCAGAAAAAAGAAAAAGGTGCTCTTGACATTGTCGGTGAGTATGAAGCTGGCGAAAGAAAGATACGCAGCGAACTTATGGCTCAAAGTCCTCAAAGCGTAAAGTACGGCAAAGGTGCTATGTTATTTGATTACAGCACCCAGCAAACTGATAATGCTAATCGCAGAGTTTTGGGGCAATACAGAGCGCAGCAGTTTGAAGCTTGGCAGAATACTACTTATGAAAACAATCAAAATCAGATTACGACAACGCTAATGCAAAATCCAAATGATCCTCAAGCTTTGAAAGATGCTGTTAACAAAACAATCTTTAGTGTTGAAGATATATTTGGAACATATGGTGAAGAACGTGTTGAATTGGAAACTAACAAAGCGCTTGGTAGACTGGGTACAGCAGTAATTAAACAGGCTATAGTTAACCAGGACTACACAGAAAGCAAAAGACTTGTGCGATATTTTAATGATGTTTTGACACCTGATCAGCGTAATTCTTTCAATTATATAATTAATCAGAAAGAGCAACTCGAAAATAGTTATAAAATAGCTCAGCAACTTTATCAACAATATGGAAATGATAGCGATGCTGCGATGGCTGCGCTAGAAAGTATGAAGAACGGAACATCTAGTTTTGATAGTTTTGTGAATGCTATATCCGGTCAAGAAAGTGGCGGGAATTATGATGCTGTAAATGCACGTACAGGTGCAAGTGGTAAATATCAAATAATGCCTGAAAATTGGCCTGCTTGGAGTAAAGAGGCGGGATTGCAAGATAATGCTAAAATGACGCCTGAAAATCAAGAGAAGGTAGCTAGATTTAAATTAAAGCAGTATTGGGATAAATATGGGCCGAGAGGTGCTGCTATTGCTTGGTATGCTGGAGAAGGTGCTTTAAGCTACAGCGAGGAGGCTTTGAATAGGAAACAAGGCAATGGTGATGAACCATCCATTAATGAATATGCAGATAGTATATTAGGCAGAATGGGTACAGAAAGCCCTAAAATGAGTTTTGAAGAGGGTCAAACAGTTTCCAAAATATATAAAAATATAATTAAAGATCAAGAGGAACGTCAGAAGAAGTATAATGATCTTTTATATAGAAAGATTGTTGGTGATATTTATGGGATGCAGCAACAAGGGGTCTCTTATGAAGCGGCAATTGATTGGATTAAATCTACTGCTGGTTTAGATATTGAAACTGGCAAGAAAATGATATCTGCAGCAGATTATTTTTACGGTACTAATGGTAAAAAAGGTAGCAATAAAGCATCATCTACAACAGTAAAAAGAGTAAATGATATGCTAGGTGATCATGCATTTGCTACACGTGAGGAGTATCTTGAATTTGCAAAAGAACAAGGATTAAATGCTGATCAAATTTATGAGGCTAACAAAACATATGATAAATATAAAGAAGGAAAAGGGGAGTTTGCTTATGATTGGAACAATGATATAAAATATCAAATTGTTGGCGATATTGATGAAAATCCTGCAAAAGAAGCAGCTTGGATAGGTGCGAAAGCTTTATTGCAAGAGTGGATTATAAGTGAGGAACAAAAAACAGGAGTTACTCCGCCGTTATATCAAGTAATTGAAAAAGGCAAAGAATTTATAACTAAGCAGCCAGTAGGATATATGGAAACTAGGGGGACTTTTTTAAATAGGAATGAAACGGTTGAATTAAGTTTGGCTGATTATAAACGTAGTGGAATAGAAAGTGTCACAGAAATTGGTGAAGATTTATATTCTGTAAGATTGTCTAATGGTACAACAGAAATTATGAATGCAGCAAGGTTATATACAATAACGAGGTGATAAATATGGATTCTGAAAAAATGAGAATATTACAGTCTGAGTTTGAATCAAGATATAATCCTTTGACTTATAATGCTCTTCACGAACCTAAAAAACTCTCTATAGAACAGAGGAATTTTGACTTTCTTGACCAACAGTATGTGAAAGATAGAGAATGGAAAGATGTAAAATCTTTTTACAATGGGTCTATCAATTTATTAGAACGCAGTGTTTTAGGAACTTTAGCAATGGCCAGAGATTATAATATTGCCACAAGAAGAGAACGAGAACCTAATTATCAGCCAATGACAGAGGGAGTAGCAATTATTGACGAAGCCTTAAAGTCTGAACATCTGCAGCCATTTAATGTAAAAGGAGATACTGTTGCAGAACAATTTAGATTAGACTTAGTACAGGGAGCCGGGCAACTCGCTACCCAGGTGGCTGCAACAGTTTTTACAGGTGGCGCCGCTAGTACAGCGTTAATGGGCGCTCAGATTGCAGGAAATCAATACTTGGATCTAAAAGAAGAAGGTGTTGATACTAAGAGAGCGGCTCAGGCAAGTATCGCAAATGCAATAATACAAACTCCTTTAGAAAGATTATCTTTGGGGAAACTGCTGAAAAGAGTTCCGGCGGGAAGCACATTAGGTAAAAAATTAAAACAAATAGGTGAAAGCGCATTAACGGAAGCTTTTACTGAAGGTATTCAACAGTATCCGGAAGAAATTACGAATATGATTGCTAAAAATGAAGGTAAAAGTATTCAGGAATTAGCCGCAGAATTTGATAAGAATGTTGGGACATATACGAAAAATGCTTTGTATGCTGGATTAATTGGTGGTATTTTAGGTGGCGGCGCGTCTACTATTAGAGTAGCACTAGATCGTAATGTTCATAAAGAACAGCTTAATACACTTGAAGAAAGAATAGATAATGTAAAAAAAAGCGGAGCGGAACCTGCTTATGCTGCTAGTGTTATCAATTCTAATTTGCAGGGAAGTAAAATATCTATAGATGCCGAAGCCTTATATCAGTACGCTCAAACTCAGAATATTGATGAAATAGCGGCATCTTTGGGCGTTGAAGCTAATAATATCGAACGTGCTGCTCAAGAAGGCCTTGATATCGACATTATGCAGGGAAATTTTGAAGTAATGGCTGCACAGAAGCCCGATTTTTATTCTGCTGTTAAAGATAGCATTATTTTTGAAGATAATGGATATTCTATAAGTAAGGAAAAAATGCAAAAAGAATTGCAAAAAGAATATCAGCGTTTAGATATTAATGATGAAGAATTTAGAGTATGGAAAGATACGCGTATTCAAGAATTATTAAGTGCAGGAGCAACTAAACAGGAAGCATTAGATACGGTAGCTTTATTAAGCAGTCATGCTAATATTGCTAATCCTGATGACCCTATGCAGTATTTCAGGGATAAACCTGTAAGCTTCAAGCGTGTTGTCAGTACGCCTAATGGCCGATATATGCAAACTAAAAGCGCTAACGAAAAATTGCTTGAGGATGAAAATAACTTCGCTGCTAATATTGATAAGTTTATATCAGGAAAATTGGTAGATAAAACTATTAGAGTAATGCAGACACCTCTTGCGTTAGAAGTTGCTGGTGCTAAAATATTGCCGGTAGATATGTCTGTTGAAAATCTTGATAAAGTTTTAAATGGAAAACATAAAAGTGATATGTCTGCTGATATAGTGAAGCAGATACCTAGGGCATTAACTGATCCCTTAATGATATTTGATACCTATGATGGTAAGAATGGTGCAAAAAGAAAAATAGTTGCTCTAGATTTAAAATCTAAAAATGGAGCAACCATTGTAGTGCCTTTTGAGCTTGAAGTAGATAATAAAAGCAATAAATATGTTATGAACGAAATTATAAGCGCATATGGTAAGACTGACAATAAGACAGGCGAACCACGCTATGAATGGTTTGCTAAGCAAATTGAAAACGGAAAATTAAGATACATCAATAAAGAAAAAACCGCTAAACTGATTGAAAACGAGAAGCCCGAATGGCTCATGCCGTTTTCAACAGATAGCGGTTTTGTTAAGACTGACAAGTTGTTACAATCTCCTAGCAGCGATTCCGCTAGCAGAATAACCGACCTTGACAGTCTTCTTAATAATAGTATACCAGATGAAAATGCACTTCGCAAGAGACGAGAAGAAATGCAGGGATACTACCAGGCCGAAGGGAAAACTAAAGGCGCTATCACCTGGGACGAAGAAGGCAAAGCAATTATCAGCCTGTTTGAAGGGGCTGATATGAGCACTGTTATTCATGAAGCTGTCGGCCATTACTTTATTGAGAACCTCATGCGTGAAGGGGCACTCCCTAATGCTACAGAGCAGATGAAAAAAGACCGTCAGACTATGCTTGATTATGCTGAATTGACTGAATTGGAATGGAATCAGTTAAATAAACCGTTTGAAGAATTAACAGAAGAACAACAGAAACGTAAAACTGCTGCTCATGAGCGCTGGGCAACTGCTGCAGAGCAATATATTATGCTTGGAAAATCTCCATCTAAAGAAATGCAGGGGCCTTTATCTAGGTTTCAAAAGTGGTTACTTGAAACCTATAAAACAATTAAAGACTTTATTTCTACAAATGAATATGCTGTGCCTATAACACAGGAAGTGCAAGAAGTATTTGATAGGATGCTTGCCAGCCAAGAAGATATTAATATTATGGAGCGTGTTGACGGATATTTTGCTAAGCTGCCTTCGGTAATTACAGATAACCTTTCGGAAGCTTCAAAACGCAGACTGCAGAATGTTATAGTTAAAGCGCATGAAAAAGCAGTAAACCTTCTGACAAAGCAGAGCCTTGAAAATTTTACTGATCAACGTAAGATGCAAATTGAAGAATATCGAGCAGAAATATTACCTGCGATACGTCAAGAGTTGGAACAACAGCCAATTTATGCAGCAGAAAATATGTTATTAGAAGATTTCCCAAAATATAAAACAGGTAAAGCTGTTGCAGAATATTATAGAAAACTTTTATCTAGAGCTATGGATATAGAATCAAAACCGCTCAATGAAAAAGAAGAATTGGATATTGTTAAATTTGATATGATATCTGAAGCTAGTGGGTTTACTTCTGGAGATGAACTTTCATCAAAATTATTAAGTGAGCCGGCATTACAACAGGCTATTACTTTATATGCGGATGAGATGGTACAGACTAAATTCCCGGATATTTATAAAGAACGCAGATTAGCAGAACAAGCTGCACGAGAAGCATTTTATACTGATGATAGCGGACTGGTAATTGGTGTGGAACAGCAAATTATAGAGGATGCTGCAGCTGGGATTCTGGCTCAACAGCGTAGTGCAGAACAAGCATTAGCACTGGCTAGAGCACGTCGTCAGCAGGCAAAATTAGCTGCTAAAACTGAGCTGAGTAATATGGTAGTTGCTGATGCTGTTCGTACCAGTAAGTATATATCAGCAGAACGTCGTGCTGCTGCTAAAGCGATTGATGCCGCCAAAAAGAATGATTATGATTCAGCGCTAAAATATAAAAGATTACAAGCACTTAATCACGCTATGGTTCAGGAAAGCCTTAATATGCGTGCAAAAATCGAACAATACAAAAAATATCTTAAGCGGCAGATGAAAGCTAAAAAGGATACATGGGTAGATGAAAAACATTTTGTGCAAGCTGCGGCACTTATGGAACGGATGGGGTTGAATCATAAAGAGTATAATCCGGAATTTAGAACACAATCATTAGCTGAATATGCTGCAGCAATGCAGAATGAATATGATAATGTTTCCATTGCTGATTGGTTGCTTGATGAAAATAGAACTTTTATTTCTCCGATGCAAACGTTGACTTTTGACCGCTTTGAAGATGTAATAAATGCATTAAAAAATATTAAAGCAATTTCTAAACAGGAAAAATATATAACCTGGTATGGAAAGGCATTAGATTATAAAGAGTTCAAAGATCAGGCGATTGAAAATCTGTTAAAATTGAAAACTAAATGGCAGTCTGGTATTAATTCTAAAGAAAATGTCAAACCACAGCAAAGGCTTGTACGAAGTCTTACTAATACTGACAATTTCTTTGAACGTATGGACGGCTGGAAATATGGATTTTTCAGTAAGCACTTTGGTGAAAGCGTACAAATTGCAGCTAATAAAAAAGCTGTATATACAATGGAATTTGAGGAACGTATTGCTGATGCTACTAAAAAATGGCTGCCTGATAAAAAAGCTGTGGAAGCAGCAGATAAAGAAATTTATTACGAAGCACTTAACGCTAATGTATCAAAACATAATCTTATAAAAATGCTTTTGTATTTGGGCACAGAAAGTAGCTCATATAAATTATGTTCTGTAAGAGAAAAAAGCACATATACAGAATTCTTTAGAGGTTCTGATTTATGGGTTGAAGGTGATGTTGAACTAACTAGAAGCAATTTGCTTGAATTTTTAGGTAATGTTTTAACAGAAGCGGATATCAATTATGCGCAAAAGGTTGTTGATGCCTGCAATGCTCATTGGGACGAAACGTCTGATATGGTAAAACGAATGACCGGATTTTCTCCGGAACGTGTTGATGCATTACCTGCGGAACTTACCTTACGCAATGGTGCCAAAGTTGTTTTTCGTGGTGGATATGTTCCTTTGGTCAGATATTCTGATAGCGGCAGTCATCCTGCGGCATTGGATGCTGTACCGGCAACAAACGATAAACGTTCGGTAAACAGTATTAGAACTTTGCATACTAATACTGGCGGAACTAAAACTCGCGATAAAAGTGTATATCCGTTGGATTTAAGAAAAGGCGCCGAATATTCTGCGGTTATGGATAATATACACGATCTCTGTTATAGAGAGTTGACGACAAGCTTTCGTAAAATAATGAACGATCCTGAAATGTACTCTTTGCTGAAAGAAAAATTAGGTATTGCTAATTTTGAAGCATTTGAAGAATTCTTAAAGAAAACGGCTCAACCTTATGGTAGTGGAGGCTATAGTTCTATAAGCGAAAGAGATGCGGGTGATTGTTTAAGTTGGATTCGCCAAAAGACAGTCAATGTAGCAATAATGCTTAACTTCAAAACTGCTGTTCAAAACTTAGGCAATCCATTGTTATATGGCAATGTTGTTGAAGGCTTTGGTTATAAGGACGTAATGGCTGCTTATGGAAATTTGTTTTTGAATATGCAAAATGGACAAGGCTGGAGAACTACTAGAGATCTTGTCTATTCTAAATCACCTTTTATGAAAGAACGCTCTATAGTTCCCGATATTTCAATGCGTGATATCAAAGATGAAGGTAGAAAGCTAAATCCAGTTGAAAGAATTGCAGTTGAATTTGGTACCAATGTTTTGGTTGCAACAGATAATATTTCTGCTATACCAATTTGGGCTCAGGCATATCAAAAGAAAATCAATGCAGGCGCCAGCGAACAGGAAGCCGTGTTGTTTGCGGAGACTGTTATTAGGCGTACGCTTGGCAGTAGCCGTATTACAGACGTTGCTCCTATTCAGCGTGGCAGCGCACTTATGAAATTATTTACAACATTCCAGGGCTTTTTTAATACGCAGTTTAATCAGTGGCAAAGAGAGTTTGGAATTTTTGGTCGTGAGTGGAGTGCCGGCAGAAAAGCTGAAGCATCTAAGCGAATAGTTGCTTTTGCTGCAGCTAAGTATTTTATGTTTTGCCTGCTGAATTTAGCTCTCGCATTAGAGCCTCCTTTTGAGGAAGATGATGACGGATGGGTAAAATATGGTAAAGAACTTTTGCAATATCCTATGAGTTTGTTAGGGCCTGTTGGACAAGTTGCTAATACTCTTGTTAGCAATATGGTAGGAATGCGAACATACGGTTATAGGATGACTGCTGTACAAGGTGCTTTTGAACAGTTAGAACGTACTGGTGCAAAATTAGGCAAAGTGATTCAAGGAAAGGCCGAATCAGAAGAAGCTGTCGAACCTTTAGCTAATCTTGGTGGCCTTATTGCTGGTGTACCCGCACAGTTCAACAAGTTATTTTTTAATGCTTATGATATTGTTGTAAATGATATGGAACCTCAGTGGGGAGATATTTACAGACGTAGACCCAAAAGAGAACGATAAGAGAACGATAAGAGAACGATAAAAGAACGATAAGAGAACGATAAAAGAACGATAAAAGAACGATAAAAGAAACATACCCCCTCGAATTCGAGGGGGTATGTTTCTTTGTTTCTATTTTGAATTAAACGCAGTATCGATAGAATCTAGTTGACTAAATGTTGCTGGCATGTAGGATACAGACCAAAAAGATACTTTCATATATAAATCTCTTAATAATTCATCATCAAGATAAAAATCATTTAATATCTTTTCTGAAATTATTGAAGTAATTTTATTAGATATATCTTTATCATGTTTCCATAAAACTTCAGAAATAATTTCATTTATCTGTGTGTCTGTAAGCCCTAAAATAGGCATTATTTCGTTATAGAATAAAAAGGCTGAATATTTTGAGCTTGTTAAAACGGATTGATGTAATTTATTTCGTAATATATATTGTGTTAAATTGTAATAATATATAGGAGCTATATATAACAATGCTATATCTGAATTGACTTTATTTTCGATAGAAACAATTGTATCATTAGATAATTTTGAAAGCATTGGGTTTTGTCTATTTATATTATAGTTAAATGAGAGTAGAGATAGCATTAAACCATAAGCTGTTTTATCAACGATATCTTTAGGATTATTGTATTTATCTATTAACGTGTTTCTCAATGGGCTTTTAATATTTAATTGTATTTTTTCTGATTGATTGTTTTTATTTTTTTTGTAAATGATTGCAATTATAATTAATATAATTATTAATATAGCCATATAAAACGCCTCTCTTTTCGTCTTTTTACAATTATAACACATTTATAAATTATTGAAAATAACACTTGACTTTTTGAAACTCAAAAATTATAATTTAATTAGCGAGGTTCATAAAGTGAGGTGAAATGATGTGAGCCCTAGGATAGGAAGGCCAAAACTAGATAATCCTAAGAATATTGATGTTACAGTAAGAATAACATCTGAAATGAATGACAGACTATTAGAATATGCAAAAACGCATAATCAAACAAGAGTTGAAGTCATTCGTAAAGGGATTGAAATAGTTTTGGGTTCAGAAAAAAAATAAGAAACAGCCCCCAGCACGACCAAGCACAAAGGGACTGTTTCAATACCAACCACAAGAGTTGATAAATTTATTATATCATACTCCTGTGGGAATGAATAGGAGCAAGGATATATGAATAACATCAAAAGTTTAAGTTTAGACAGCCGTGAAGTAGCAGTAATGCTTAACAAAAGACATGACCATTTATTGAGAGATATTGATACTTATATTAGCTATTTAGGTCAAAACCCAAAATTGGGTTCTGATGATTTTTTCAAAGAAACATCTTATAAAGCTGGTACTGGCAGACGTTATAAAATCTATCAAATAACCAAGAAAGGCTGTGAGTTTTTAGCTCATAAGCAAACAGGTCGTAAAGGATCGTCGTTTACCGCATCTTATATCAACCGCTTTCATGAAATGGAAGCACAGTTAGGCAAGAAGCCTTGGGTGTCGGTTAAAGCTACTCCCTTGCAGCAAACACTTATTGAGGAAGCTTATAAGCCTACGGTAAAATATTGGAAAGGCGTACCGGTGTTAACTAAGTTAGACGTAGCTATGATTTTAAAGGTTGATGCCTCGTCGATTCAAAATTATATTCGTAGACCGTGGTTTATGACAGAGAATGTAGATTTTTACTTCTTGCGTGGACATGACTTATTCGAGTACCGCAGAGAGAATAAAATCAAGTCTACAATCGCTGCCTTAATAGTATTTACCGAAAGTGGAGTTAGAAAGATATACGAAGCGAGAAATCGAAAATTTACACCTGCTGAATTGTTCCCGGTGAAATCGTCGTGTGAGCCACAAAGACCTATGCTTGTTAATGCGCCTATGAATATAGAGCTGCAGAAGAAGATAAAGGATTTAGAAGGCAAGCTGATTGCTTTGCATGAAGTATTAAATTTATATAACCGTTGTAATACTTCTGAAAAATCTCGTTGTTTTGCGAATACTCTTAATGAGCTGGGGTTACAGATATTCAGTAATATTCGTGCAATTAGCGATGTAAAATTAACTTCATATGATAATTATGAAATTGGCTTCCGTTTGGGAAATATGATGACTAGATAAAATGGGAGGCATATTTTTATGAAAAACGAACTGAAGATTTTTGAAAACAAAGCTTTTGGTAAAGTTAGAGTAATTGAAAGAAATAACGAGCCATGGTTTGTTGGCAAAGATGTAGCAGAAATTCTTGGGTATCAAAATGCAAGTAAAGCACTTTTAGATCATGTAGATGATGATGATAAACTCAATAACGTTTCGTTATCGAGTTTAGGACAACGTGGTGGGTGGCTCATTAACGAAAGTGGATTATACTCATTGATTCTATCTAGTAAACTACCTGCCACAAAACAATTCAAACGCTGGGTAACAAGCGAAATACTTCCTACGATTCGCAAAACTGGATCGTATTCTGTAAATCAGGATATGAAGGCCAAAGAAGTAGAAGCTCGCTTAAATAACAGCCGTGCAAGAGTTGCATCGACATTCCTTAAAGTTGCTCAAATGACTGATCTGCTAGAATATAAACATATATGCCAGCAGAAAGCAGCAGAGGTTTTGAGCGGCGTGCCATTACTACCGATGCAATCTATAAACGAAAATACTTTATCTGCTGATGAGGTCGGCAGAGAACTTGGAATCAGTGGTAATATGGTTGGCAGGATTGCGAATCAGCATAATTTAAAAACTGCCGAATATGGTAAATATTTTTATGACAAATCACGTCATTGTCAAAAACAGGTAGAAACATTTAGATATTATAGGAAGGTAATTCCAGTAATACAAAGTATTATTGATAATAAAAAAGTAGGAGCGTAATATAAAAAATAAGAAACACCCGCCTGCTCGTGGAAAAGTTAGCGAGTGTTTCAACCACCAGCCGAAGCTGATAACAATAGTATAGCAGTTTTCGGCTGGTATATCAAGGAGGATATACCATGAACGGAAACAGGTCGTCGTGTCCTGACGAAGAAAAAAGGGCATTGGAGAAATTTGTCGAAGTTGTAAGAAGCACATCTCAAGAAGAATTTGCAAGAAAATATATAAATGAAGATAGTGATAAAATGACAGAGACAAAAAGCGAGATCTCCACCGCTGATAGAAAAGAAGTAAAAGAACAAATCAAAGGCGGTGTAAATAATGAATAAAGTGCGGAAATCATTTAGGGAGCTGTTGAACAAATTGTCTCCGGCGCAGCTTGAAGAAGTAGCAGCCATAGCATATGAGATAAAGAAAGAACGTGAATCGTCGTCGAAGGTAGTTCGGTTTATGGATAAGTCCAGCCGGCGTTGTTATGATCAGGGGTATAAGCTTGGTCTGATGTTAGGAAATAAATTTTAAAAAGTTTCCGACAAAATGACCTTTAACAAGAGTTAAAATAGTAATGTAAGGTTATTGGATATGAGAGCAGAGGCGATGTAAAAAAATTAAAAATGTATCCGACAAAACCACTATAAAAATGAGTTAAAATAGTATCATAAAGTTAGTTAGAACTTAATAGAAAGCGCTTACTTCGGTAGGCGCTTTTTTATTTGGAAGGAGAGGCGATTTATGGAAAATTTAGTGCAAATCATTGACAGGCAGGTAGTTGTTTCTAGTCGGCAGGTGGCGGAGCATTTTGGGAAACGTCATTCTGATGTAATTAAAGCCGTTGAAAACATATCTTGGATTTGCAGGCAACCGGCGTAAAAGTTCGTTGGTTTGATGAACACCGGTACATAGAACAGGAGTGAAATTATGGATAAAGAGGCTATCATACAAGACCAAATAAACTTACTGTTGGAGGAGCAGAAAAAGGCTGCATCTTTGGACGAGAAGTTAAAGATAGCATCAACTATAGCCAGTATGCTAAATGCTACTGTGGTTAAAGATGCTCCGGCCTCAGCAAAAATATAGGGGGTGAGCATATGACTGTACAGAATACGACAGTTAAAGATATTTATGTTGGTAATGGAGCGACAACGAAATTCCCAATAACATTTCAGATGACGGATCATCCTGAATATATAAAAGTATATATTACAGGTGATGATAGCGTTGCCGTAGAAACGGAGAATTTTTCTGTTGATCTTGGAGCTAAAACAGTTACTTATCCAGCTAATGGCTATCCGCTGCCTGATGGTCATAAAATAACTATTTATCGTGAGCTGCCATTGTATCAGCTAATGAACCTGGTTAATCAAGGTCCGTTTTTTGCAGAGAATATTGAATTGTCTTTTGACGATCTAACTTTTATATGTCAGCAATTAAATGAAAAATTGAATAGGACATTATCTGCTGGTATTGATGTAAGTAATTTTAATAATACTTTTCCGGTAAAGGCTGGAATGAGTTTTAGAATCAATGATGCTGGTGATGGGCTTGTGCTGACGGAGGACCCTGCTAGGGTGTTACCTTTAGCTAAAGATGTATTAGAACAAACGAAACAGGTCAAAGAGAGCGCCGTTAACGAAACAACAAATATTAAAAATACTGCAATCGAAGAGCTGACCGCTATAAAAGATGCTGCAGTAAATGAGACTACGGAAATAAAGGACGAAGCTGTTGCTGCTAAAAATACCGCTGTTGAAGCTGCGGCAACTGCGGCAGAAGATGCTGCGCAGAAAACAGTTGAGAATATTACTGCTGAAATAGATAGTAAAGTCGCTGCTGCCGAGGATTCTAGAAAGGCTGCGGCTCAATCTGCTTCAAGTGCTGCGGATAGTATGAAGGCTGCGCAAACTTCAAAAGAAGCTGCAGAATCAAGTGCTAACAGCGCTTCTAGCTCAGCAACTACAGCTACAGAGCAGGCAGACAGAGCGCAGGGTATTGCTGATAGCTTAGAAGGTTTAGCTGGTATTACTGGTATAGCGACAACAGAGGAAGCTATCGCTGGTATAGTTGATAACAAGGCAATGACGCCGTTAAAGGTAAAAGCAGCAATAGAAGCACAAGTTCCAATTCAAACAATAATTAATTTAATTTATCCTGTTGGTAGTATTTATTGGAGTTCTAATAGTGTTGACCCCGGTAATTTGTTTGGTGGTGTTTGGACACCTATAAAAGACGTTTTTATTTTAACGGCTGGTGACACATATGAAGCTGGGCAAAATGGCGGAGCAGCAACTGTTGTATTAACAGTTGAACAAATCCCATCGCATGACCATACTGCTAGTACGTCTACCGTTGGGGATCATACACACACATTATCTATGCATATGGGTGGTGATAGTGGAACAGTATATGCACGTGCAACTAATGGGGGCATAACTCATATTGCCACAACTAATGGTGCTGGTTCTCATGCACATACTGTATTAATAGATAAAACTGGCGGTGGTATTGCACATAATAATATGCCACCTTATATAGTAAAGTATTGTTGGGAACGGATTGCGTAGGAGGTACATAAATGCAAGATTTAATTATCTACAATGAAAGTCAAATAATTGTCCAATCTGATGGCGAAAAATATCGGGAAACGAAAGAAAATTTTCTTGCTGACTATGGCAAAGAAGTAAATTATCAAACTATTGATTATAATCGGGCAACGCAAGCCTGCTGGTTAAACGGGGAAGCATTTCAAGCGTATCCAAACACAGTATGTGAGGATATTTTGAATAGTATTGATACACTTTTGGAAAAGCAGGCGAAGCGTGAATATATAGTGCCTACCATTGATGAGCTTAAAGCTATTAAGCTGTCAGAGGTAGATGCTTGGACAGCAGATAAAATTACTGGCGGTTTCATATCTGAATGCACCGGTAACCCTGTGAGGTATGATAGCGATAAGGATACTCAGCTTACGATGCAGGGAATTGCACTGAATGTCAGCACAGAACGTTTTGCAAACGAATATCCGTTAGGATGTCCAGTCCGGGGCTATAAAGAAGGGAAAACTGAAAAAACAATACAGTATCTTAACGCTGCTCAGGTATATACCTGGTGTGCTGATTTATCGTCTCATATAGGTGCTTGCAAGCAGCAAGGATGGATTAAACAGGCACAGGTAGAGGCAGCGTTAAGCAAAGAGGATTTGGATGCTATTATATTAGATTAGGCGGTGCAAAGATGGTTGAAATGGCAATGGCCTCAATAACAATCTTTAGCTTTTTATTTGGCATAGTAGGTTTTGTATTTAAGATTTGGATAATAAATCCTTTGTCTACGGCGATAGAGAACCTCCAAAAGACTGTTGACGCTTTAGCTAAGACTATTAATAGGGAACAAGAACGTACAACAGATTTAAAAATAAAATTTGCTGAGATTGATCAGAGGGCAAAATCTGCACATAACAGGATTGATGAAGTTGGTGAACGGCTATTGCTGGTAGAAAACAAATGTAATAACTGTTCATGTAAGGATAAGTGATATTTATGTTTGAGAAAATAAAAAACTTAATAGTAGGTGCTAGAAACAAAGTAGCCTCAATGTCGCCAAAAATAATGGCTGTCATTGTAGGCTATTTTATTGCAGTAGTTTTACTGATACTGACCTATTATGCTGCGTGGATGTATATGTGGTTGTGGCTAGATAAGATTATTATGTCTGACCTGCTGGCGTTGATACGTGAGATCACAGGTCCGGCTATGGTTGCATTTGTGACCTTTGTAGCTACGAGTTTAGTTGATACAGACGGGGACGGTGTCCCTGATAAATTTGAACAGGAGGCAGAGAATAATGGGGGCAGTAACAAAAAGAATCACTTTAGATGAGCTGCGGCAGTTAGCAGCAAGGGCTAGAGGTAATATTGATAAGATCTATCTACACTGGTCAGCTGGTATTTATCACCAGTTTTTTAGTGACTATCACCTAAACATTGACAGCGACGGCGCTGTTATGGCGACAACCGATGATTTAACTGAATATAAGGCTCATACATGGCGGCGCAATTCTAGAGCTATTGGGATTGCTTTAGCGTGCTGTGTAGATGCTGTAGCCTATGCTGATGGTAGTATCGACTTTGGCAACGTGCCACCGACAGAGTTACAGATAGATAGTATGGCGAAAGTTGTAGCTGTATTGTGTGAGGAGCTTGGATTGGACATTAATGCCGATACCGTAATGACACATGCAGAAGCAGCTGATTTAGACGACTACGGACCTGCAACAACCTTTGAAAGATGGGATCTGTGGAAGTTGCCTGATTTACCGGGAGATGGCGTATTAAGACCAGGCGGTGATGTTATTCGTGGTAAGGCGATCTGGTGGCATCATAATTGGTAAAGATTGTATAAGGAGGTGACTAATATGGAAAAACAGCGTATTTTGATTTGGGCTGGTATTGCTCTTGCGATTTTGGTAGGGTGCATTACTTATTACAATCTGTAAGATAAAACCCAGCCACAGAATTAGCCTGTGCGTTGTTTTATCTCCAAAACACTAGAAATATAAGCAGGAGTATAGAAAACGGCGCACAGGTTGATTATATTGAAAATAGAACTATCTTAATGATAATGAAATAGAATTTAAATTGAAAGAAGGGCAGAAAGTGAATGAAGAAAAACAAATCAGGTATAGCAAGTATCTTATTATTAGTTTTGCCCTTATTGCTGTGCTTATCGTTTTCTTTAAATTGTTTTGCGGAGGAACTTCCGGAAACAATAATGATGTCCAGGGAACAGTTCAACGAATTGCAGACGATAATAAACAGACAGGAAAATCTGTTGATAGGGCTATCGAACACGTTGGAATTGCAGCAGATGAACTCGAACGAGCTGAAGAAGCTAATCGAAGAGCAGCGTTTATCTTATCAGAAGATAATGAGCGAGCTAATGCTTGCGCAGGAATCATTGTCGAACTCCAAAAAAACAATAGCAGAGCAAAACAAATCCTTGCAGACGTTGAGCTCTCAAATAAAACAAGAAAAGTCCAGAAGTGAATTAAAGCAGAGACAGAAGGCCTTTTGGGGATTTGCAGGAGGGGTATTAGTAGGAGCGATAGCAGCGAGCAGGTGATTATATGGATACTTGCCGTTTGCAGGCAAGAGATTGGCTTTCGCAGTCCACACGAAAGGAATTTGAAGCAATCATTTCAGAAGCCAAACTAACGCCGCGGCAAATAGAAATTATAGAACTCAAGTTTATTCACGATCTTAAAAACTATCAAATAGCGATGAAAATAGATACGTCAGTGCAAACGGTCGAAAGAGATCTGCAGCAGGCGTATAATTCAGTTAAGAGAGCATTAAAGACAGTCACATAATAGTTGTGGCTGCCTTATTTTTTATGCCCATATTAGGGAATTATGAGGGAATGTTTACGGATTATAAGAGCTGATTTAGGCGACAATATAAGTAAGAAACGGAGGCGATAACAATGTATGTAAATCCTTATGCTCCTGTTAATCCAGCAATGATGGGAGTAACTCAGCAACGTTTAAATAATTATCAAGCTCAAATGCCGCAGATACCGGCATATCAGCAACAGCAGTTTGTTCCACAACCGCCTATGCCCCTGATGATGAAAGGGCGTACAGTTGCAAGTTTAGACGAAGTAAAGGCTGCCCAAATTGATTTAGATGGAAGCCTGACATATTTCCCTTGTCCGGCCGATAATTGTATTTACGCAAAAGCTATTGATATGAATGGTATGCCGGTTATCCAAACTTATAAACTTTCGTTTGAAAAAGAGGCTATACCTAAACGTTATGCCGATGCAGAAGTAGTAGAGGCCCTGCAGCAAAAAGTAAGCTCATTAGAGCGTTATATGAATATGAAAGGGGAGAATATAAATGCAAATGAATCCGTTCACAATGATGCAAATATTCAATCAGCTTCGCAGCAACCCAAACCCGATGGAAGCAATGCAGAAAATGCTGGGGAACAATCCCCTGTTTGGGCGCGCAATGGAAATGGCGCAAGGTAAGTCTCCAGAACAGTTAAAAGAAACTGTTATGAATCTCGCCCAGCAACGTGGTATTGATCCTCAACAGGCTCAACAGCTTTTATCGCAATTTGGTATTAAAATCTGACCGGTGGCCACCAAAGGATTTTAAACAATAAATCTAAAGGAGATGTTCTATATGACTATGGAAGGTACTGGCGTAATGCCTGTATACGATTTGAATAACCGTACCGCAGCAGCAGACGGCGCAGGTTTTGGCGGCGGCTGGATGTGGGTAGTAATGTTATTCTTTCTGCTTGCCTGGGGCGGCGGTGGATTCGGTGGTTTCGGAGGCGGCGCTAATGGTGCTGTAAATACTTTGACTAATGAATTTCTCTATACCAATCTGAATAATACTTTAAATCAAGGTTTTACTCAAGTAGCAAACCAGAGCTTTGGCATTCAAAAAGACTTGTGTCAAGGTTTTAGCGGTGTACAATCTGCTATTGCTGAAAGCCGTTTTGCCGCTCAGCAATGTTGCTGCGAAACCAATCGTAACATTGATGCGGTTCGTGCAGAAAACTACAAGAACACTTGTGAGATCACGACTGCAATTCATGCAGAAGGTGAAGCAACTCGTGCTTTGATTACTGCTAACGTAATGCAGGAATTGCGCGATCAGCTTCAAGCTGCTCAACTACAACTTGGTAACGTTGCTCAAACTACCAACATTATCAACGCAGTACGCCCGTTCCCGCAACCGGCTTATATCACTTGTAGCCCTTATACGGCTATGAATGGCTATGGCTGCAACGGCTGTGGTAACTGCTAATATCCGCTGAATGCGTGACTAAGAAACAGGGGAGCTGTCACGCTTCCCTGTTTTAATTTAAGGAGATGAATTATAAATGGCAACTTGTAATTGCAGAACTATATTGACCACGGCTGTAGCAGTAAGCGGCAGTAACTTGGTGTTGACCATTCCTGCCGGCACTTATGAAAACTGCGTTAGATATTGTATTAGGATAGCGCAGGATATTCCTTCTACTGCTACAAATCTTATGCCAGTAGTTATTAAAATCGGTACTGGTGCTACTTTGTATAATGTAAATCGTAAATGCGGACATCATTTATATGCAAATCAGGTAAGAACGCGCCGTAATTATTCTTTGCTGGTAGCTGCTGACAGTGCAACCTTTGTTCTTGAATGCGGCTATATTGCTGCCTGCAACTGTGGTACTGTAACCGGACTGCCTGTAGCAACAGCAGAACCTGCAGATGATAACACTGAAGTTCAGACCGTAAAAAACACTAAGGCGGTGAGCAAGGATGCATAAGTACGAAGATTATATTGATATCGTGGACGGCGATGAAATGAAAGAAGATGAAATCGATTGTATCGTCTGTGGAGCTTTGGAAAAACTTAAAGCACACGATGAAGATGATTATGAAGCTGTAATGATGAAAATTCATTGTGTAGCTCATGGACCGCACTTTGATGAGCATCTTGCTAAAAAAGCCGTTTCGGAAATGAAAAATGTTGACGGCACTGCTGGCGAGCATTGGACGTTAGAAGAAACAACCCGTGTCATGGATCAAAATGGTATTAAAGCCAATAAGTATGATTGGTATTACTTATTGAATATGCTACATAGCGATTATTCTCACCTATGGGGAGAAGATGTTGCTCAGTATGTTAAATTTGCTAAAGCGTACATCAATGATCCTGATGCTGGTACAGGTAAGGTATTTTATCTGTGGAGAGCTGGGAAACATCATCATCATAAATAAAGATTGCATAAAATAACCTCCCCAATTATGAGGAGGTTATTTTGCATTCGTCAAAAATTCGTCAAAAATAAGTTGCCGAAAGGGGTTAAAACCTGTATTTTAATTGTGACGTTAATATGTCATAAATGGCATATTAACTACATTCTTCTGGAATTGGCTATAATTGTTTAATTAAATAACACTTGGTATTTAAGTT
>ERZ791915.434-NODE-434-length-45151-cov-5.492305_pt1 | contig 45151 bp, 78 predicted proteins | sample MGYA00510139_ERZ791915 | MGnify/ENA primary metagenome ERZ791915 (study PRJEB30046, sample SAMN00792117) | human gut metagenome | study: EMG produced TPA metagenomics assembly of the A metagenome-wide association study of gut microbiota in type 2... | reverse complement strand
TTAGCTGACTGTTTAGATTATGATGTAATTCTGATGACAGAAGAACATTATGATTGTGAAAGTAAATCAAGACCTGAATGGTGTCCGCTTATGGACTTGCCAGAGAAAGATAAGGAGGAAGAAAATGAGTAAATCAGTATTAGTGATTGACACACCAGAGAATTGCGGAAAATGTAAATTTATAAGCGAATTTTGGTGCAGAGCAATGGATGGTAGGAGAGTTCCAAACAATGATGTAATCCCTAATTGGTGTCCATTGAAGCCACTGCCGGAGAAGAGCGCTACCGAGAATGATATGACGGATTATCAGTGCGGGATGGTCGATGGCCGAAATCAGTGCATTAATGAGATTATAGGGGGAGAATGATGCATGACAATAAATATAAACGAAACTGTGAAAAAGTGTAATGTTTGCGGCAAATGGAAAACCACAGCGTATGAACCGGATTATCCGATGCTTAATGATAGCTGTTTTAGGTATCCGAAAACAATTTTTATTTGCGAAGAATGTATGAAAAAGCGCGAAGAAAAGAATATATTTTTGTGAGGTGAAGTAGATGGAGAGATTAACACTTGACGATATGATAAAGGCACTTAAATGCGTTGCCAGCCAGGATACTGTAGGTGATTGCTATGCAGACCACGAAAATTTCATACATATGCATGATAAGCATAAACGCATTATCTGTGGAACTGGCGAGGATTTAAGAGATTATATCGGCGGGAAGGAAGCGGTTGGCTGCCCGTATTATCAAAATGCTTATGGATGCTGTTTTGAAGATGGAGAATTGTATTGGTTGAAAGATGTTGCAGAACTGTTGGAAGAACTGAAATCTTACAAATGCTTAGAAGAACAGGGTTTGTTTGTAAGACTGCCGGTTAAAATCGGTGATGATATTTATAAGATTCCGAGCAAAGCAAATTATGATTTAAATGTCCTGAATGGGTATAAAGCAAATAACAGAGTGTATCATCAAAAAGTTTACAGCATTGTATTTTCACAAAGTGGTTGGTTCGTACAGTGTGATAAAGACAGTATTCATGCCCCGAACGTTATTTGCGTTGATGTAGAATACGGGAAAACATGGTTTCTTACCTATATAGAAGCCGAGAAGAAGTTGGAGGAGATGAAAAATGACAATCGGTGAAAGAATTAGAGAGGTGCGCTTGCAAAACGATATGTCCCTCAGAGATTTTGCAGAACTTATCGGAGTTGCTGATACCACAGTCATGAAATGGGAGAAAGGAATCAGCAATATTCCGTTTGTGTATGCGATAGAGATTGCTGACCGATTCGATGTGAAATTAAATTGGTTAGCCGGATTGGAGGATTAATATGAAACCAGCAGAAGCATTAAAAGAATTAAGCTATGATAATACAGCTTATGGCGGTAAATGTACGCATGAAGTTAGACAAGAAGCTATTAAAGCGTTGCAAAAACAGATTCCAATGAAACCAAATAACATAAAAACCATTTTCGATTTTTCTGGCAGATATTATACGACAAAAGGTGACTGCCCGGTTTGTAATATAGAAGAACTTTATAAATCGGATTTTTATTGTAATAAGTGTGGACAGAAATTAGATTGGGAGGAGTGAAATAAATGAATCTTAGAAAAGCTACATTAACCGACTATGGAGTGCCGCCGGATGATATACCGGCGCTTCAAAGTCATTTCAGACACCTTGACGAGAATGACAAGTACAATCTTCTGCAAGTGTCAATCAAATATGCGCCAGGCATAGAAACGCAGATATACGACAGCATAGTGAACTGTATAGGATACCGGACAATGGAACGATTCCGAGATATGCCGGTATCCGAAAATGATTTCTACGGATATAAACGCAAAACTATGGCAGAATATTATCACTTGGCAAAATTGACCGGAAGATTATAAAATTGATAAAAAACTAAAAGTGGTGTAGAGGTATATAACCCCTAGTGTGGTATTATAGTGTATATAACTATAACTATGCTAGGGGATTTTAATTCAGAAAGGATATGATTGGATGTTGATAGGATGGCAAACGAGGAAAATTTAAAACCTTTTAAACCTGGTCGAAGCAGTGAGGAAGCAGCGAAAAACGGTCAAAAAGGCGGCATTGCTTCTGGTCATTCTCGCCGTCAAAAGAAAACCCTTTCTGAATTAGCAAAAATGATAGCTGAGAACCCTGCCCCGACTGCTGCAAAAAAGAAACTCACAAAGATGGGAATATCTGATGAGGATGCAAATAACAATGCCTGCATTGTAGCTGCTGTATACGATAAAGCTATTAAAGGAAATATGCAGGCGGTGGACAAATGGGAACAGTTGGTAGCTGTATCAAAATCAGACGAAAGCAAATATGAACTTCCTGCCAGAGTACTTGGCAAGGCGTTCGTGGATATTAACCGACAGATTAAGCCCAACATTGAATATGTATTCGAGGGCGGCCGAGGTGGTCTGAAATCTTCATTTGTAGCTTTTAAGATTATTGAGCTTATCAAGAATAATCCTCAGATGCACGCCTGCATTACAAGACAGGTGGCCGGTACTCTGAAAGATTCTGTATACGCTAACATGAAATGGGCTATCAACGAACTTGGACTGACGGAAGAATTTGAATGCAAGGTGTCACCACTTGAAATCAAGTATATTAAGACTGGACAGACAATATACTTCCGTGGTCTGGACGATGAAACCAAACTGAAATCTATTAAGCCAGAGTTTGGATACATTGGAATCCTCTGGAAAGAGGAAAAAGATCAAATGAAGGGAGACGCTCAGGAGCGTTCTGTTAATCAGTCAGTGCTTCGTGGTGGCGATGAATCCTATGATTTTTCATCATATAACCCACCAAAATCAAAATCAAACTGGGTAAACAGGATCAAGCTCACGCCTAACCCGAAAAGAGTTATCCATCATTCGAGTTATCTGGAAGCTCCGGCGGAGTGGCTCGGACAGAAGTTTATTGACGATGCAGCGCATCTGAAAGAAATCAATCCAGAAGCCTATGAGCATGAATACCTGGGTGTTCCGAATGGCGATGGCGGAAACGTATTTGAATATCTGGAGATTAGAGATATTACAGATGAAGAGATCAGTCGCATGGACAAAATATTTCAGGGGTGTGACTGGGGATTTTTCCCTGATCCGTATGCTTTTATTCGTTTGTATTACAATCATAACACTGAAAAGATATATCTCATTGATGAAATTTACGAAAATAAATGGAGTAATAGGAAATCAGCAGACGAGATTCTAAAAAGAAAATACGATGATTATACTATTACTTGCGATTCTGCGGAGCCTAAATCAATCAATGATTATAGAGACTTTGGACTTCCAGCAAGGGGTGCGATAAAAGGGCCTGGAAGTGTGGAGTATTCTATGAAATGGCTTCAGACAAGAACTATTGTTATTGACCCCAAAAGAACACCTAACGCTTACAAAGAGTTTTCAGAGTACGAATATGAAAGAGACAAAGATGGAAACGTTATAAGTGGATATCCTGACGAGAACAACCATTTAGTCGATGCTTGTAGATACGCAACAGAATCATTATGGAGGAGAAGAGGGACTAATGCTTAAAAGAGGATATAGCCTAAAATATAGACGAATATATAAAATCTGGCAGGGAATTCGTCAGAGATGCAATAACCCCAATGACAAAGATTATGAAGACTATGGCGGAAGAGGAATAAAGGTTTGCAAAGAATGGAATAAAAGTTCAGAAGCGTTTGTTCTATGGGCATTAGAAAATGGATATGCTGATAATTTGAGTATTGACAGAATAGACACAAATTCGGACTATTCGCCAGAAAATTGCAGATGGGCAACATGGACTCAGCAGGCAAGAAACAAAAGAATGGAAAAAATAAATTCAACTGGTGTTACTGGTGTTTCCATGGACAGAGGGAAATATAGAGCAACAATCTATGTAGATAATAAAAAAGTTGATCTAGGCAGGCATGACACGCTTGAAGAAGCAGCAGAAGCACGTAGACAGGGTGAGATAAAATACTGGGGCGTGAGTGCGTAATGGGACTTATAACAACACTAAAAAGGTGGTTTAACATGATTTTCAAAAAACAAGCCGAAGAGGACTTTAATATCCAGGCAGCAGAATTTCCAGAAATGGAATCACTGATTAACCGGTGCGCGAACATTTACAGGGGAGTACCGGAATGGCTAGATGATAAGAATAATATCAAGACAATTAATTTCGCGAAATCTGTCTGCTCAGAGACAGCTCGGCTCGCAACACTGGCGATTGGCATTCAGATAGATGGTTCCGCAAGGGCGGCATGGCTACAGGAGCAGATCGATAAAGTATATTTCCAGATTCGGCACTGGGTGGAATATGGATGTGCTTATGGAACGGTATTTATCAAGCCAAACGGCGAGAGCCTTGACATATTTACTCCGGCAGATGTGATGATTGTGCATTATGATAATCAGGAGATCAAAGGGATTATATTCAAAGATTCTTATACTGTTGGTAGAAAATACTACACAAGACTTGAATATCACAGGTTTGTTGAGACAATAGTGGACGGAGTGACAACCTATCCGTATTATGTTTCCAACAGAGCTTATGTATCAAAATCCCCTCAGTCAATCGGAGATAAAATTGATCTTAAACAGACCAAATGGGCTGACCTTATGGCAGATACGCCGCCGATACTCAAGGCAAACGGTGAGAAGCTAGACGGAGCTTTGTACGGAGTGCTGCGGACACCACAAGCGAACAATGTAGATATCAGCACACCACTTGGACTTCCGATATTTGCCGAAGCCATTGAAGAGTTAAAAGACCTCGATATTGCATACAGCAGAAACGTCGGAGAGATTTTTGATTCTCAGAAGATTGTTCTGGCAGATGATAGACTGCTGATGCCAAGCGGTGCACCTGTATCAGCCATGTCGCCACAGGGCATGGAGAACAGACGTAATGAGATGAGCTTACCGCATTTTGTCAAGAATGTATTCGGACAAGATGAAAAAGAGTTTTATCAGGAAATAAATCCGATACTCAACACAGATACCCGTATAAGCGGCATAAATGCCCTCCTTGGACAGATTGGATATAAGGTCGGATTCTCTAATGGATATTTTGTATTTAATGAAAAAAGCGGAATACAAACAGCCACAGAGGTAGAAGCAGGGCAACAGAGGTCTGTACAATTTATCAAGGACGTAAGAGACCAATTAGACAAAAGCATAAAACAAGTAGTATATGCGTTGAGCGTATATGCAGATTTATATGGATTGGCCCCAGTCGGTGCATATAAAGTTCAGTGCAACTTTGGCGAAATGGCATATTCTTATGAGAGAGACCGAGACAATTGGTGGAAGTATCGCTTACAGGGTGACTGTCCTCCTTGGATGTATTATGTCAAATTCGAAAATATGACAGAATCCGAAGCGAAAGCAATGGTCAAAGAAGCTCAGCCAGACGAACCAAAATTGTTTGGAGATGAATAGTTATGTTAAGCCCAGAATATTTACGGCAAATTACAGAGGGCAGTGAACAGATAGTAGAAGAACTGCATCAGTACATCATCTCTGAGATTGTGTCGAGAATGATGGCAAGAATTGGCAGAGGTGAGGATTATATTCTGACCAATGCCGATGCGTGGAGGATCAGAACACTGCAGGAATCCGGTGAACTGCTAGAGGACATTCTGGCAGAATTATCCAAATATACCAAACGTGAACAGCAGGAACTTCTTGAAGCGTTTGAAGATGCCGGAATCACTGCAATGAACTATGATGACAAGGTATACAAGGCGGCAGGATTAAGCCCTGTACCGCTCGAACAGTCGCCAGCTATGATAAGACTCATGGAGCGAAATATGCTTGCTACAATGGGAGAATGGCGGAACTTCACAAGGACAACTGCAAATGCGGCTCAGACGCTGTATATCAACCAATGCGACCTTGCATACAATCATGTGATGACTGGAACAGTTGGCTATACGCAAGCCATCAAAGAGGCGGTTAATAATGTTGTGAGTGATGGTGTTACGGTCACATATCCATCTGGCAGAAAAGACACGATCGAAACAGCAGTCGCACGTTCTGTCAGAACTGGAGTGGCGCAGGCGTGTGCTGATATTCAGTTGGCAAGAATGAAAGAAATGGGGTATGGTTTAGTACTGACATCGGCACATATAGGAAGCCGCCCAAGCCATGAAGTATGGCAAGGGCAGGTATTTTCTATAGACTGGGAAAAATTAAAAGAAATTAAGCCGGAGTTCTTCAAGGGGCAAGATACATCAGAATACCGTAAAATGTCAGAACAAAAAGTAAGCCAATATCCAGATTTTATTGAAAATTGTCATTATGGCGAAGCTGATGGAATATGCGGAGTAAATTGCAGACATCATTTTTCAGTTTGGGCGGAAGGGATGCCGAATCCCTATACAGAACTATCAGCGCAGGACAAAGCCGACAAGGGAAAACAGTATGAAAAAGAACAGCGACAACGTGCTTATGAGCGAAGAATCCGCAAAACAAAGCGTGAAGTCCTTGGAATGCAAGCGGCGGTTGATAACTGCAAGGACGAACAGGCAAAATTCGCATTACAGCAAGACCTTGACCGGAAGTCTTATCTTTTGCAGAAACAAAATGCTGCATACAAAGATTACTGCAAAGACAATGATCTAAGAGAGCTGCAAGACCGACTCATGATTGCTAAATGGAACCGCCAGAATGCTGCAAAAGCCAGAGAAGCGGCAAAGAGATATAAAACAGCAAAGGGGATTGACTGATGGATAGATGGGAATATTATAATCCGAATCCCGTTAAGGATAAGAGAACAGGAGATTGCGTTGTCCGGGCAATATGCAAGGCAACCGGTTTCGACTGGGAAACAGTATTCGCCGGATTAATGGTACAGGCGTGCGCTTTGTCAGATATGCCAAGTGCAAATTATGTCTGGGGAGCGTACCTCTATAAACGTGGGTACAGACGCAAGCTGATTGAACAATCAGAACGATATACCTATACAGTCAACGACTTTTGCACAGACCATCCGACAGGCACATACATTCTCTGTATAGATGGACACGTAGTGACGGTACAGAATGGCAAATATTACGATACATGGGATAGTGGTAATGAAATCCCGGTATACTACTGGGAAAAGGAGTAGCTAAATGAGCATATCAGAATTTGTACAGATCTTCCTCTCTATCTGCGGAGGGATATCCATTGTCGGAGGCGCGGCAGCCGTAATCTTTAAGTGGATTACTCCGGCATTTCGACTCAACAAACGAGTTGAGACACTGGAAGAACATGATAAGCGTGACTTTGAGAGTCTTCAGAGGATCGCGGAACGTGATTCATTGATTTTGGAAGTGCTATCAACCATGTTGGATAGTCAGATTAGTGGGAATAATGTAGAAGAATTAAAAAAAACAAAACAGAAACTTACAAATTATCTTGCGCAGAATCAACGTTAGCATTAGTAAGGGGTATGCTCATGAAATTATATGTGTTCACGAAGAAAGATATAGACAGATTCTTGATAGAGTGTAATTTCACACCGGACGAAGAAAGACTGTTCCGGCTGAGATGCAAGGAATATACGCTCGAATACTGTGCTGAACAGATGAATGTGAGCATATCTACCGTAAAGAGATTAAGCAGAAGAGTAAACAGTAAGATTATAAAAGTATGCTAAAAGGAGAGGCAATTTACCCCTCCTTCTTTTTATGCAAAATCTTCTTTTACAGCTCTTTCAAGCAATAAAATTACGTATTCTGGTGGATTTCTTTTACCGCCTTCCCAGTTTTCAATTGTCCTTTTGGGAATTTTGTATTTATCGGAAAAAGCCTGCTGGCTTAACCCGGAAATTAATCTAATTTCTTTGATGCTCATATTGTTCCTTTCTTTCTTCTTTTTATTTCCAACGCTTCACAATGCCTCCGTCGTAATGATCGGGCGTGTCCTCGTCCGGATTGATGCTTTCCAGCACGTAAAACTCCGATCTGTGTTTCTTTTCGCACCTTGTTAGATGCTCTCATTGTCCATCCGCTTCCTGAAGGGCTTCTTCTTTGTTCTCAAATTCATCGGTGAAACAATCACCGTCTGTATAATCCATAATTATATACTTCATTTTCCTGCCTCCTAGTTAATCCCGATAACTTTGACTCGGGTCTGTAAAATATCCTCCGTGGGCTCCAGGATTTCAAAGTCAACGATAAGCTCCTCGCCGTCCTGATATACGGCGATTGCTCCGGACTCTAACAGCTCTTCCCCGTCCCCGTCTCCGTACCAGAGCTGACCGAAATAGTATTCCTCTCCGACCTCTATTGTGTCGTTCTGTCCGTAAACGTAAGATAATGTGTTTAATTTTATCATTTTTTATTCCTCCTATCAATCCAAAACTTTTAAATACTGGCGGTGTCCGTTCATGTTTTTATCTAATGCATAAAAGCATGGTTTTTCGTTGCCCTGAAGTACTTCATTTATCCCGTAAGCAAAGCCCCAAGGAGCTGTTACCATTAAGCTTCCCATGGAATTTTCGAACACTTCCCAGCCTTCCGGGACTTCCACTGTCATTTCGTCCCAGCAAGTAGCTGTGGCTTCTGGGAATCCATATGTGTAAACGTTTCTTTTTTCAGCCGATAAACAACCGTAATTACAATAAATTTTAATTTTCATTTCTATTTCCTCCTTGATTTTTTGTTCTTCCCTGTTTCTGATATTATAATACCACTCAGTGGGTGATATGTCAATACTTTTTTGATACTTTTTTGAACTTCTTAGTTTAATACTTCTGTGTAAAAATATAATCAGAAAGGCGGTGTATAAGATGGCATTATATAACAATCCTTATCAATATAGTTTTGGCGTTCCTGGGCAGATGAATCAGTTCCAGCAACAGCCTGTCCAGATGCCGGCTCAACCAGTACAACAGCCCCAGCAGAATAACAATGGTATCCTGTGGGTATCCGGTGAAGTTGGTGCAAAATCCTATCTGGTAGCACCCGGGACAAGTGTTTTGCTAATGGATTCAGAGAGTGAAAAGTTCTACATAAAATCCACAGATGTATCCGGTATGCCACAGCCACTGCGGACATTTGAATACCACGAGATAGGCACTCAGATGCCACCTAAACAGCCTGTTCAGAACATGGATAATAAATATGTCACCAGACAGGAATATGATGATTTAAAGGGCAAATACGAAGCTATCATAAACCGATTAAATTCTTTTTCTGAACCTGTTAGGGCTAATACCGTGCAGGAATCAGCAGTCAAGGGAGGAAACGCAGATGAGTAATCCATTATTTAACGCACTTGGCGGTGGGATACCGCAGGGAAACGGACCAATGCAGATGATACAGCAGTTTATGCAGTTTAAGCAGAATTTTAAGGGAGACCCAAAGGAAGAAGTCCAGAAGATGTTACAGTCTGGGAAGATTTCTCAACAGCAACTTAATCAGGTCCAACAGATGGCAGGGCAGTTTCAACACATGTTGAAAGGAATGAAATAGTACATTACAATCTGGCCAGATTGATGTAAATACACAAAAAGGAGATTATATTATGGATGGAAATTATAGCTTAGCAGATATTGCCGCTGCTACTGGAAATGGTAGAAATAATGACGGCATGTTTGGTGGAGATGGTAGCTGGTGGATTATTGTTTTATTCATTTTTGCTTTCTTCGGATGGGGAAACAACGGCTGGGGCAATAATGGAAACGGCGGCGGATATGCAGCCACGGCAGCTACTCAGGCGGATATTCAGAGAGGATTCGACAACTCCGCTGTGATTAGCAAACTTGACGGAATCAACAATGGTCTCTGTGATGGCTTCTATGCCATGAATAATGGTATGCTTACCGGATTTAATGGAATCAACACAAACATCATGCAGACCGGCTTTGGCATTCAGCAGGCTATTAACGCTGACACTGTAGCAAATATGCAGAATACCAATGCGCTCCAGGCACAGCTTGCAAACTGCTGCTGCGAAACCAGAGAAGCAATTCAGGGCGTAAACTACAATATGGCGCAGAACACCTGTGCATTACAGAACACCATGAACAACAACACTAGAGACATTATCGACAGCCAGAACGCAGGAACAAGAGCGATTCTTGATTACCTGTGCAACGAGAAGATTTCTTCCTTACAGGCTGAAAACAATGACCTCAGACGTGCTGCTTCTCAGGATCGCCAGAGTGCGCTTCTCACAACTGCAATGGCTTCTCAGACACAGCAGCTCATTAATGCGATTAATCCAGCACCGATTCCGGCATATCAGGTTCCTAATCCGAACACATATTACGGATGTGGATGCAACACTGGATGTAATTGCTGATAACTTCATATTGAGAGTATCTTTCGATTGATTCGGATGTCGGCTTATGCCGTATTACACAGAGGGGCAGGCTGAGACCTGTCCTTTTGTGATATGAAAGGAGTATTTTTATGGCAGAATTTACAAATGTAGCTGCTCAGACTGTAGCAGCAAATGGAAACGTAGTATTTTCAAACACAGCAGTCAAAGGTTCTAACTGTATTCAGCACAGAGAGGGAAGCGGAATCATCACCCTGAGAGGACTGACTAACCAGTGCAAAGCGAGATTTTTCGTGGATTTTTCTGGTAATATCGCAATTCCAACAGGCGGTACTGTCGGAGCTATTTCTCTGGCTATTGCAATCTCTGGCGAGCCAGTACTATCCTCCCAGATGATTTCCACACCGGCAGCAGTAGACCAGTACAACAATGTGTCCACGGGCATTTATGTGGATGTACCTCGCGGATGTTGCGTTAATATCGCAGTAGAGAATACAAGCGATCAGGCTGTTTCTGTTGCAAATGCAAACATTGTTGTGACCAGAGAAGCGTAGGAGGTGTGATTATGAGAGATATTAAAGACTTATGCGCAAGAATCGAAGATGAACTTTCCAAAATCGCTGACAATGGACTAACCACCGGAAATCTGGAAATGACATACAAGTTGATTGATATGTACAAAGATATCAAGAATACGCAGTACTGGGATAAGAAAGTGGAGTATTACAACACTGTTCTTGATGAGATGCGTGGCGGATACAATGACGATTACAGTGAACGTGGAAGAAAGCGTGATAGCATGGGGAGATACAGCTCAAATGATGGCAGAATGATGCCAGATTACGACAGGAGCAGTTCTTATGCCAGACGCGGTGAACATTATGTCAGAGGGCATTACAGTCGTTCTGACGGACGGGATGCTTATGACGACTATATGACACAGAAACAGAGTTATCGTTCCGGCAAATCTGAAGACTGCAAGAGAAAGATGCTTGCTGCTCTGGAAGAACATCTGGACGAACTTACAACAGAAATGAGCGATATGTCCAAGGATGCAGAGTGCCGGGAGGAACGCGATCTTGTTAAAAGATACGTGGAAAAACTCCGGGATATGCTCTAAAAATACAAAAAGTGGTAGAGAGGTAGCTAAAAGAAATCTGTTATAATGTAATTGTGCAGTGGAAAGCACAACGGTTGTTTTAACATTTTCGTTTTAATCCTCCTTTCTTTAATTTAGTAGCTGGTGCGCACGCTTTAATGGAAAGTTAAACAGGTCCGAATCCTGTCGTGCGTATTTGCCGTCTGGCACGCAAGATGGCTCACCTCCTTGATTAAGGTTTTTATTATTCATACTTTTCTTTAAAAAAAGAAATAAATATCCGAAACAACTCGTGGCAGGCATAACACGTTAAATACCTTGCTAACCCGGGAATCCGGGTTATGTGGAATGTACGTTAATGGTAGACTGACAGGGTCGCGCTCTGGGTTCCGGTTCGATTCCGGGCGTTCCGCTTATTTGCTCAGAATTATGTTGTCTGTTTACAGGCGGCCGATGGTTCGGGTAAATTATCCCATGGGTAAAGGTTAACGCTTATCCTGTTAACTGCTGGGCAGTTCAAAAAGTGCAGTGAAATATAGCGCAGTTGGTAGAACAGCATCCGCATAGGGTGCGTGTCGGCGGTTCGATTCCGCCTATTTCATTACCCTGCCAGTGGTCTAACTGGCTTAATCCAATACCTGCGGCGGCAGGTCAATAAACACGACCAGGAGGATATATATGCAGAAACTTATTGACACATTAAAATCATTTGGAATTGAGATCCCGGAGGACAAGCAGGCAGATGTGAAGAAAGCACTCTCTGAGCATTATAAAAATGCTAAAGAAGTAGCGAAAACCCTGTCAAAAGTCGAGGGTGAACGTGACAGCTGGAAAGAACGTGCTGAGACAGCAGAAGAAACCTTAAAAAGCTTTGACGGTATCGACCCGGCGAACATTCAGACAGAGCTTGTTGGATGGAAGAAGAAAGCTGAGGACGCGGAGAAAGAATTCAATGCGAAAATCTACGAAAGAGATTTTGACGATGCTCTTAAAACTGCATTGGAAAATGTTAATTTTTCATCTCCAGCAGCTAAAAGATCTGTTACTGCTGATATCAAATCAGCTGGTCTTAAGCTTAAGGACGGAAAGATTCTTGGACTTAATGATCTGCTTGAACAGATGAAACAGGATGAACCTGATACATTTGTAGATGAAAGTCAGCAGCAGGCCCAGCAGCAACAGGCGAGATTTGCAACAGCGCGGATTGGACATCAGCAGACACCGGGAAACATGACAAAGAAAGATATCGAAGCAATCAAAGACCCGTCCGAGAGACAGGCTGCAATTGCTCAGAATATCCAGTTATTCCAGTGATTTTTTTACACCGACTATACGCCAGAGTATAGCCGCTAACCCAATACCTTAATAGTTATGGGTAGAAAGGATTTTTTATATGGCAGCAAAAGCTAATCTTATTATGAGTAATGATATCCAGGTCACAGCACGTGAGATTGACTTTGTTACCAGATTCGAAAGAAACTGGCAGCACTTACGTGATATTCTGGGCATCATGAGACCTATCAAAAAACAGCCGGGTGCTGTACTCAAGTCAAAATACGCAGAGGGTACTTTGCAGAGCGGAAATGTTGGTGAGGGTGAGGAAATCCCTTACAGCAAGTTTACTGTAAAAGAAAAGACCTATGCGGAAATGACTATTGAAAAGTACGCAAAGGCTGTATCTATCGAAGCAATCAAGGATCACGGTTACGAGAACGCTGTTCAGATGACTGATGATGAATTCCTTTTCCAACTTCAGACTGACGTTACCGGCAGATTCTATGATTATCTGAAAACCGGTACGCTTACTTCCACAGAAACAACATTCCAGATGGCTCTGGCAATGGCTAAGGGTCGCGTAGAGAACAAATTTAAACAGATGCACAGAAATGTGACTGGCGTTGTTGGATTTGTGAATATTCTGGATGTATATGAATATCTCGGCGCGGCTGAGATTACTATTCAGAATCAGTTCGGTTTCCAGTATATGAAAGATTTCATGGGATTCAACACAATCTTCCTGTTATCTGACAGTGAGATTCCAAGAGGACAGGTTATTGCAACACCTGTTGAGAACATTGTTCTGTATTATGTAGACCCTAACGAATCTGACTTTGCGAGAGCGGGGCTTGTATACACTGTATCTGGCGAGACAAACCTGATCGGATTCCACACTCAGGGCAACTACCACACAGCGGTGTCCGAGGCGTTTGCGGTCATGGGTCTTACTCTTTTTGCAGAATACATTGACGCAATCGCAGTAATCACCATTGACGAAACACCAACGCTTGGCACTCTGACAGTAAATTCCGTGGCTGGAACAGCAAGTGGTGATACAAAAATCACTGTAAAACCGGCTAAGGAAAATACCAACAACGTATATAAATACAAAGTTGCAACAGACGCAGTAACTGTTGGATATGGACAGAACCTCAGAAACTGGAGCACTTGGGATGGAAAAGCCGATATCACAGCGGCAACCGGACAGAAGATTACAGTGGTTGAGTGCGATGGAACATACAAAGCACTGAACGCCGGAAGTGCAAGCGTAACAGCGAAATCATAAATGTAGGAGGTAGCTGGCATGGCTTATGCAGATTATGATTTTTATACAACTTCATACTTCGGTTCGGTCGTGCCGGAAACCGACTTTTCACGCCTGGCGGAAAGAGCCAGTGATTTTGTGGACACAATGACGTTTGACAGGTTGGTGGACGGGCTGCCGGAAAATGAACGCTCACAGAAACGCATCAAAAAGGCAGTCTGCTCACTAGCTGAATTAATGTATCAGATTGAGCTTGCTGAAAAGAATGCTACCAATGCCGCTGTGAGCGGTACGTCAACTGCAATCGGGCCCGGTGGTAGCACGACAGGCGTTGTAACTTCTGTGTCATCCGGCAGTGAATCCATCTCTTACGCCACGCCACAGCAAAAAGCATCAGGTGCAAAGGAATGGAGTGCAGTGTATGCCGCTGCCGGAGATGTACAGAAAACGAATGACTTACTCTTAAAGACAGCTTTACCGCTTCTGATGGGAGTAAGGACGGATGAAGGGATACCGATTTTATATGCAGGATTTCAAGGTTGATATCTTAGGCTCTGAATGGAGCGTGAAGTTCGGGAACAAGAAACAATATCCGAGTCTGACAAATGCAGATGGCTATACTGATTTATCAACACGGGAAATTGTGGTTGATGACATGGAGACATCGCAGGGACAGATTGGAGTAAAAGCAGACCTTAAAAGTTATCAGAAGCAGGTTATTAGGCACGAAATCATCCACGCATTTCTGATGGAATCTGGACTTGATTCTAATTCAAATAGTGCTGACAGCTGGGCTACAAACGAAGAAATGGTTGACTGGTTTGCTATTCAGTCACCAAAAATTTTTAAAGTATTCAATGAACTTAAATTGATGTGAGGTGATAATAATGGACATTACAACATTAGGCTCATGTATAGCAATCGTTATGATTTGCTACATCGTAGGAATGGGCTGTAAGGCATCAAAAAGAATCTCTGATGAATGGATTCCGGTGATCATGGCGGTTACTGGCGGGATTCTCGGAGCAGTCGGAATGGGAATTATCCCGGATTTCCCGGCAACGGATTATATCACGGCGGTTGCAGTCGGTATGTTTAATGGATTGTCGGCCACTGGTGTAAATCAGGTTATTAAGCAGACAGTGCAGAAAGAATAATTAAGGAGAGGGTATCATGTACGAAAAAACTTTGACGATTTTCAATTATTATGAGAGTCCGACAACAGGAGATGCGTACTGGTATCCTCATGTTTTATCCGGTGTCGACCTCATTACGGACAGGGGGGCAATCCTTAAGAAGTACGGGCCAGACGTAACAGACAACGCACAGTTACACATCCATTATACTGTTCAGAATGGTGATAAAACCATTGCTGACAAGAATGGTAAGATTCTCCCATATGTACCGCCTAAAGAGTGGAAAAGACAGATTAACAACGCTCTGGAAGACACTATCACATTCTCAGATGAATCGTTCTTCTGGGAGGGTGAGTGGACTGGTGGAACAGTCACTGAAAGTGATTACCGAAATGGATTCTATCAGTACATGAATGAGAATAAGGATAACGTGTTCAAGATTACCAGTGTAGGCGGTCCGTATACACTGATTCCGCATTTTGAAATTTTGGGTAAGTAATATGAGCAAAATTCATCATTTTAAAGGATTCTCTGTAGTCGATGGAGATATGAAAATCAAGCTGAATATGAGTCGTTTTTCAAGGCAGTACCAGGAAGCACAGTATTTGCTGGATGGAATGGTCATGGACAGTATGATTCCATTCATGCCAATGATCTCAGGAAATTTTATTAACCGTACAAGAGCAGAAAGTACATCTTTACAAGGCAGTGGAAAAGTATGTGCGGCGGCGGCTCCATACGGACGCTTTCTGTATGAGGGCAAAACCATGGTTGATGAATTAACCGGAAGCCCTTATGCAAGACATGGAGCAAAAAAAGTACTTGTTAGTCAGTTCTCTGGTCAGACAGCAGCAAAGGAAAATCTTGAATACACCAGACAGGCTCACCCACGGGCACAGGCAAAATGGTTTGATGCCGCTAAACGACAATACGGTAGCACATGGATTCGCAAAGTAAAAGCACAAGCAGGAGGTGGACGACATGGCAGATAAGCCAATTGGCAAAGATGCAACGGGATATGAAATTTTGACAGACGCCATGAAGGCACTTCTGAACCAGTATCCCGGGCTATACGAAAATGAAACAATCAAATTTGAGGAACTCGGCAAAGAATCCGGAATCGCTTTCTCAGCAGACAACGGAGCTTTGATCTATTCAGAAAAGGAAGATGTATGTGGAGTAATGCATCAGGTATGCCAGTACCCGTTTTATGTGGTTTACCGCACAGCATCCGATAAGGAACGGCAGAAGTTATCTGTTCAGAAGTTTCTGGACAGTCTCGGTAAATGGATATGCCGGGAACCAGTTATTATAAACGGCTCTGAGACGCGCTTAAATGCTTTTCCAGAGCTTTCACAGGGGCGAGTGATAAAACGTATAACCCGTGATAATTCCTATGGTTTAGAGCCACAGGAGAGTGGCGTACAGGACTGGTTATTACCATTATCGGTACGCTACGAAAACACTTATGAAGTAATATAACAAGTAACAACCGGCTATCAATTAGAGATAGTCGCTAACCTACACAGCCTTTAAAGTTATAGGCAGAAAGGACATTTCTATGGCAGTTACAGGCAAGATTGACCGTAAATACATGGCTCATTATATTGATGCAGGTTCCCTCTGCGGAGGACTGACACCAAAATATGAGCGTCTTGGAAAGGACCTGGAAGAGTACAACATCGAGCTCAACCCGGATACCGAAACATCTAAAAATATTCTTGGAGAATCCACATTTAAACATAACGGCTACGAAGTTTCTTCCGACGCTGATCCGTTTTATGCAGACACTACTTCTGATCTGTTTGCAGCATTGCAGAAGATCGTAGACGGACGCCTCAAAGACGATAACCTCAAGACAAAAGCAGTTGAAGTCCATCTCTGGACAGAAGCCACAGCGGGCAAGTATGAAGCGTATCAGCAGGATTGCTACGTTGTGCCGACATCCTACGGTGGTGACACATCTGGTTATCAGATTCCGTTCACAGTTAATTACGTTGGAGAACGTGTCAAAGGTAAATTTGATATTACTTCCGGCTCATTCACAGCTGACAGCGAATAATTTTTAGGAGGGCGTAGAAAATGGCAAAAACAATTAACACAAACATTGATGATGGATTTCTTCTTTTTACATTCACAAACAAACAGGGAGAAGTATTTTCTTCATTTAAGATAAACCCTACTGACATTAACGTTGCAGCAAGAGCGGAAGAATTGGAAACTTTCTTTGAACAGGCTCAGGAATCTGTTAAAAATGTTTCTTCCAGCAAAGAGATGGCGGAGATTAATAAACAGATTGAGGACAAAATCAATTATATGCTCGGATACGAAGCATCTAAGGATTTATTTAAAGAACCAATTACCGCAACAACTGTTTTTGGAAATGGTCAGGTGTTCGCCTATATCGTTCTGGACAAAATCAATGAAGCACTTACACCGGAAATCGAAAAAAGAAAGGAAAAAATGCAGGCTACTGTTGATAAGTATACGGAGAAATACACAAAATGACCGCCTATGAGTTACCCACCTCACTAAAAATCAGTGGGGTGGATTTTTCTATCAGAACAGATTTTCGTGCGATTATTGATATTCTAATTGCCATGAACGACCCGGAATTAGACGAGCAGGCAAAAGCAGTTGTTATGTTACAGATCTTGTTCGAGGATTGGCAGAATATACCGCCAGAGCACTTATCTGAAGCCTGTCAGAAAGCATGTGAATTTATTGACTGTGGACAGGCTGATGATAACTCAAACAAACCAAAACCCCGTTTGATGGACTGGGAACAGGACGGAGATATGATTGTACCGGCAGTAAACAAGGTTGCCGGAAAAGAAATCAGAGCTATTCCGTATATGCACTGGTGGACGTTCTTCGGATACTTCATGGAATCTGGCGAATGCCTGTTTAACACGGTTGTTGGAATCCGTTCAAAAAAAGCAAAAGGTGAAAAACTAGATAAGTGGGAAAAGAAATTCTATCAGGAAAATAAAAACATCATTGATATAAAAACACGTCTCAGCGACGAGGAGCAAGCTTATAAAGATAAGCTGAATGAGATGTTGAACCTCAAATAGTTAGGAGGTGGACACATGGCTGCTGATGGCTCAGTCATTATTGATACCAGAATGGATACAACCGGTGTCCAGAACGGCGTGTCAGCAATCAAACAGTCATTTAATGGACTTGGCAGCGTAGTAAAAAAAATAGGCATACTGATTGGCGGAGCATTCGCAATTGGGAAATTGACCCAGTTTGGAAAAGAGTGTGTAGAACTTGGTTCTAATCTGGCAGAAGTGCAAAACGTGGTCGATGTTACATTTACAACCATGTCGGATAAGGTTAATGAATTCGCAAAGAACGCTATGACCTCAGCCGGGCTGTCAGAGACGATGGCAAAACAGTATGTTGGTACGTTCGGAGCAATGTCTAAGTCGTTCGGATTCTCAGAAGCACAGGCTTATGATATGTCAACGGCTCTAACACAGCTAACTGGTGATGTGGCATCATTCTATAACATCAGCCAAGACTTGGCTTATATTAAGCTGAAATCAGTGTTTACGGGAGAAACGGAAACACTCAAGGACCTCGGCGTGGTAATGACCCAGTCAGCACTTGACCAGTATGCGCTGGCTAATGGTTATGGAAAAACCACATCCGCCATGACCGAGCAGGAGAAAGTAGCTCTCCGTCTGGCTTTTGTGCAGAAACAGTTATCAGCTGCATCTGGCGATTTCATCCGAACATCTGACTCATGGGCGAATCAGGTGCGAGTGATGCAGTTACAGCTGCAATCTCTCAAGGCAACAGTCGGACAGGGATTAATCAACCTCTTTACTCCTGTTCTGAAAGTTATCAATATCTTACTCGGTAAGTTAGCAACTCTGGCAAATGCCTTCAAGTCATTTACGGAATTGATTACCGGAAAGAAGTCTTCTGGACAAACAGGCGCGAGTGGCGCAGGCCTTGCCGGAACGGATGCAATAGCCGACACAGCCGATCAATACGGAGAAGCTGCCGATAATGCTGAAAAGCTGGCAGATGCAACAAATGATACAGCGGACGCAACTAAGAAAGCCACTAAGGCAGCAAAGGGATATCTTAGTCCCCTCGACGAAATAAATAATTACTCAACGGATAAAAGCGCAGATTCATCGTCAAAAGTACCGGGTGCAACCGGCGGACTTGCGGATCAGATGAAAGATGCTGTACAAAATGTTGATTACGGAAAGATGGCAGAGGGTGAGACAGTCCTTGACAAGATGTCAAAACCGCTAAAAAAGATAATTGACAGGTTTAAACAGCTGGCTAAGTTAGTCGCAAAGGGATTCTGGGATGGATTAGGAGATTACGAGCCGATTTTTGACGGAATAAAAAAGGATCTTGATTCCATATGGAAATCTTTAAAGGATATCTTCACTGATTCAGAAGTTACTAAAGCAGCAAATAATTTTTTCGATTCATTTGCATATGCAATTGGACAAGTTGCTGGCTCATTTGCCAGAATCGGATTGACAATTGCGCAAAACATTATAGGCGGGATTGAGAAGTTTCTGAAACAGAATACACAAAGAATAAAGAACTATCTAATAGATATGTTCAACATCGGTGCTGAAATTTCACAGATCGTAGGAAATCTTGCAGTTGCTTTCGCAGATGTTTTCTCGGTTTTCGGCGGAGAAACCGCACAGCAGATCACAGCAGATTTAATAGGAATCTTTGCTGAAATCGGAATGGTTCTTACAGAAACGGCTGCAAAACTTGGCAGAGATATCCTTAACATGATTGCACAGCCTTTTATCGACAACAAGGACATTTTAAAGTCAGCAATCGAGGGCAGCCTAGGAGTAATAGAAACTGTAACAAGCGGGGTCTTAACAGTTGTTCAAAACCTTAGTGATGCAATATCGAGGTTATACGATGAACATGTAAAACCGTTCTTTGATTCTATAGCAGACGGACTATCAAGTATACTTGAAACTCTAATAACTGGATATAACACATACATTCTTCCAGTGCTACAAGGACTGGCGGAACAAATCAAAGGGCTGTTAGAGGGACCGTTGGGGGATGCTATCCTAAAAATAGAAGCATTTCTCGGTAAGCTCATTGATTCTCTGAAGCTTCTGTGGGAATCGGTGTTAGTGCCTTTAATTAACTGGATAATCGCAAATTTGCTTCCGGTTGTGGCAGAAATAATTGACGTTGTAGGCACTGTGGCAATCAAAGTCATAAAATCATTAATTAAAATTATTGGTGATGTAGCAGACACTCTGAGCGGAATCATTGATTTCCTTGTAGGCGTTTTTACGGGAAACTGGGAACTGGCTTGGCAGGGAATAAAAGAGATTGCGGATGGAATATGGAACCTTATTAAGGATATTATAACTGGCACATGGGACGTAATTAAAACCGTGACGAAAGGCGCACTTAAAATAATAAAAACCGTCATTAGTACTGCCTGGAACGCAATCAAGACAGCAACTTCAACAGTCTGGAATGCCATTAAAAAAACGCTTTCTAATTTATGGAGTGCTCTTAAAGCCACCGCGAATACAGTATTTAACGCAATCAAAAATAAAGTTACAGGTGTGTGGGATAGTGTAAAAAACAAAACATCCCAAGTATGGGAAAGCGTAACTACATTTGTTTCCGATAAAGTCGAAGCGATAAAAACCGCCATTACCGATAAGTTTAATGCCGCCAGAGATGCGGTCAAATCAGCATTTGAAGGTATCGTGGATTTTATCAAAAGGCCAATTAATCAGGCAATTAATATCGTCAATAATGCAATCGGAGTAATCAACAACGCAATTGGCGGAATCGAATCAGCGTTTTCTTTTGGTCCATGGAATGTACCTACACCATTCGGAACAAAGAGAATCGGGTTCCATGCAACGTTCCCGCGTGTCGGAACTATCCCATATCTGGCCAGCGGTGCAGTTATTCCACCGCGGAGTGAATTTCTTGCAGTATTAGGAGATCAGAAGAAAGGGAATAACCTGGAAACACCGGAAAGCCTGTTGCGTCAGATCGTCCGGGAAGAGTCAGGGAAAGGGCAGGGAAATGGAAACACTTACAATGTTACAGTCAATGCATCTGGCAGAAAACTATTAGACATTATCATTGATGAAGCGGAACTTAGGAGACGCAGAAACGGCGGTCAGAATCCATTCTTGTTAGGAGGTGTGTAAATGGCACAGGAGCAGTTTAAAATTGACGGGGTCACTATAAAGGCCCCTGACACATACAAGCCGGTGTTCGCAACTACATCAACGGAAAGTTCTAAGAGGAGCCAGGATCTTGTTATGCACAACACTCCGATGGGAACTATTGCCGGATATGACATGGAATGGGGCGAACTTAAATGGGGAGAGATTGCAACGATTCTTAACTCTATGATTAACAAAAGTCAGTTCACATTTCATCACAAAGACCCTCGAACCCCCGGCAAATGGATTGACAAGACGTTCTATGCATCTAATTTCAACATGGCAGCGCAAACGCTCAAAGACAATGAAGAACGATGGACAGGATTAACTATTAATGTAAGGAGCATTCGACCGGTATGATTAATGTTACAAATCAGTTAAAGACGGAATCTCTCTTAAATAGCAACTATTATGTTACGGCGAATGCGGTGCTGCGTGATGGAAGAATTTTAAGCCTGGGAAAAGAAGATTTTTATCTCGACGGAAACGGCATTGTAGATTCTTCTGATTCCGGGGATTTCCCGATAGGTGTAGCTATTGAAAAAACAGCAACATTGGCACTGGTCAATGATGATGATAGGTTCTCTGACTACAACTTTGCCGGAGCACAGTTCACTCTATTTTTAAATTTGCAACTATCTGATAGATTAGAAACCATTTGCCGCGGCACATTTATTGTGTCGAAAAAGCCTGCCACGTCCGATGAGATTAATCTCACTTTGCTGGACTATATGAGCAAGGCAGAGACAGATTACAACACAAATCTTATTTTTCCATGCTCTGCCAGAGAAGTTTTAGAGGATGCTTGTCAGCAGGCCGGGATTGTGTTAGGTGACGCAACATTTAAAAACGCAGACTATCAGGTACAGAAGAAGCCCGAGAACACCACTTTTAGAGCAGTAATTGGTATGGTTGCAGCTTTGGCAGGTGGCAACGCTCGCATTGACGAAAACGATAATTTGCGAATTATCACTTTTGACGATGGTGTTGATACCATAACCTTGGAAACAATTCCATGGTATGACATTAACGGAAACACTATTCTTGACATTGATAGCAACGAGATTGAGACAATTCTCGAGCGAAAAGGATTTAAGCCCAATTTTATCAATAACCTTACTTATGATGTTGATGATGTAGTTGTCACCGGGGTCAAATATGTGAATAATGAAACGGAATATAAGTACGGCACGGACGGATATGTCATCACGATTGACAACAAGCTTCTGACAGGAAATGAGCAAGTCGGTGTAGATTTGATTGGAAAAGAACTGGTCGGCATGAGACTAAGGCCATTCTCTTGTGACAGCATAGCAATCGGATACGCCACATTTGGAGATAGAATTACATTTTCCGACATTAAAGGCAATATTTACTATTCATATCTGACAGATGTAGACTTCGCATTCTCTGGCAGTACAAGCTTCTCTTGTAATGCAAAGAGCATGGAAGACATCGATGCTGACTATCCAGACAGCATGCAGGTCGAGGTCGACAACATAAAGAAAGATTCCGAGAAAAAGATTACTGCCTATGATGCAAAATTAAAGCAGATGAACGAACTGGCGGCCAACACCCTTGGGTTTTACTATACAGAAGAAGTTCAGGCAGACGGTTCAACGATTTCATATCGCCATGACAAACCTACGCTTGTCAGCTCTAAAGTAATCTATAAAACAGGCGTTGATGGATTTTTCTTGTCGGTAGACGGAGGCCGGACTTGGAAAGCTGGATTTGATAGCAACGGTGATGCAGTGCTGAACATTCTGTATGCTATCGGCATTCAGTCTGACTGGATTAACACTAGGGGATTCACGGCAAAAGACAATGACGGAAACATTACGTTCCGCATTGATGCAGAGACAGGGGCTGTCAATCTTAATGCTACAGAACTCACAATCAAAGGAAAAACGCCTGAAAATGTCGCAAATGCCGAGGTTGAGAAATTTATTACAGAAGTATATTCTCCACAGATTAAGGTTCTTCAGGAGCAGATTGACGGGCAGATAGAAGCATTCTTTGGAGACTATGTTCCTGATGGTAACAATGAACCGGCATCCACTTGGGCAGATGATACAACCAAAGAGAAACACTTAGGTGACCTGTTTTATATTGTAAACAACGAAGAATATGGCGGGCAGGCTTACAGGTATGCAAAGATTAATGGCGAATACAAGTGGGATTATGTAAAAGACACTGCGGTGGTCAAAGCTCTGGCTGATGCGGCGCAGGCACAAAACACGGCAAATGCAAAGAAAAGAATTTTCGGAGCAGAGCCGGTGCCGCCTTACGATATTGACGATTTATGGGTTCAGGGAAAGACAGGGGACATTCTTAAGTGTCAAAAGGCAAAGGCAGAGGGCGCAAGCTATGACGCCGATGACTGGGTGAGAGCATCTAAGTATACAGATGATTCAGCAGTTACAGCCTTTATCAAGGGCGTTTTTGCCGATACGATTGAAAGCCTCCAAGAGCAACTTGATGGTAAGATTCAGACCTGGAGTCAGAAAACAGACCCGGCGCTTGAATGGACAGAAACAGAAGAGATTCCGTGGACAGATGTTGATGGCAATTCCATTCTGGACGTAGGCGGAAATGAGATTTTAATTGTTTGGGAAAAAGGTAAATATATCCACAAAGGAGACCTTTGGCAGAATACTGCAAATAACACGCGTTGGCGTTGGGATGGAAATAAATGGGTAGAACAGGAAGTACCAGACTATCTGTTTGATAAGATTGATGGAAAAGCGGCAGTTTATTTTGAACAGCCTAAGCCACCATACAACATGGGAGATTTCTGGGTCACATCAAAAGCAGACGGCGAAGCTTCTATTAAAACAGCGGTTAGAAGTCGGTCGGATGGTGCATTTACCGATACTGACTGGATTGATTTCAAATATGTGGACAAAACCGATATTGATAATGCAGTCAAAGAGTATGACACAAGTCTTGGACAGGATGAAGTATTTAATAAGCTTACTAATGGCGGTGAAGAGCAAGGCATATATATCAAGGACAAGAAGCTGTATATTAATGCAAATTATATCCTTGCTGGTGTCCTTGCAGGAAAATTTATAAACGCTAAAGGTATTAAGGTTATTGACAGCGATAACCAAATCACGCTCCATATTGATGACAATGGAAAGGTACACATTGCCGCGACAGAGTTTTCGTTAAAAGGAAAAGCTGTATCCGAAATAGCAAAAGATACAGCGTCTAATACCGCGACTGAAATCGCGACAAAATACGCTACATTGAGCGTACTGCTATCAAATGAATTCCAAGGAATTCCAACAGATTCATCTGGCAAATATACTACATTTCCGACATGCAAAACTACGGTAACTGTACTGTATGGTGCTGAGAACGTGACCGCACAGTCAAATATTTCATTCTCTGCGGAAAACGGAATAAGTGGTTCAGCATCAGGGGCAACGTACACGGTCTCTGGACTGTCCGTGGACAGTGGCACAATCACAGCAACTGCAACTTACAATGGGATGACCGCAAAGAAAGAATTTGTAGTTGTGAAGCAAAAGCAAGGTGATACCGGAAATGGAATCTCGAAGATTGTACAGCATTATCTCGCTACGTCCAGTTCGTCTGGCGTATCAACAAGCAGTTCTGGATGGACAGAAACTGTGCAGACTCCAACACCGGACAAGCGGTACCTATGGAACTATGAGGAGACTTTCTTCACAAACGGGGCTAAGACGACAACACTTCCTCACGTGATTGGCGTATATGGAGAAAAAGGTAAAGACGGACAGGACGGAAAAGATGCCAGTGATATGACCCAGTTGGATATTTTTAATAAATTAACCAACAACGGGGAAACACAGGGGCTATATCTTTATAACAACAAGGTGTATCTGAATGCCTCGTATATTGACACTGGCGAGCTAGCGGGATGGGAAGTCGGATATAAAAAACTTTCGGCAAAAAATGGCACGTATGGAGAAGTAACGCTAGACGCTTCAACTGGGGAAATCTATTCAAAGACGGATACAGGAGTATATGTGCCGGGGTACGGGACGTTATATGGAACACGAATTAGGGGAATTGATCTTTACACAGGAACCGTGCATGCGGGATCAATCTCGGTTGATACCAGTGTTTCGGCGGCCAGTGTTTCGGCTGGTGTTATTAGCACAACAAAGACCATTGAAGCGGACGGAATTATTAAATCTAATAGTCATATCGAAGCAAGAAATAACGGCCATTTTTACAGCGAAGGTACTGGCACAGATTTAGCTGATGCATCTATTCGAGGAGATTTAACCGTAGCCGGAGTAAGTCGCCTAAATAAAAGCGTGCAAATGAGAAACATTAGTACTGGATCAGGTACTGATTTAGTATTAACCTCATTATCAATGACAGGCGGCGGTTTTGTATTTAAAAAGGCTTCTTCATCAAAACGATACAAAAAACATTTGTCTTTCATGGAAGAATCAGATGTAAAAAATCTTTATGATTTACGACCAGTATTCTTCGAATACAAAGAAGGCTATTTGATGGAAAACGACCCTGATAATAAGCGCAAGATACCCGGATTTTACGCAGAACTTGTGGAAAAGTATTTTCCTGATGCTGTCAAATACAATGAAAAAGGACAAGTTGAGGACTGGGATCCGAAAAAACTCCTTCCGGCAGTGTTCGAGTTGGTACGACTGCAGAAACAGCAGCTAGATTCACAGCAGGAAACTATTAATAATCTTATTGAAAGAATTGAAAAATTAGAAAAGGAGATTTAAGGTATGCCAAAGTGGACAGATTATACTACAAAAACTACAGTAGCTGATAATGATGAAGTAATGGTACTTGATACAGCAGGAAAGGCAAATAAACGCCTTTCACTGTCTACTCTTTCAGACTGGGTACTTGGAAGAATTGCCGACAAAGTATTCGAGAAGCTTCAGACGAACGACAAAACGATTCTGGGAGCGATTAATGAATTAAATAGTAACACCTCAAAGCTTGCCTTGAAAGAAAACGTGACCGATATACAGGCTTTGATAAGCAAAGCTTCATCTAGCACGTACATTCTGTTCCACCTCTCTGGTGCTAACTATACAGGGAATGATCTTCCTATTGATGCGACATATAAATATGGATCTGGAATTATTTTTTACCGTAATTCAAATTCATGCAAAATCGTATTATTTCCGGAACGAGCGAAGCCAGTCTGGAAAATGGCTAATTGGGAAAAATGGAAAGACTTCGTAAATAATACGGTCGATTAACGATAGATAATTCTTGGTCTTACTATAACTAATACTCAAACATTTTTATGTTTTTTAATTAATATAAGCTAAAACTCAAGAGCCTCTTCCCATTTAATTCATTAAAAAATGGAAAACTTTCGTAAAATCTCTACCTATTTATAAGGAACAGTGCAAAGGTTAATCAAGAGTCGTTCAGATACAATCATCACAAATATGTTATTTAGCCTTATCCGGCAGGCAATCACCTGTCGGATTTTTAAATTGGTACAGAGATGCCTTAACGCTAAATGCTATAATCAGAATTAGGTAAGAATCTTTGCGAAAGGAGCGGACAACATGACAACTGAACAAAAGAACGTCCTGAGAAAGATTATTTATGCAGTCGAGACCGGCGGGCAGGTCTATGGACAGCAGGATTATTCGGACTTCACAGAAGCCTACACCAATTCTTCTGAAGAACACGCAATTACAATCGGAGCAGGACAGTGGTACGCAACCGAAGCACAAACACTTTTGAAACGGATTCATGATGCAGATACGGCACAATGGAACAGACTGGACAGTATCGGATTATGGGAGCAGGTGCAGGAGACAGACTGGTCTTGCTTTAACATTTCCAGAAACAGCCAGTTTGCAAATTTAATCGTTCAGCTTATTTCGTCCAAAATCGGCGTTAAATGTCAAGATAACCTTATGGATGAACAATTAGTCACCTATGCAGATGAAGCCCTTAAACAGGGCGTTACGGACGCTAGAGCGCAAGCCATGTGCGTGAACTTTAGACATCAAGGCGGACTAGGGGCAGTAACAAGGATTTTGGCAAAGACCCAGAAACCATATACACTCGACAATCTCTATGCAGCCTGTCAGACGGACACAGGGAACCAAGTCGGGGCATATGAGAGCCGACAGAGATTTGTTTATAACGCATTAAAGACATATTTTCCAGAAAGTGAGGATAAGAGCATGAACGCAATTGACAAATTAATCCAGATCGCAAAGAATGAAATTGGATATCTTGAAAAAGCAAGCAATAGCCAGCTCGATAGCAAGACAGCAAATGCCGGAGAAAATAATTATACGAAATACTGGCGAGATATTAAGCCGGATTATCAAGGGCAGCCATGGTGCGCTGCATTCGTTTCATGGTGCATGATGAAAACATTCGGATTAGACACAGCAAAGAAACTTTTGAAACACTGGCCATACGTTTACTGCCCGACAATGGCAGATTTGTTTACTCTGAACAGCAATCCAAAAGTTGGAGATATTGTTATTTTTTATCGAAATGGCACATTTACACACACCGGAATCGTAATAAAAGTGTCAGGAGATCGGTTCTGGACAGTCGAAGGAAACACTTCTGGTGGCTCTACAATTATCGCAAATGGTGGTGGAGTATGCCAGAAAAGCTACTACAACAGCAACCTCCCGGGAACAAAATTCTGCACTCCAAACTACAGTTTAGTTAAAGATACAACACCAGTTTCAGACTCAGATACAGTCAAAAAACAGAACACCAGAGCCTACATTGCACAGATTAAAAAAGACACAAAATGTTATACAAAATCAAACAAAAACAGCTCATCTAAGCTGTTTCCAAAACTGAAAAAAGGTGCAGTTGTAGAGGTAATGAAATACACCGAAACAGACAGTTCCGGGCTGAAATGGTACTTCGTCAGAATCCCGTACCCGAATGATGATGGGTTCGTATTTGAGTTTGTCCCGAAGGGCGTATTTACCAGAATTTCAAAAATTTATAAATAAAAGCTCCCGGGGATAGCACCCCGGGAATCATGTTTCTTATAACATATTGTATCATTTCGTTTTGTAAATCCTATTAGTTCGTTGGACACACGTTAGTCACAAATAAAAAAAATCATTTCCTAACTGAATATCCTCTAAAGTACTGTATTTAAAGGACTTTCTGACATTTGCATAGTTCTAATTAATGCCCTAATTGAATACAATTAGAATAATGAAAATGAAATGAGTGAATTCCTTGCAAAATCGCTGAGAATGTTGATTTTACAAGGCTTTCACGCGTTTTTATGTTCTGAATTGTGATGAATAAAATTGATAAAATAAGATTCCGTTAGTCACAGTTAGTCACAAATGGGACTTTTATCTTTTCAATCTCTGTTCGGAGCTCTTCTAGTGTCCTGTGTCCATATACCGCGTTTGTAACATCTCCACCAAAAGAGTGACCCAGCATTCGCTTCCGGTCGTTCTCCCGGACGCCGTATTTTTCACATAACATGGAAAAAGTATGGCGGCAGTCGTGTGGCGTGTGTTTCGGATCGCCAACAATTCCAAGACGTTCAAGCGTAGGATAGAACAGAGCGTTGCGGTGGTGCTGCTGAGTATATACACAGAGCTTCCCATCTTGAGTAAGAACCTTTTGCTTAGCAAATTCGTATACCGCCGAATGAATTGGTACTACGCGGTCCTTTCCTGCCTTAGTCTTGATCCCGCCCTGAAAGTATCTCTCTTCCAAGTTAGTCGTCAACTTAAGTACTTCGCCGATTCTCCAGCCAGAATAACACATGATTAATATAAGCTGCACTTCCGGATCAGCAGAATTCTTCCAGAGAATTTTTAACTCATTGTCAGAAAATGGCGTTCCATGTTCAGTGTCGTCATCCGCGTTGACTTTTACATACAAAGCCTTGTTTTCTGTTACAATTTCTGAGTAAACAGCATATTTATACATCTGCTTGAACAGCGTAAGAATCGCCATGAGACTCTGACGCTTTAACGGGCAGTCATCAATGACTTTTTGCAGATCTGGCGCTTTTAAATCCTCGAATACACGATTATACAAAGCTGTACAGTTTGAGTAAGCGGTCTGGTAAGCTATCTTTGAACTATAAGAAAGTTTTGAACCCTCTGGAAACTTCCATGCGTAAAACTTCTTATATACCTCCGAAAACGTCAATTTCTTGATTTCCGGGTGTTTATCCTCGACACCCTTGATTGTATTGTAGTCAGCAATCAAACGAGTAATAAGGGTATCTACGTCCGTTGTAGGTGATATCTCAAGGTCTCGTTCCATCCCTGGCTGATATGTTCCTGCCTTGTATGCGGTCAGTACGGTAAATCCTTTAATCCAGTCGTCTACATAGCAGATTGCAGGCGGTCGGACGGGCTTTCCGGTCTTTTCATCCAGTACTGCCGGAGGATGGACCGCAAATGGATTCCTGCGGTTGCCGCCCAGGTACCGTATTGTTCCGAAACTGTTCGGGAGCTTCGGGTATTTCTTTCTTTTCTTCGCCATTTTTATTCCCTCTTTCTGTAGCTGTATTTAGGTATAAAAATAACAGCCGAACAAACTTTCTGACTTGCCCGACTGCTCCGAAGATGATACAATATGTTTTGCCAGAATATTACATTTCTTCGGAGATGTATAAACGCCACCTCGGTACGCTAATGCCGGGGTGGTTTTTATTAATTATGCGATTTCCAATTGACTCTCATTACAATTCCTACAATCCAATAAATTCCACCAGTGAAGATTCCTAAAATGAAAATCCAAAACCAACTTAAATACCATGGCATTTTCCGTCTTATATATGGCGTACCTGAACTTGCCGCTGAGGACGCAGAGGAAGACGCAGAATTGTTAATGACGATGTCTCTGTTGTTAGAAGTCAACTGCTCTACTTGCTTTCCGCACTTAGGACACACTACGCAGTCGTCGTCGATAAGTTCTCCGCAGTGCTTACAATATTTTTTCTTTTCATTCATGATAAACACCCTCCCGATATGTTTTCACCACGTTTCGCACTTTTTATGCGGATTATGTATTTTGTACCGCTGATTTTGCAATATTATGTAAAGTACGGTTATTCGTGGTATTTTTATTCTATCATTTTAAGAACATGTTGTAAAGATTTAGAACGAAATAGAGTGATTTAGATGAAAAAGAAATGTTTTTTTCTATAAAATAGTGAGAGTTCATGTATATCATTGGCAGTTGCCAAGGGGAAATATCGGTGGTATAATAGCAAAAGAGAACTAATGTTCGGTTCTATTTCCCACATCCGGACATATACTGTAGTGTAGGCGGTAGTTACGACAGGGAGGGTTATTTATGGATTATAAGAAAGAGATTATTGAAATGATAGAAAAATGTGATAATGAGGGCAAGTTAAAATTTGTCTATACGATTCTTATCAAATATCTAAAATCAAAGAAGCAAGGGGATTAACCCTTGCTCTTTTTGTTTAACGATGAAACTATTTGTTTTATTGCTTTCTTATCTTCTTTATCGAGTGCTTTATATTCCTCGATAAAGTCTAAGACGTCAGGTTCTGACATAAGATTTCCAATTATGGTTGCATAATCGTCATCGCTTTTAGAACCCATGAGGTATGTCGGTGTTACTTCCAGAGCGCCGCATAGAAGTTCGATAGTGTCCATATCTGGCTTGCACTTATCTTTTTCCCAGTCACTAATTGAATTGTGTTTTGCGTTGATTTTTTCTGCGAGTTGTTTCTGAGTTAATTTCTTTGCTGTTCTGGCTTGCTTGATTTTCTCGCCAAATGTCATTATCGGTTTCCTCCTTTCATGATTAATAATAATATAGAAATTTCGAACTGTCAATAAAATAATTTCGATTTTCTCGAAATTTATTCTTGACATTCGAACATTTCGAAGTTATACTGTAATTGTTCGATAAGAACGAAACTTAAATAGAAAGGAGAATTGAAAATGTGTGTTGGTAAGAAAATCAAGTCATACCTTGAGAATAACGGCATAACACAGACATTCGTTGCCAACAAAACTGGTATTCCTGTTCAGAAGCTCAATCTTTCTCTCAATGGAAATCGCAAATTAGATTTCGATGAATACGAATTAATTTGTGGAGCATTATCTGTTGGAACCGATAAGTTTCTTGAACCAAGGTTGCCAGAACGGAAGGGAGCTGATTGATTGAAACGTAAGGAGGTGAGAATACATGAAAGAAAAAACAGTTGCAGGACTTACAGACTATGCTTTAGAGATGCTTGGATATGATAAAGAAAAGGTTCTCAAGGCAGTAGAAAATTGCGTAATGGCAATGGGAGAATTGACAATCGCAGAAAGCCAAGTTGCCCGTAAGCATCTGGACTCTGTTATGGAAGAAATGTATAAGCGGAGTCCAGACACCTTAATAAATACTATTCAGCCTCGTTTATAATCTTATTTTCATGAACGACAAAATTATAAGCATAGTTATAGGCTTGTACATACTGGTTGGACAGTGACAGTACATCAGAAGAATCAACTTCATCTTCACTGTGCAATTTGGTAACCTGTGCAGTCGCTTTGATATAAGCTGAAGCAATATTATGTGCAGCCAATTCAGGATTCACAGTACGAATCTTAGCAAGTTCACAGTGGCTTAATCCAAAATTGTCAAACATAGTAGCGTCCTCCTTTCCTCAATACTCAGCATGCCAGTGCCTGTACTTACAGGATAGGAGAACAAATATAAAAAGTCAAGGTAGGTAGGTGAAAACAGTTGAACAGATCAACAAGGAGAAAATTCCGGTCCCTGGAAAGAAGAATTGCCAGCCTTGAATCGCAACTTCAAGACCAGCAACAAATTATTTCTTCTCAGTGTCCGAAAGTCCGCCCTGAATCACTTTTAGAACGGGCGGTTCGTGATGCTCAGTCAGGTGTTCATATTCCAGCATTCCGAATGAATCTAGGTAATCGAACATTATTTGAACAGAAGACTGAATAGATGTATTTACGGCATTTCTGATGATTTGGAATTGTTCTTTTGATATGCAAGGTTCGTCTTCCGGCAGACCTTGTAACAGGCTCTGAGCAATATTAGCGGAATTTTCCGACAGGATTCTTTCAACATCAGAGTTAATGACCGACATAAATTCATCATAAGTCATTTTTTTAATACCTCCTTTCCAAAGGAGAGTATAACACAAAAACAAAAAAACGAAACAAAGAAAGTGATTTACGGATGACTTTGGGCTACGCAATCGCATTGAGGGATAAAGAACAAAGGAGGTGAAGAAAAATGTTAGACTGCACCGTCAGCGAAAATATTCTCGGCCAGGTTTCAGTTCAACTCGAAATGACGAGCCACGACTGGTCGAAATTAAAAATGTCCGGTGTGTGGAGTCAGATGGAGCAGATTCTAATGGAATCTGAAACACAAAGTAGCCGCTGTTTCCACCATATCCAGACAAACAAACCGGAAGAGACATATTGTACAAGCTGTCGGAAGAAACAGTTTTTCCACCGATTTTCCGGTCTGAAGAAGCAACGATAGTTGGTAACTTATTGCATGGATATGTAATTCCGTTAATAACAATGGATACATCTGTAATTGATATTACGGAATTTGAGAGATTGTCAAACTGGATATAAGCCAAAGCCAGTTGTTTTTCTGGGCTATATCCAAAATAAGGCAAGCTTAAATGAAGATTACGCCGTGATTGAAATAATTGCCAAGCAGTTCCAGCAGACCCTATTAACCCAAGGATAAAAGAAACATTTTCAAACGTAATGATTCCTTTAGCCGATTTTAAAATTGAAATAATTTGATTTATTTTAATCACCTCCCATATACAGGGAGTATATCACAAGAAAGGAGTGAGCGCATGTCAGAAGAAAAGAAAAATCTTATCAGAGATGTGACAACCCGTCTCGATAAGCTACCGGATGATAAAAAGAATTATCTTCTCGGGTACATGAACGGAGTTATGGATAATGAGAAAATTCATAGTTCCAAGAAAGAAGTAGTTAATTCAAATCAGAAAGGATAAGTATGAACGAATTAAGAATCACAGAGTACAAGGGCATTCGAGTTCTTACTACTCAGCAAATTGCGAAAGCGTATGAAACTGATAGGAAAGTAATTTCCTACAATTTCAATCATAATAAGGAAAGATACGCAGAAGGAAAACATTATATTTGTCTTACAGACGATGAATTAAAGGCGTTTCGTGAAATTCACGATTTGCCGACCAATCTCAATAAATTATACCTCTGGACAGAAAAAGGAGCTTTTCTCCATGCCAAGTCGCTGAACACCGATAAAGCGTGGGACGTATACGACAGGCTTGTCGATACATATTTTGAAAAGCCGCAGGCAAAACAACTTTCTCCAGTGGAAATGATGCGTATTCAGCTTGGAATGATTGACGATCACGAGAACCGCATTAATAACCTTGAAAATACCATGACTATTGACTACGCACAGCAGGAATCTATTAGAGACTTAGTGTCAAGTGTCGTAATCGCTCACCTTGGTGGGAAAGAGTCAAATGCTTACAAGGAAATTGGCAAGAAAGTATTTGCTGAATGTAACAGGGATATAAAGATTTACTTCGCAGTAAATGCCCGTAATAACATCCCTAAGCTGAGATTTGAAGAAGCTATGGAATATGTTAAGAACTGGCATCCATGTACAAATACAGTAATGTGTATCAGGGACTGCAATGCTCAAATGTGTATTGAGTAGAAAGGAGCATAAATGGACGCATTACAATTTAATAAAGCCGTCAGCCAGCACTGCAAAGAATCTGGTGGAGACTGTTGCAAATGTGACCTACGGCTTTACTGTTACCTATCGCCAAGTGAGCGACCAGATGAGTTAGTGAGCCTGGTTATTGATTTTTTGCATAACCACATTGAAAACCATGGTCATTATACCCATCACAGCGCGGCTTCATTTCCGTGTATTGATGATATGGACATGAGCACCGCAGTAGGCGGCGACTGTTACCAGAAACCTCATACTCTTCATAAACAGTCACATGCTTGTGAATCTTGTGGCAGTGATACAGTCGAGTGATTGTTTCAACCATATAATTCCCCTTTCGTTATACTCGGCATGTCGGTGCCTGTAAAAGCATTATAGGTAGAGGGGAAAGGAAATACAATAGGTGATAAATAATGGGAGCAAATAATTTTACGCATTTTACCGGAAAGAAATCTCCATTCAAAACTCAAAAGAGAAAGAAGAAAGCAAAGGTAAAAAAATTCATAAAAACAAATATGAAAGGAGCATGAAATGAGTGAAGTTGATACTTACATCAAAGAAAATGCAGAAGTTCATCAGTTTGCCGCAGAAGTGGCAAGAATCATATCTGGTATTCCGCAGATGCCGGAGTTCTCAAATGAGCGTCTGACAGTATCAGACGTGAGCAAAATGACAGGCATTCCTACACCATCTGTCAGAGCAGGAATCATTTATGGATGGCTGCCTATCGGCACGGCGTATCGTGGGAACAAAGTTATTCACGACAGAAAAGGTTCTGGCAGAATAGAATTTGTTATCTCTCCAAGAAAGCTCTGGGAAGAAACAGGATATATCTGGAGAGGAAAAGAAGCATTAAAGTGATAGTGCCCCGGCGGTGAAGCCCCACCAACCGGAGCGTTGCACTTACTAAATCGCACTTAGTAGGTACAGGTTAATTATAACTTCGTATCTGCTAATTGTAAATACCAAAAAGGAGAAATTAGCACGATATGAGCAGAAATAGCACAAATAAATGTGAAAATGTTCCGACATGGGACGAACTTGAGTTCATTCTTGCGACAGAAATTGTCGAAGAAAGTAGAAAAAAAGCAAGAAAATGGTTTATTGCATGGTTAGTCACAACTGCCGCACTGGTAGCCAGCAACCTTGCATGGATTATGGGAGAAATGAAATGAAAGAGTATGCGCTGATTGCTGTTTGTATGCTTGCCGGGAAATATGTTGATGTGCCTATCTGGCTGAACATCTTTTTTGGCATCTCGGCAGCATGGGCGGTGCGCCAGATGAAAGCAGACTGGCAGTAGGAAATAAGGAGGATAAGGAAATGTTCGAGAAAGAGATCGATGAAATTTATGAACTCTGTAAAAGAGTTGCGAATGAAGTTCCGACAGCAAGCGTTACATTCGATTTTTCAGGCTACGGCTTGGAGGTAAGAGGGCTTAAAAGAAAAGAGGACGTTAGACTTCCTAAAGGCGTATTTAAGTGGGACTTATATCGGAATGTATCCTTTAATTCTTTTTTTGAGAAAGAAAGCCGTGAAAGTCTCAAAGTAATCAAAACTTTCTTGCTGGAACTTCTGATAGATGGGAAGTGTCCAAATGAGTAAACAGATAGCAATTATGAAACTTCTTCCCAGTCTGGAGATAGCAGGATGTATTAACGAATTGCTCAGAGAGCTTCAGTCCAGAGGGGATCACATATTGGATTATGAAAACTGCGATATGTCTCTTGACCATGTGGAATACCACAAATCCGAAGATATCGACGGGGAGAAGTTCGGAGACGCTTCAGATAATCTGTACTGCTTTTTTAAGGCGGTGTGAACATGGATGAGAGAATTAATGAGGTTCTGAGATTGATTGATATACAACTTGCCACAGTCCCGGATAACCCTATCGAAGAATCATACAAGGCAAGAACGTTAGCGAGCTACGTACAGGCTCTGAACGGGCTTTTAACGGCTCAGAAATCATATAAGGAGGAAAGCAATGAGTGAATTTGAAATCCGTATTCCGGCAAGGAAGAAACAGCCTGTAACCGATAAGGATAACCCAGTTGTGAAAGTATCAGCAGGTGCATACAACGCACTGGTTGAAATCTATAACGAATCAACCTTATCAATGAAAGATATTGCGAGTTTGCTGATTATTGAGAGCAGTAAGCATGTGGTTTATGACAAGGAGGAATGACAGTGAATATATATGAGAAGTTAGGTATTATTCAGTCAAAGTTGAAAGCCCCTAAAGGACAGTACAATTCCTTCGGGAAATACAAATACAGGAGCTGTGAGGATATTCTGGAGGCTGTAAAGCCACTTCTGGCAGAAACAAAGACTGTGTTAAGCGTCACAGATCGGATGGAAGTTGTTGGTGACAGAATATATGTCAGAGCAGAAGCTCATCTGAACGACTGTGAAGATACCGGCGAGATTACAACTGTTGCTTATGCAAGGGAAGAAGAGTCAAAAAAAGGCATGGATTCTTCCCAGGTTACAGGCACAGCGTCATCTTACGCAAGAAAGTATGCACTGAATGGTTTGTTCTGCATTGATGACAACAAAGACAGTGATTCTACTAATACAGGCAGCAGCGGAAAAACAGCAGCTAAAAAGCCAGAATCAAAAGAACCTGTTGAGATGATTACTTCAGAAAATGTAATGAGCATCCAGAACATCATTGACAAATATCCGAATTCTAACTTGTTTGAACAGATTAAAACTCGTTTCAAGGTAGACGATGTGAAAGGACTCACAAAAGAAAAAGGGCAAAAATGTCTCAAAATGTTGATTGAGTACGATAAACAGCATAGTGGAAAGGAATAAAAAATGAACAAAGTTATTCTTGCAGGACGATTTACAAGAGATCCAGAAGTCAGATATACAAATGATGGAACATCAATCGCAAGATTTTCCATTGCAGTCAATAGAAGATTTGTAAAAGAGGGTTCTGATCAGAAAGCTGACTTCCTTAATTGTGTTGCATTTGGAAAGTCTGCGGAATTTATCGAAAAATATTTCAGAAAAGGAATGAAAGCAGATTTATCTGGAAGAATCCAGACAGGATCCTATACGAATAAAGACGGCGTGAAGGTATATACAACAGATATTGTTGTCGAGGAAATCGAATTCGGCGAAAGTAAAGGTTCTTCACAGGCACAGACAGCATCACCTACACCGAATCCAGAAGCCGACCCGGACGGCTTTATGAGCATTCCTGATGGTATCGACGAGGAGATGCCATTTAATTGATACAGATTGATAGCAGAGAACATCAGAAAGTTATTGATGGTATTAAAAAGGTATTTGACGAGGCAGGGGAAAAATGGTTCGTGTCAAAGCTGTATGTGGGTGATTACATGAATTATGATAACCCACGTTTAGTAGTTGATAGAAAACAGAACCTTGCAGAGTTATGCGGAAATGTATGTCAGCAGCATGAAAGATTCCGATCTGAAATTATCCGGGCAAATGAAGCAGGAATAAAACTTGTCTTCTTATGCGAACACGGGAAAGGAATCGAAAAGCTGGACGATGTTCTCTGGTGGGAGAATCCCAGGGCGAAGAAAAGAGTTAAAGAGAATGGCATCTGGGTAGAGCAGGAACAGAAAGTTATGCATGGAGATGTCTTATATAAGATTCTTTGCACGATGCAACGCAAGTATGGTGTTGAATTTCTGTTTTGCGACAAGAAAGACACTGGCAAAAGAATTTTGGAGATTCTGTCAAATGAATAAAGAAACAATTAAACAACAGAATAGCATGAGGGACGTTCTAAGCAGATATGGCATGGTTCCAAACAGAGCAGGATTCGTTCGGTGCCCATTTCATCCGAAAGATCGTACTGCATCCATGAAAATCTACAAAGACAGCTATTATTGTTTCGGTTGTGGTGCAACAGGTGACATATTTACATTCGTTCAGAACATGGATAATTGCGATTTTAAGACAGCTTTTGTCATACTTGGGGGAACTTACCAGAAACCGAACTTCTCTTCCAGAATGGCAATATATCACCATCAGAAACAGATGGAAATGCGGCAGAAGGAAGAACAGAAGAAAAAGGTTGAGCTGCAAGAATGCTTGTCGGATATAGATTTCTACAGAGCTATCCTTGGCAGAGTGAAACCATTATCTGACGGATGGTGTGAAGCATGGAACAGGTTGCAACTTGCGCTATATCATCATGGATTCATAACAGGACTGGAAGAAGGTGATTAAAAGTGGAAATGATAAACAAGCTCACGAAGGATTCTATTCTGGACGAAGAAGTGTTTGACGAGATATTCAGCCAGGAAGACGAGATATACAAGGCACGTCTTACACTGACTCTTCTGGACAGAGCCAAGGAGCTTGGCGTGAAGAAAAAATTTGAAGATTTGCTGAAGGCTTACACGAAAGTGCAGAAGCAGATGATCGAGAAAGAGAAAAACAATAGAACAGTGTCTATGCTGGACCAGTGGACTAATTTCTCCGATTGTGAATATGACAGAATGAAATGTCTTAACTGGATAGCAGATGATGACGGAATCAGAATATCAAACACAAATCCAGGATCACCGGACATTATAGCCTGTTATCATCCTATTCTTCCGATTGAACGAATGAAGAATCTGGAGACTGGGGAAGAACAGATAAAGTTAATCTATAAGAGGAATAATAAATGGTCCGAGGTTATTGTGCCAAAAACCATGGTTGCATCAGCCAGTAAAATTGTTGGTTTATCCGCGCTTGGCATTTCAGTGACTTCTGAGAATGCGAAGTTCCTTGTCCGATATCTGTCAGATGTAGAAAATGCCAATGATGATTATATCAACATCCAATATTCCTCTAGTAAAATCGGGTGGATTCGAGATTATTTCCTGCCTTACGACAAGGATATCGTATTTGATGGCGATATGAGATTTCGGCAGTTATACGAAAGTATCAGTGTAGGTGGCAGCAGAGTAGAGTGGTATGAACATGTAAAAAAGGTTCGCGCTACTGGAAGAATTGAACCAAAAATCATGTTGGCTGCAAGCTTCGCCAGTATTCTGATCAAACTGGTCGGTGCTCTTCCATTCTTTGTAGACCTCTGGGGAGAAACTGAGGGTGGTAAGACTGTGACGCTTATGTTAGGAGCTTCCGTCTGGGCGAATCCGGGTGAATCACGATACATAGGAGACTTCAAGACAACAGATGTGGCTCTGGAAGCAAAGTCTGATATGCTCAACAACTTACCGCTGATCCTGGACGATACTTCCAAAGTGTCGGCTAAAATCCGGGATAATTTCGAAGGAATTGTATATGACCTGTGTTCTGGAAAAGGAAAGAGCCGTTCCAACAAGGAGCTGGGTGTTAATCGGGAGAATCGCTGGCAGAATTGTATCCTTACTAACGGTGAACGTCCACTGGCCGGGTATGTCAGCCAGGGCGGAGCGATTAACCGAATCATCGAGGTTGAGTGTTCTGAGAAAATATTTGATGATCCGCAGCTTACCGCAGATACGCTTAAAAAGAACTACGGGTACGCAGGAATTGATTTTGTGAATGTAGTTAAGGAAATGTCCATTGACGATATAAAAGCCATGCAGAAGCATTTTCAGAGTCTTATACAGGATGATGATAAAATGCAGAAGCAGAGTATATCAATGAGTATTATCCTGGTAGCAGATAAAATCGCAACAGATCAGCTGTTCCATGATGGCCAGTACATTGACATTGAGACGGCTAAGAATCTTCTGACAGAGAAAGAAATGGTATCTGAAAACGAACGCGCTTACTGGTTCGTGCTTGATAAGATTGCCATGAACGGAATTAAATTCGATGATAACCCAGATATAAAAACAGAAAGGTGGGGAATTATCGACAATGATCCGGTAGAAAAAACGTCAACTGCAATAATCTATAGCGCAGCGTTTGATGATTTATGCAAAATCGGAAGATTCTCCAGAAAAGCATTTTTGTCATGGGCTGTCAAGAAAGGACTTGTGGAAACCGACAGCAGAGGATATCCGACCAAAGCAAAAAAACTTGACGGAATTGTCACCAAATGTGTGTTCTTGAAAATTGTAGATGAAATTCCAAAAGGTTTTGTGAATTGTAATGATGATTTTGAGATTACAGACGATATTGTGTTTGATTAACAAACAATTCGTCCAAAAGGTAACCGGGTAACCTAGGTAACCTTTGATTCTGCATATATATATTTGAGTATTTATATGCACATATTGAGTATAAAAGTTTCCCTATATGAGAAAGTCAGGGTTACTCGGTTACTCGGTTACCTACCTGTAAAATCAATGGTTTACACGAATTAGTACGGTTACATCTCGGTTACTGTGGGTTACTTATATTAAAATAATATAAATATATTATATTTATAAAATAAAATTAAATAGAGCGTATACAGTATATTGTATACAATATTCAAAGGAGATGATAAAAATAAAAGTAGAAGCAAAGGATATTCCGTATATTCAAAAATTTATGACTGAATTTTGGAAAACTATAAAAGATTTCTATTCAGCCGAACTTACAGACGAATATTCTAAGCAGGCCACTGATCGTCTGATAGAACTTGGAGAGTATGCGGAAATGTGCCCTGATGATAATGATAAACAGTTTATTAAGAATTGTCTAGTTGCTTTTAATAAATTATTAGATTCTAGGCAGAGGGAAGTGAGAAAGAATGTGCAACACTAAGAATAAATACGAGCAGGGACAGGCGCTTAGAAGAGAAATCTATCTGTATATCGTCAGTTATATCAAATTGGTTGGATATGCACCGTCGATCACAGAGATTTCTGAAAAGGTAGATGCCGGGAGAACTACGGTCTGGAAACATATCAATCAGTTGATTGATGATGACCTGCTCAGAACAAACCACCCTAGTACCGACAGAGCATATACTCCAGTTGGGTACGGAATAAGAAAGATAAGCAAGGAGACAAAATGAAACTTTATGACATTGTTGCAGCAGACGGTGAATTTGTAGAGTCCTTGACGCAAAGAGAAATCATGAATAAATTCGGACTTACAAAATGCAGATTCCGTACATTCTTGGATAACAGCTATCTGATTGACGGCAAATATTGGATAGATGACTCTGCTGAAGATATGCAGGTGACTAGAAACGGATGTCGGAAGATGTTAAAACAGTTTGATGCTTTAACAGAAGACATAAGGAGGGCTGTTGGATGGGAAAGTTAAAAATCAAGCAGAAAAAGAAAGCATTCATTCCGTATACGAATCAGCAGGCTCATATGTTTGCGCAGTCTATCCAGAACTGCCAGAAAGAGCTTAAAGAAATGGAAAAGAAAGCCTATGAAGATGGTTTTACCGTTGGTGAAGATTGGAGTAATACGATTAACACTGTCACAACCATGATGGCTCTGAGACGTTTATATGGCTTTTCTACGAAACGATTGCTTGATGTGATAAGAACTGCCAATGGGTATGTTGAAATGGCAAACAGGGGGCGAAATGAGCGTTCTGAGCATGATACAAGACATTGAAGAGAACACAGATGTAAGATTCGATGAGATGAATAAGAATCTGGTTAAGAAGATGGGAGAATAGGATGGATTTAGAACAAAAAGCAATTGAGAGAATTCGACTTGCATCTGATCTTTCGTTGAAACATTATGGAAAGCCACTTGTATGTACATATTCCGGCGGGAAAGATTCTGACGTAATGTTAGAACTCTTTCGTAGGGGGGGGCATACCATTTGAGGTACACAATAGTCACACCACGGCAGATGCACCGCAAACTGTACGGCACATACGAAAGGTATTTAAAAGTCTGGAAGAAAAAGGAATTAAATGCGAAATAGAAATGCCGAAGTATAAAGGTGAACATATCACGATGTGGAAACTGATTCCATTAAAATTGATGCCACCAACAAGACAAGTTCGCTACTGCTGTCAAGTCCTTAAAGAAGCGCAGAACACAAATAGATATATTGCTACTGGCGTGAGATGGGCCGAAAGCAGGCAGAGAAAAGAAAGAGAAGAATTTGAAAAAATTGGTGCAACAAAGGCAACTAAAGAAAAATTCACATCAATTATGCTAATGAACGACAATGACGCCAATCGCAGAATGAACGAACTTTGTATGCAGAAAAACAAAATGGTTGTTAATCCCATCATTGACTGGAAAGATTCTGATATATGGGAGTTTATTAATTCAGAGCATATAGAAGCCTGTGAATTGTACAAATGTGGATATGACAGAGTTGGTTGTATTGGCTGCCCAATGGCTGGGAGTAAGAGATATAAAGAATTTGCAGATTTTCCAAAATACAAGCAGTCTTATATTAGGGCGTTTGGGAGAATGCTAGATGTTCGAAAAGAAAAGGGGCTAGAAACCCAATGGGAGACTGGAGAGGATGTATTTAGGTGGTGGATGAATGATGACAATTTAGATGGACAGATGGAATTATCTGATTTTATTGAATATTAAAATCATGGAGGACTGCACAATAGCGTGTCAGTTGCTTACATGGGGAAAGTGAGGATGGAAATGAAAAAAAATAATTACACTTCATTTTTCAAAACGAAACCAAAGAAAATAGAGAGATACATTCGTTGCAGAAAATGTGGTGGAAACATGGAATGGGTAGAATACTATCCGCCGGAAATCAAATGCCCGAAGTGCGGATATACTGAATATCCAAAACCTTATGAACCAGATTGTATCAAACTGCCAGAAACATTGGAAGAATATTTTGAATTATATGAGAAAATAAGGAGGAAAAATGAGCTATTGTGACGGAACCTGTAAGTATCTGAACGCAAGAAAACACAAATGCGAATTGACAGGAGAAAAACTCGCATACATGAAACAGAGTTGTGGAATCGAGTATTCAGTGCATGAACACAGAGGATTCTGTGAGAAAGATAAGGAGGACGCAAAATGTTAATCAGAAGTCAGAATAAGGAAGTTTTAGCTACACTTGAACTTTTATTCGATATCGAAGTTTCGGGTGGAGTAATAAGTGCAAGAAGAGATATGAGTTGGTGCTGCTTGCTCGGAGAATATTCCACCAAAGCAAAAGCCATGAAAGTACTGGATATGATTCAGGAAGCTTATAGTGAATATCAAATCATGTTGGATTTCAGTGTAAGTTATCTTCACGAATTTAAAGAAAAAACAGATGGATTTGCTATCTTTCAGATGCCAGAAGATTCGGAGGTGGAAGCATGAGTGATGTAATGGAATTTGTTCAGAACGAAGACGGCACATTTAGTACATACGATGACACCTATGACATTACAATACATTGTGAGACAGAAGAGGAACAGAAGAAAGTTATTGAGCATTTGTCTACCAACTGGATTCCGGTAAGTGAGAGATTGCCGGAGATCAAAATGCCTTATGAGGAATGCTATTTGGTTACTGATGGAAGATTTTGCTGGATGGCATATTACATACGTGAAAAAGAATGGATTTTTGCAGATTGTACGAATTGCAAAAATAAAATTGATTGGACAGATGTTGTAGCCTGGATGCCACTTCCGGAACCATATAAGGAGGACTAAATAAATGTTAAAAATAATGCGTTGCAAAGGAAACGGGCAAGGTAGCTGCAAAGGATGCAACGATAAAGGCATCTGGAACAGGCACTGGACGTGCTCCTTATACAAGATAGAGGGGCAGGAAGGTTGCTACTGTGAGGAATGCATAAAAGAGATTGCGAGACGGGAGGAATGAGAATGGTTGAATATACAGAAAATGACATCAAGGAGATTTGGGAAGCCCTCAGTACATTAATTTTAAAATGTGCAGAGAAAAATAGCCACGAGCTCAATTGCGCTATATCTTATGGAGATAAACTGAAACTTGATTGTTATTTCGATTTTAAAGTGCATAAGGAGGACTGAATGGGATATTGTAAATTAGAAAGCTGCTGGAAAGGCGAAACAAAATGCTGCATCTGCTGCGAGAAGCAGGATTCTTGCCAGTGCAGATGTGATGATATGGACAGTTATGAATATGCGGAGGAATGTGAAGATTATGAGACTGATTGATTTAGTGGTAGCAATAGGTGCAGATGTTTATGGGAGCAGCGAGAAAATACAGATATGTTATCCAGGGGAAAGCTGGGAAGATTACGATGAATTTAATGCCGGTTCAAAATTTCTGAAATCATTTTACGATTTAAAGGTCAAATCTTTATCTGCAATAGACACAGATTTGATTAGAGTTGACTTGGATTTTGATGAGAAAGGATGATGGGAATGCGTTTAATTGATGCAGACAAAATAATTGACTCTCTTGGAAATTCGGATATGGATTTTGCAATAGGTGCAGTTATTGACGAACAGCCGACAGCTTTTGATGTGGATAAGGTTGTGGAGCAGTTAAAAGAATTAAAAATGAGATACTTCTTAACAATTGCAAATACGGGCGATGCAGATAAAGATTGTGCTTACAAAAATATTGCAAATACAATTGATAAAGCTATTGAAATCGTGAAAGGTGGTGGAATTAAATGAGTAACGTATCAATTGAAACATTGGAAAAGCTAAAAGACAACATGGTTGGAAGAAGATATAAACACTTCAAAGGAAGAACCTATATTGTCGCCGATATCGCAGTAAATACAGAATCTGATGAAATTATGGTGATCTACAAATGCTTTGTAGACCCACTTGTAACATGGTGCAGACCGTTGGCTATGTTTACAAGTGACGTGGACAGAGAGAAATATCCAAATGTCAAACAGAAAAGAAGATTTGAACCACTTTCTAGGCAGGAGGAACGCAAATGAGTAGTGCAAGCGTAAGATTCGGAACAAAAGCGTATGTATGCGCAAGGTACTTTCTTAGACCGGGAAAGTGCTTCAAATACATGGACCAGCGTGGCGAAGATACCACAGAACACGTCTATGAGGTCATGGCATTATATCCATATTGTGTATTGTTAAGAGATACCAGAAACGGAGTTAGAACTTGCCCGGGGTATAATACTTTGAGCCTGATGTTGAGAGGAAGTGAAGTAGGTGAGTAAATCAGTATTGGTGATAGATACACCAGAGAATTGCTATGACTGCCCGTTCGGAACTGCATACTGCGGCGAACTTGAATATGTGGGTTATTGTGAATTAGCTGACTGTTTAGATTATGATGTAATTCTGATGACAGAAGAACATTATGATT